>Ga0222712_10001626_pt1 | contig 27223 bp, 16 predicted proteins | sample C33_657DmetaG_FD_165043 | JGI IMG/M metagenome (GOLD analysis project Ga0222712, IMG submission 165043) | Estuarine water microbial communities from San Francisco Bay, California, United States - C33_657D | ecosystem: Environmental > Aquatic > Marine > Unclassified | place: USA: California... | reverse complement strand
AAATCGACCCCCCACCTCGCGCGTCGCGCGCGTTCGCGTGTGTTTCGCACGATCGACGATCGACGGTTCGTTTTCGCGCGAACGATCGCTGTTTTCCGTGAAAAAACGTGAAAAAACCGTGAAAACCCGTGAAAACGACCTACGACGTCACCACGCGCGAAACCTCGCATCGCGACGCCGTTCGCGTCGCCATGCGCGCCCATCGCGCGCGCGCGCGCCCGACGCGATGCGCGCGACGTGCGCTCCGCATCGACGTCACCACGCGCGCGCTCGGGGGTTCGAGCGCGACGCGAATGGCGTGCCGCACGCGCGCCATTCGCGTGGATTTCGCGGTCATCGGCAGCGGAATCGCCGGGCTGACGTACGCCCTGGACGCGGCGTCGATCGGGTGCGTGGCGTTGATCACGAAGGCGAACGCGAGCGAGGCGTCGACGTCGTACGCGCAAGGAGGGATCAGCGCGGTGATCGATCGGTTGGATTCGATCGACGAGCACGTGAGGGATACGTGCGCGGCGGGCGGGGACTTGTGCGACGAAGGCGCGGTGCGAACGATGGTCGGGGACTCGCGCGCGGCGGTGGAGACGCTCATCGAACGTGGGACGAGGTTTACGCGACGGGCGAGCGATGGTGAGTTGCACTTGGCGCGCGAAGGCGGGCACAGTAGGCATCGCATCGTGCACGCGGAGGATATGACGGGGAGGGAAATCGAACGAGCGTTGCTGGAAGCGGCGCGAGCGCACCCGCGGATAACTTTCTATGAAAATCATTTCGCCATGGAACTGCTGAAGATGAAAAATGGCGAGCGCTGCGCCGGCGTGCTCGTCATCGACGAGGCTTCAGGGGAAAATAAAGCATTCATCGCGTCATCCACCGTTTTAGCGTGCGGCGGCGCCGGACACTTGTTTCCGAGCACGACGAATCCCGTGGTTAGCACGGGAGATGGCGTCGCCATGGCTGCTCGAGTCGGCGCGAGAGTGGCGAATATGGAGTTCATGCAGTTCCATCCCACGGCGCTGTTCACGGGCGAAGGCGGCGCGATGAAGCTTGAATCGAATGAGAACGCGTTTCTCATCACCGAAGCCGTTCGCGGACACGGGGGAAGACTGTACAACGTCTTGGGCGAGCGCTTCATGTCCCGGTACGACGCGCGCGAAGAGCTTGCTCCCAGAGACGTCGTCGCGCGAAGCATCGATAGCGAGATGAAGCGCACGAGTTCGAGGTGTGTTTATTTAGACATTACGCACGTCGGCGCCGAGGACATTCGAGCTAACTTTCCGGGCATCGCCGCGGAGCTCAAAAAGCGCGGTTTAGACATGACGACTGAACGCATACCAGTCGTTCCGGCGGCGCACTACATGTGCGGCGGTGTATCGACGAACGAAGACGGCGAGACGTCGCTGCGTGGGTTATTCGCTTGCGGCGAGGTCGCGTACACGGGCGTGCACGGAGCCAATCGTTTGGCGAGCAACTCGTTGTTAGAAGGTGTCGTATTCGCCCGCCGCGCCGTAATTTCGGTTCTGCGTGAGCTGGGCTCACTGCGTGCCGAATTGCCAGCGCTCGACGCCGCCGACGAAGAATTGCAAAGGTGGGTAGAGACAAATTGTTTCGCGCTCACTCGGTCCTGCGCGTCGGGGCCGTTTGTACGCGACGGTGACGTCGACATGTGGGAGCGCGATGTTCGAGCTGAAATTCAGCGCACCATGTGGAGCGCCGCGGGAATCGTGCGCACGACGGCTGAGATGGAGAACGCTCTTCGCAAGCTGCAAGGCCTTTCTTTGCTGTGCGACGCGCGCGTCTCGATGAATATGGGTTACACCATGGGTACGGCGGAGATAAGCAATTTAATCGTCGTCGGTCGACTGATGTTGCGCTGCGCGCTCATGCGCAAAGAGTCTCGAGGTTTACATTACACCCTCGACTATCCCGAGCCTGTTGAAGACGAACGGAAGCCGACATTCATCGACGCGGATTGCGCGAACGCGTCCGAGTTCGCCGCCGTCGTCCAGAACGCGTCGCCGCGTTAATCCACCCCGCGTCTTCCCGTTCGTCCTCCATTTATTTATACCCACAATCATCGCGCGCGCACGAAACCAAAAAACCAATCGCGCGCGTTCGCGCCCGTCACGCGCTATCATCACTCCCTCGCCCTTCGTCCTCGTCGCTCCCTCGGTCCTCATTCCTCATCCGCGTCCTCGCGCGCATGCCGCCGCGCCCCCCCCGTCGTCGTTCCCGCCTTCGGCGCGCGTTCATCGCCTCCGTCCTCGCCTCCGTTTTCGCTCTCGCGCGCGCGCCGAGGAGGACGAACGCCGAGCTCACCCCTCTGGGCTCGCGAGCCGCGTTCATTCGACGCGAACGCATGCATCGCGCATTCGCGAGAAGCGGCGCGTCGACGTACCGCGATCGAGTCGAACGCACGCGAGAGCTCGAACGCGACGGCGCGAGCGCGTTACGCGCGATGGAGATGAACGTCGTGAAACCGAAAGCGTCGACGGAAGACGCCGACGCCGAGGAAGAAGGAGAAGAAGAAGAAGAAGAAGAAGAGGAAGAAGAAGAAGCCGAGGAAGAGGAAGAGGAAGAGGAAGAGGAAGAAGAGGAAGAAGAAGAAGAACAGACGAAGGAGGAGTAGACATCGCGTCGCGATGCGATCGAGAACGCATCGATCGCGATGGACTTTGGTGAACACGCGATCGATCGACGAGGACGATCGCCGCGAGCTCGCGCGCCGTCGCCCCGATCCGTCGTTCGCGCGTCTCCGCTCTCCATTCATGTTCATGTCGCGCTTTGGCGATTTCCCGCGATCGTGATTTCCCGATGGGATGAATTCGCCATGCGTTTCTTTGTATTCTATTCGTGCGTGTGCTCTCTTTTCAGTCATTCCCCGAGCGACGGCGGCGCTCGATCGCGCGCGCGCGAGCTCGAATTCGCTCCGCCGCGCGCGCGTCGCGTCCATCATCACCTTCATTCGTCGACGCGTCAGCGATGTCACTCCGTGCGATCGATTTCGACGACGCATTCACGATGCGCGATCGCGAGTCGTTCGACGCCCTGGCGTCGCGCGCGCGTCTCGTGATGAACCCTCGCGAACGCGCGCTCGCGTCGCGCCCGCTGGCGTGCGCGCGCGTCGTCGACGCCCTCGTCGCTTCCTACGTCGACGACGCCGTGCGCGCGCGTGCGCTCGCGCGCGCGATCGATCGCATCGCGATCGCACGCAATGCGTCGTCATTGGCGCACTGCGCGATGGTGTTCGCTCGAGAGCACGCGACGCGATGCGCGCGCGCGCGGGTCGCGATCGCGCGAGCGAGCGCGGAGGCGCGATCGAAAGCGATGACGTGCGCCGTGGAGTTGCGACGACACGCCGACGCGAATGAATGGATCGCGCGTGAACTCATGCGAGGGACGAGCGAGGAGGCGAAAAAGATGGCGGAGTGGAAGCGAGAGTTGAGCGCGCGCGAACGCGCGTGCGCGGAGGGCGTCGACGCGTCCATCGGGAACGAGGCGAGGAAAACGATGAGGCGAAGACGGGGGCGGGCGAGTGATGATGGTGGTGCGCGAACGACGGTTGTGGTGAGGACGGCGATTTCAAGCGAGGGCGAAGAAAGGAGTGGGGGAAAACGGATGAGGATACGCGCGCCGGCGCCGGGGTCGCCGACGACGAGCGACGACGAGGGAGGCGAGAGAAAGGGCGACGGTGTGGCGACGACGAGGACGAGAGCGAGCGAGGACGTCGACGCGAAGGCGATTGGTGAGGGCGTCGGATCGAGGGCGAGGGATGGAGAGTCGCCGTCGAGCACGATTGAGACGCAACCGGCGACGGATGGGGAGTCGCCGGACGCGGATGTTAAATTGACCTCCACGTCGCCGACGATCAAGAGCGTGGTGAGGATGTTGATGGATATGGATGATCCACGCACGGGGGCGGAATCGTGTTCGATCGACGGTGACTCGCGCGACGCGGCGATGGCGTGCGCGACGTGACGCGGAGATCGCCTCGCCGGATGGCTGGGAGACGCCGGGTGCCCAGATTTCGTTTGGATTCCTCCGTCGTTTGCGTCGGGCGCGCGTTCGCTGGTTCGCGCGAATGGAAGAGAGAAAACGAAGAGAGACCACGAAGAGAAAGATGTATTTGGTGATTGTATTCGAAAAAGCGCGAAGAGACGCGCGAAGAGTGAAAATCGTGTTAAGAAGAGACGCGCGAGAGCGGGAAGGCGCGTCGCGCGCTCGGGGCGCGAGACACGGTCAGAGCTTGGCGTCGGGGAACTGTTTCATCACTTGCCTCGTGCCGAGATCAGCCATGACTTCCTCGCTTCCGCCCAAAATTGCGGAGAACTTATGCGCGCGGTTGAAACCCTCGATGACGCGCCCCATGCCGGTGCGCGTGATCGCGCGACCGCCGAAGACTTGGGCGCTTTCGTCGGCTACGAAATTCGCCACGCGCGTGCACAGGAATTTCAACAACGCGATCGGCCCAGCGAGCTGTTTGGATTGCTCTTCGTGGCTTAGAATTCCCATTTGATAGGTGATGGCCTCGGTCCAGCATTGCACGGCCTCGAGTTGGGACGTCATGCGCGCGAGCTTGTTGCGAATCACCGCTTGCTCGAGCAACGGTTTGCCAAACACCTTGCGCTGGGCGGCCCACAAGTAGCACTCCTTGATGACGTTTCGCATCGCGCCGTTCGTTCCGGCGACGATCATCCATCGTTCGTGATTAAAGTTGTGCATGATGAGCTTAAACCCATCACCTTCGCGCCCGAGCAAGTTTTCCACCGGAACTTGGACATTTTCAAAGATGATGTACGCCGTGCCCGCCGCCGGCGAGTAAGAGGTTTTAATCTTCGTCGTCTCCACGCCTTCGCCGCGCTCGACGACGATGAGAGACAGCGCTTCGAACCCTTTACCGCCCGTGCGCACGGCCAAGGTGAAGTAGTCCGCGAAAGAGCCATTCGTGATCCATTTTTTCACGCCGTTGACGATGTAAAACTTGCCGCACGGCGTCTTCGTCGCCGTGCACTGAATAGAAGCCACGTCAGACCCCGCGAACGGGTCGGAAATCGCGAGACAGATCGTCTTTTTCCCCATGATCGTCTCGCGCCCGATTTTCTGTCGCACTTCGGGTCGAGCGAACATCAAAACCGGTGGTATACCGATGACGAATCCGGCGCCCAAGCCGTCGCAGTACCCCGGCACGCCCAATCGCCCGAGCTCTTCGTGAGCGATGAGTTCGTGAAACGTATCAAACTTCTCAGGGGCGATATCGCCCGGGATTTTCATCCCACAGTTTTTCACGCAATCCATCATCCAAGGCCCGGGCTGCAATCTCGTCGCCAACATCCCCGCCGCCCCGAGTTTCGCGAACGTCTCGGCGCTCGGCGACGTCCCGGCGTCATCCAACCGCACCATGTCCGCTCTTATGTGTTCATCGTAAAACGCTCTCACCGCTTGTCTAAACCTTACGTGCGATTCATCGTAATACGGCGACGGTGCGCCCTGAAACGCGCTCGGTTCCGCGTACGGCACTCGACTCAACGCCCCCGCCTCCTCCTTCGCCCGCGCTCGTTTCCCTTTCACCGTCCCAATCTTATACTTCTCTGCCATCTTTTCCAGCACTTCCGCGCGATGGAGCGCATAAAACGCCTCCGTGACGTCCGTGCCACCAGAATTCACGATCAACGCCGCGCCCCCGGGGTGGAACGCCGCGAATTTCGTCACGTCATACACCCCATCGTCCACGATGACCCAGCAATCGCTCGCGCTCGCGTGCGTCGCCACCTCGCTCGCGTCGAACGACGTCATGCGACCGCTATCGACGCGCGAGCGATCGACCGTTGAACGATTGCGAAATCAATTCGTTCGATCGCGTCGATCGCCAAAGCGCGTTCGATCGCGTCGATGGAATGGAATTCGATCGCTGGGTGGTGATGTGTGACGCGGCGTAACCGTCGATCGAACGACGGATGGCGATCGAACGATGACGGCGACGTCAACGCGCGACGCGCGCGCGACCGAGGGTTAGGGGAATAGAAACGACGGACGATAATTTACATCGTTCTCCTCGTCGTGTGCTCTGAAGTCGTTCGACGTCGCGCGAGGGATGAGAGTTGGGAATGGATCGCGCGCGTGCGCGCGCGTGCGCGACGGCGGCGATCGGGTGCGATCGCACCGAACGACGACGACGAGCGTCGATGGACGTCGAATGACGTCGAGAAAAGACGTGATGAAATTCAGAGCGACGCGCGTGTGGCGAAAAAGCGCGCGCGAGAGAGGAATGCATGAAACGAATGCGAGCGCGCGTTCGGGGGAGGACGATGACGATGGGCAAAGGATCGAGGTCCCTCGGGATTTGATTGAGATTCGCGCGTACGTGCGCTGGGAGGAAGCGGGAAAGCCTGAGAATACCACCGCGGAGTGGCAACAGAGCGAGTTTCGCGCGGCGGCGAGAGATTTAAAGCGCGAAGTCGCGAATGGGATGACACTGAATGCGATTCGGCGACGGTACGGCCGAGCGCCGGTGGCGGAGGAGGAGGGCGATCGGGGCGGAGGAGAGCGACGGGAGGGGACGCGCGGCGCGAGCGTTGGGAAGAGCGAGGACGAACGAGAGGAGAGGAAGAGACGGGAGGAGGATGCTCGAGGAAGGCAGAGGACGGAGGAGGGCGTGGGAAGGGTGGAACAGGGTGTTGAGGCGGCGAAGGATTCCGAGCCGCGAGTGCGCGCGGTGAGTCGCCGAGGGAGAAATTTGCGCGAGCTGCTGTCTCCATCTCCGATAGCTGGGACGAAAGAAACGGTGAAGACGACAGAGGTTTCTATCGTTGAGCGGTGGCGTGCGATCTCGGCTGATGATGATGGACGGATGCTCATCGGCGAACGCATTTACCCTCTCGCGGATGGCGAGCTCTTGGTGCAAGTGTTCGAGTTTTCCGAACGAGACGAAGAAGCAGAATCAGCGCCGAGAAACATGGTGACCTCGCGACAGGTGGTGATGTCAACAAACGCAAGCGAGCCCATGATCGTGCACTGGGGCGTCGCTAAGGACGAACCGGGGCAGTGGATTTTGCCGAAGAAGCCCGTACAACCTGAAGGTACAAAAGTGGTCTCGCACATGTCGTGCGAAACGCCGCTCGTACCTTTTGAAGGTTGTTTCCCTCTCGAGCGCGTCTCTACGTGCGCGACGATGGATGAACAAGAACCCGATGCGTGCTACTTCATGCAAGGCTTGACGTTTGACCTCCCCGGAGCTGGCCCGGATGAGCTCATGGGTTTGCACTTCGTGTTTCGCAACGAAAAGGGCACGCAGTGGTACAAAGACTCGTTGAATGGTAACGCCAATTTCCAAGCCTCGTGTATGCGCGCGAGCACGAAAGATAAGACGGTGGATAACCTCGTCGACGCTATCACGCGCGCTGAAGCAGGGAACTCGTGGTGGTCGCTGATGCACCGTTTCAACTTGGCGCAATCGCTCCTGAAAAAACACTGCAATGAGGCCGAGAGTACATCGAAAGCGATTGAGGCCGCGGCGAAGATATTTGTATGGCTTCGCTACAGCTCTATTCGTCAGCTCACTTGGCAGCGAAACTACAACGTTAAACCGCGCGAACTGGCGAGCGCGCAGTCCAAGTTGACGCACAGCGTGTCCGAGATGTACTGTTCGAAGCCTCACCTCAGAGACTTGGCTCGTTTGATGCTCGGGACGGTCGGCAAGGGTGGCGAAGGCGGGCAAGGGCAGCAGATTCGTGATGAAATCTTGAACATCATGCACCGAAACAACATCAAAGAAGTAAAAGGGATCTGGATGGAGGAATGGCACCAAAAATTACACAACAACACGACGCCTGACGATATTGTGATTTGCGACGCGTATCTCAACTTTCTGCGCGCCAACGGGGATCTGAATGCGTATTGGAACACTTTGACCCAAGGTGGTGTCACTCGAGAGCGACTGGAGTCGTTTGAGCGGCCTGTGAAGAGTGAACCGATTTGGCGACCACAGATTAAAAACGAACTCATACGAGATTTTGAGAATTATAGAAAAATCTTGAAATCCGTGCACAGTGGAGCTGATTTGGAGGAGAGCTTCAACGATTGTCGAAGTCGCCTATCGGCAGAGACCGTGCAATCTATCAAGTTTATCATGCAAAATCAACAGAATGGAGACATCTTTCAAGTCATCGGCGCGTGTTTAGAGGCTCGTCATGGTTTACGAGACGCTGGTTTGGCTGAAGCGAAAGATCCCTCTTGGGTTCGGGAGTTACTTTATTTAGATATATCTATCGCAGACGTGAGTAATCGTGCGATACAGCGCGGTGCCGAGGCGATATCGGGAATCGATGGTCAAATGGACCTCGCCGACATGGTGCTCGAGGATCTCTGCCTGTCTCTTCCATCGACAAACGATGATTTGCTGTTTAGCTTGCTGAACTTGCGCCGTATTCGCGACGCGAGAAACAAGGGCGATGTTAACTGGGCATTACGCGCTAAAGCCACGGTCGACCGCATTCGTCTCGCCATCACCGAGCATGCGGCGAGTACGTTTGACTTGATGCAACCGACGGCGGATGTCATTGGGCGGCGCTGCAACTGTGCGACGTGGACCGTCGACTTGTTCTCCGAAGAAGTCATTCGCGGTGGACCAGCCTTTGCGTTGTCGCTCGTGCTCACGCGTCTTGATCCGTACTTGCGTAAAGAGGCCAAAATGGGTGACTGGCAAATTATTTCGCCCACGACGTGCTCTGGCCAAGTCAAGCGTGTCGTGCAACTAGAGGAAGTCATGAACGAAACCTTTCAAGTGCCGACAATTTTGATTTGTGATCATGTTGGCGGTGATGAAGAGATCCCGTCTGGTGCTGTGGCCGTCATCACCGGGTCTTCTGTCGATGTGCTGTCGCACAGCGCCGTGCGCGCGCGAAACAATGACGTGCTCTTCGCGACGTGTTACGATCCTTCCATTCTCTTGTCGTTTACGAAAATGAACGGGAAATCTTTGAAGATGAGCGTTGGGTTGGACGACAGCGTGAAGTGGGAAGAGATTGATTTCTCATCCATCGGCCAAGAACGATCCACGAGTGGCACGAACCACTCAAGCTCGGCGACGAAGAAGATTCAAATAAAAGATATTCAATTTGGCGGCAAATTTGCGATCGGTATGGATGCGTTTAAGGAAGGTGTAGTCGGCGCAAAGGCAAGAAACACGAAAGCCCTTCGTGATACTCTCGTTAAGGGCGGTATTCCTGATTGGATCCAGCTCCCAGTATCTGTGGCGATCCCGTTTGGGACGTTTGAGCACGTTTTGGCGAGCGACATCAATGCGGCGCAAGCGAAAACGATGGCGAAACTGCTTCGCGAGATCGACGATTCGAGTGGCGATGCGCTGAAAACATCTTTGAAGCTATGTCGAACGTGCGCGCGCTCGGTGACGCCGCTACCCGGATTGTTAGAAGATCTCGGTGAGGCGATGATTGCGGGCGGTTTGAGGCCGCCGAGCGACAACGCGGGATGGGAGCTCGCTTGGAAGGCGCTCTGCGATGTTTGGGCATCAAAGTGGAACGAGCGAGCATTCATCAGCATGCGCAATCGCGGTCTTGATCACAGTAAACTACGAATGTCGGTATTGGTTCAGCCCGTGATCGACGCCGATTACGCGTTTGTGATTCACACGACGAATCCGAGCACGAACGACGCCAACGAGCTTTACGCCGAGGTCGTCCAGGGTTTGGGTGAGACCTTAGTTGGCAATTATCCCGGCCGCGCTCTGAGTTTCACGGTGAAAAAAACCGCGAACAACACCGTGTCCAAGCCCGTGATCGGCGGTTTCCCGTCAAAGAACTCCGTCTTGCGAGTTCCTTGCGAGACGCTCATCTTCCGTTCCGACTCAAACGGCGAAGATCTCGAAGGCTATGCCGGCGCGGGTTTATACGAGTCCGTCCCAATGCACTCCACGATCGAGCTCCACGCGGATTACGGCGGCGACAACTTAATCTGGGACGTCTCCACGCAAGACTCCCTCCTCGCCGACGTCGCTCGCGCCGGCGTCGCCATCGAGCGCGCTCTCGGCGGTCCGCAAGACGTCGAGGGCGTCATTCGCGCCGGTAAAATCTACGTCGTCCAGACCCGTCCGCAGGTTTAACATCATCTTTAGTTCATCAACGCTCGCTCTGCCCGTCGTCTCGCGCGCTCGTCGCGTGTCCTGTGTCTGTGTTTTCACGAGTCAACGACTCGTCACACCCACCACCACGAAAAAGCGAAAAAGCGACATCCATGGCGCGACATTCCACGCACACACGTCACTTAATCCCTCGCTTCGCGCGCGCGATGACGTCGCGCATCGCGCGCGGCCCCAACGTCGATCTGATCCCGTGCGACGGCCCCCCGGGTTTCGACCCCGACGAACTGAGCGCGCGAGCGAGCTGGACGCAAGTGGGCGATGGGTCGTTCGGGAAGGTTTTCAAAGGCGATTTACTGGGCGAACCGGTGGCGATCAAGGTGACGGCGAACGCAAGGCCCGATCGCATCGCCGGGTTGAAACGAGATTTATGGTATCTTTCGTCGTTTAGCCATCCGAACATCACGCGCGTGTACGGAGGGTTCATCGAGGGAGGGGACGCGCACATGGTGATGGAGTACGTGCCGCACTCGTTGCGAAGTAAACGAGTGGTGAACGAAACGAATAGGGTGAAGGTTTTGGCGGATATCGCTCGAGCGCTGACGCGAGTGCACGCAGCGGGACATGTGCATCGGGACGTGAAGGCGAGGAATGTGCTGATCAGTGAGGTGAGTGGTGGCGAAGCGAGGCGAGCGAATCGGGAGCGAATCGGGAGCGAATTGGGCGAATCGTTTATAGAAAGTTGCGCTGACGATGACGCGTCCCGATGATCGCGACGATGCATAGGATTACAAAACGGCGAAATTGACCGATTTTGGTCTGGCGCGCGTCATTTCTGGAGGCGCCATGTCTCGCGAGGACGTAAACCCGCAATTGACGCCGAAAATCGGGCCGCCGAAATATCGCGCGCCCGAAGTCGAGCGCGGGAAGCCTTATGACGCGAGTTCGGACGTGTATGGGTACGGTGTGATGTGTTTTCAGCTCATTGAACAGCTTCGGAGACGAACGAGAAAGTCGAATACGGCAGAGGTGGAGTTTATACGTGAATTAGGGCGGTTAGCGATGCAAAAGGATCCCACCAAGCGTCCGACGGCGCTGCAGTGCTTGACGATGTGCATGAGTTGGTTACGAGGAGGCGACGACGTGATAACGCCGGATATCTATCCGGGGCGCAAAACGTACCGAGAAAACTACTGGGTGCGCGAACCGATGGATGGAGGGACGTGGAAGCAACCGACAGAGCCATCGAAATCACACAGCGAGAGCGAGAGCGAGCCCGAGGCGCAATCGCCGTCGCACAGCGCCGACAAGGCGCCGCGCGATGACGGCTTGCGCGCGAACGGAATCATTGATCCCGGTGTGCGTTCAATCGACGCTCAGCGCGGACGCAAACGCGAAGAACCCGATGGAAGCGACACTCCGGTGAGTAAACCAAAGCGCGTGAACAGCACGTCCGCCGATTTGTGCCGCACCGCGGGAAAAATCGAAGGCATGCGCATAGCCGAATGAGCGCGCGCGTCGCGCCGTCCGCCCAGCTGACTCATCGTAACTTTTGTACACAATGAATATATACATTACACGCACATTCACCTCTACTGCACGTCTATTACTCATTTAAAAAACTTCGCGCGTCCTCGTCAGCCTCCGACGCGCGCGTTCCGCCCCCCTCCTCGACGCTCTGCTCTCACGTTGACTTTTCCCGCATCGCTCGCACTTCCTCCCTCAGCGCGCGCACTTCCGCCATGACTTCATTCAACGTCGACGGCAGGCGCTCCTCTTTCGCCGAGTGCGCCGCCGCGTGCGCGCCCCCATCCTCCTTCGCGTGCGCGTTCGCGTGTCCATGAAACTTGTGATGATGGTAATGCTCCAGCCCGAACGACAGCACGAACACGCCAACCTGCGACGACGACGACGCGCGATCGAAACATTTTCATTGAATACGCGTTCATTTCATTCCCTCATCGTTCGCGATCGACGCTCACGCATCCAACGCGTCCCGCGCGCGCGCGAACGCGCGCGCATCCCTCGCGCGCGATCGACACACCAGCGGACCATCTCCCGAACTCGCGACGGTCTCCCGCGCTCGCGCGAGCGCGCATCGAACGCACCATAAAATGCGTCACCGGCGCGAACTTCCCGGTGACGATGTACGCCTTGCGATAGGCCTCCATCGCGCGCGCGATCGAGCGATGGCGCGCGCGCGCGCGCGCGCGCGCGTCTCGTCTCGTCGTCGTCGTCGTCCGCCCCGATCGCGCGAGCGCGCGCGCGCGCACACATCGCGTTCGTCGACGTCGCTCTACGACGGCGTGGGTGATAAATCATACGAAATTCTTTTATTCCTACTGCATCGCCAAGACCTTTAAGGACGCGCGTGCGCGAGTGAGTGATCGACCGACCGACCGACCGAGCGGCGCCGCCATCGCGCGCGTCGGTGCGCCCCCATCCCATCGCTCGCGCGCGTCGAACGAGTCGAACGAGTCGATCGCGGACGTCACTCGACGTCGATCGCGCGCGCGCGATGGCGCCAGACGCCAACGCGAGCGCGATCGCACTCGCGCTGGAGCACTTGAAAGCGCACGCGCACGCGCGAGAGGTGCGAGTCGGGGCGAATCAAAAACCATCGGTGCTGTTCACGACGAAAGAGGCGGGAGATATCGACCGCGAATCGATCCACGCCCTGGGAGTGAGCGGATTGGAAGAGCTTACGAGAGTGGATGGGAGATTCGACGCGCACGTCAAGGGGTTATTCTCGAAGCGCGTCGCCGAGGGGGGGTATCGCGAAGGACAAGACGCGGAGGCGAGCGCGGAGACGTCGCGAGCGGTGAAGGCGTATTTACGCCTGCTTTCGGGGTATTTTATCGAACGAGCGGCGAGTAAGACGATTGAGTACTTGATTCGGCGGTTTAAGATACACGTGTACGATGTGGATGAGTTGATCGCGTGCGCGCTGCCGTGGCACTCGACGGCGGAGTTTGTCAAGGTGGTGCAAACGTGCCAGTTGGAGAATAGTAAGCATTTTAAGTGGTTGAGTGGGGTGAAAGAAACCGGTGCGGCGCCGCCTCGAGATGCTCTGGCGGTGAGATGCTCGAAGGATAAGGCGTTCTTTACGTTTTGTGCGCAAAGCGCTTCAGAAATGGCGACGACAAAGGTGCGCGGTCGACTGTTGATATTCGCGCTCAAGCGACATTTCTAGGCGACGTGTTTTATCGATCGCGTTCGCCCTCCACTTCGGTTGAAACGTTCAATCATGACACCGCGTGCACTCGTGCACTCAAACCGGGATGGATTCTCAACCGTCGTGGTATATTTGAACTCCGCGCCGGCATCGTCGGCGTTTGTTTCTTTCGCTCGCAACGTACTGCGCTTGTCGTGAAACGAAACGCCTAGAGTGCGGGCGCACATCTCATGTTTTTTTTTCTGTTTTTATATCGCATCCACGACTGACGCGCGTTTTCTCTTTCCATTTACCAGGGTAACGTGGGGTCAACGTCAGCCTTCTACGCCGTGTTGTTGACTGAAGCTATCGGGATTATGAAGGACGTCGATTCGAGCGTTACGACGCGGCTTTTACCGTATCTCGAAGCTGGATTAGCTTCGGCGGCGAATGCTGAGCAGTTTGCGGGAGCGCTCATGGTCGCCACGCAGCTCGCTGCGCGAACGCGAATGGCTGAACCGCTCATTGAGGCGTTGATTGAAGGCATCGCAAAAGGTTCGCGTGTTCCCTTGCACGCGCAAGCCTTGCAGACCATGTTTGCCTTGTGCCAAACGCAACGTGTGAAGACGCTTCCCGAGCGAGCGTTCAAGCACTTGGTGAAAATCCCGGATTTAGAGGAATTGATTTCGGATTTAGTGCACAGCTATAGAGCTGACGCATTTTCGATTCCTCTCGTACGCTCGCTAGCCGAATTCGCCGATGTACACGCGAATTATGAGCGCGTCTTGCGAGGCGTGATCGAAAAGGTTCCGTTACACGGCAAACATTTCATCGTCGCGTTCCCTATACTGCTTAAGATGGCTCAGAAAAGCGATGAGGCAGCCAAAATGGTGAAGTCTGTATTGATTCTCGCCGATCAAAAGCAACCGTTAGCGACGAGCGAAGCCGTAGATTACATCATGCGCGGTGCGGTCGGGAAAAAGAATCAGGACGATAACGGTGACGACGCGACTAGAAAAACTAAGATGATCGCATCAGAAGAGGACGCGGCGTTTTTGCGATCGGTTCTTCTCGGTTCAGCCTCCGCGCCCATGGCGGGTCACGCGACGTCCATTCACGCTGCGCTCGATCATCCAAACGCGAGCTTACGAGAAAGTGCGATCAATCAACTCGCTCAGCTCGAAATTTCCAAAGAAGGTGATATGCCGTCGGCGATCAAGCGCGACTCTGCCCTTGGGCCTGCAATGTTGCGTCGCGTTTCTGACGATGATCCTCGAGTCGCTGCCGCGGCGATGGAACTCGAGGCCCTTCGTCGCATGGTGAACAACGACGGCGCTTTGTTCGCCGCCTCAAAAGCGCGCTTGGCGATTGCTGCCACCGCGATCGCGGCAGGTAGCTCAAGAAGCGACGACGAGCGTCGTCTAGCTAAGAAAGCTCTGCGTCTCACGCTCGCGGTGCTATCTAAGTCTGAGATTGATGGGTCGCCGTCCGCGCTCGCCGGGAGAGCCGCTGCTCTGGCGTTTGAATACTCACTCTTCTCTACATCAAAAGCGAGTAGAAACGTGATTAAAGCGGGGCTTGTTGCCGCTCGCAGCTGTCCCCACCCAGCAGTTGAGAAAGTTCGCGAGGATGGCGTGCGCAATTTCGTTGAAGGTGGTATTAAGGATGTCGAGCACGGCGTCGAATGCAATTCTGCAGTTTTATCGGCGTTTGCTCGATCTTTGACGAGCACCAACAACGCGTGGTTGAACGCTGAAGGTGAAGACAATCGAGCGCTCTGGATTCGAGAAAGCTTCCGAGACCTCAACAGCATCGGACGCGTGACGCTACTTCTGTCATGCAAACTTGCGGTCGAAGAGACGTCTGGCGAAGGAACAGCTGCGGCGGTGGCGATTCGCGCGGCATCCTGGGACATCATTCATGAGCACTGGGACGAAGGCGTCGGTAGCGCGAGTGGTGCTGCATATGACGAATTCTTAGTGAACACTTTAGATACAGATGCCGTTCCAAAGATGGTAGGCAGTGATTCGGCGGCTGGAAAATATGTTCCGTCATGCGCTCGCGCTTTACTGCGCTCCGTGCTCATCGCGCTACCGAAGAAGTCAAACAGTGAGGCTGAAGTCATTTTACCCGTTTGTTTCAAAGCGCTTGCGTTGACAAACGCCACAGGTAACGACGGGCTCGATGTTGCAATCGGTGAACGCTTGAGGGACGTACTTTCAGCATGCGATCGTTGTTTCGGAGCGTCTGGAGCGAGCGCCTTCTTATCTGCGCGTTTTGCCGCAGATCCAGCAGTCGTAGACCCACGCGTGCAAGTTGCAGCCCTTGAACTTTGTCGCTCTGCGTCTTCGATGCCGTCGATCGCGCCGGTGATTGTTGCAGCTGCATCATCTGTGTCACCAGTGCGCGCGGCAGCGGCGGCTGTGCTTAGCGCGTTCGCGCGCACGAAAAATGCGAGCGCCTTTGTGAAGGCTATCGTTGATGCAGCTGAGCAGATATCCCTCAAAGGTGCGGCAACGTTATGCGCAGCGATCGAAAAGGGCATCAACTCTGCGAAATCGCCCAAAGCCGAACTTGCGGCATTCTTAGAGCCGGTGCAAGACATGACAACGGCAGTCAGGCCGACGATGGATGCGTATGGCGCGCGGTGCTTGATCGCCTCTACGCGTGGATTCGGCGATGCTAGCGTGAAAGCGGAGCTGTTGATACCTGTGCTCTCATGGTCCTTAAATACGATGATGTTGGACCCAAATGCCAAAGCAGCGCTCATTGTGGAAATTTTACAATCGTACACACCCGAGTACGTGGCTACGCTAGGCAAAGGCGGCGGCGAAGGTTTGGCTTCGTTCATGCGATGCATGGTACCTCCGGCCCCTACGGCTGTTCGCGCAGCGGCGTTCAATCGCATCTCCCCCGAGTTCGTGCGGGCGCTGCACGCAGAATCAAAAGCTCAGCTTTTGAATGTTCTGTTCAGCGCTGTAAACGCGGATGCAGATGAAGTTTCCCGCCGTGAGGCTCAAGGCGCTGTCGACGCACTGACGATTGACGCACATGATGTCGTGCTTACTCTGAAAGCCGCGTTGATAGAAGCGCCGTCAGCTACACCAGCGAAGAAGAAGGGCAAAACGGCGGCGGCTAAGTCGACGGCTTGCCTTGGAGAGCCAGAGTCCGTGCAGGCCGCCGTAACTGCGCTCGAGATCCTTGGTTGGAAAATCGACAAGACAGAGCGCCTCGACCTACTCGTCGAGCCATGTCATCGCTTCTTAGAAGCGATACTCAATGGCGCGGCTGCACGAGCGAAGAAGAATGAGGAAGATGATTCTGATTCTGATTCTGATGATTCAGAAAACGAGGCTGGAGTCGCAGCGGGCGGTTATGTCGAAGCACTTACTTTGCGCACATTGGAGTCGCTCGCTCTCGCGAATGTGAAGAGCAAAGCATGGGATGTGCCGCTCATCATCCGCGCCGTACGTGAAGTTTCCGAAGGCGGAGCGCGAAGCGCCGCTTTGGCCTGTCTGGCTCAAGTAGCACACGCATATCCAGACGCTGTTCTTCAACATGTCTTTGAAGTTGGTTCGGCGTTATCCGATCGTGCGGCGGCGCGCGACGACGTGTTGTCACAACGAGCGTTGGAAAATGCACTAATGGCGGTTGTTCCTGTCTGGTTGAATAGCGGAGAGACCTTGACAACTGTCGTTAACCGCCTCGTCGATTCTCTTCCGAGCGCTCCGGCGCGTCGGCGGGCGCCCATTTGCGCCGCTCTCATTCGGGCGTCACCGCCGGGTCAGGCGCTGCCGGTAATCATTTTGAACGTGCTACGACGCACGAAGTCACTCGAGGAATCTGCGCGTGAGATTCGCCAAAAGTCGTTCGTCGGTGCCGCGGTCGATGCGCCAGTCGTCGACGACGACGCGTGGGTGGGAGAACTTCTCTCATCTCTTCTCGCGTGCAGTCAGCCCGTCGCGGTCGTCACAGGATTGGTTACGGCGCTCAAGGTAAGTTTGATTCGAATCGATCCCTCACGCATTTTTCGACCATTTCTATGATGAAAGATTCATTGTGTCAGGATTCTGATTCCATTGATGAGACATACGAATCTGCTGCTTTCCTTCTGAGAGATACTTTTGCCTTCTCAAATGCGCTCGTTTGTACATGACTCGATACTAACCGACGTGATTTTTTTATTCATCAGGATTCCGTGAACGATGGTGGTCGCATCGTACGTTTGTGCGCTGAAATGAGCGCCAAGCATCTGTCTGCGCCGCAGTTTATTCGCGCGCAAAAGCGCGTCACAGATGCGGAAGGTGCAATTCAGCTTCAGAGAGGGTACGCCGCGTTGGCGGAATCCGCTATTGTGTTGCTACAGTCCACCGGCGTCAACGCTGACAAGTTGACGTCTAAGACGTCGAAGTCCGCGGCTAATCATGCGGCAAAGGCAGAAGCGAGCGGGCAACAGTTGTTGAGCGCGCTCGATGGGTTGTTAGCGCCCGGGCCATTCTTGAGCGCGTTAACGCCGCTTCTCGGTCACGCGGAGGGTAGAGTACGACGCAAGGCGCTCACGCTCGTCACCGAACGCTTACAGAATACGAATGCGAAGGATGACGACAACACTGAAACGAATGCTGGTATTGCGTTGATCGAGCAACTCGCGGCGTTGATAAAATCGACGAGCGTGATGACTGCGCAAGCCGCACTCATGGCGTTAGAAGCCGCGGCGGTTCGTTTTGCGTCTGCCAAGGAGGTTACGAAACCTCTCGTGTCAGTCGTTCCGGCCGTGATCTCGCAACTCGGCGCAGAGTCGCAGACTCTCGTTGCATCATCCGCGCTGTCATTGGCGACACTCGCAAAGGTCTTGGGTGTGCGAATGATCTCCGTCGTCAATTCCGCGATCCCGGCGCTCATCAAAGCAACGACGAGTGCCGCGAGTTCTCTGCAACAAAGCAACGACAAAGGCGAAGCTGCTCTCGTCGCACACTCATGCGTCGCAGCGCTTCGCATGTTTATAAAGTATCTTGCCGGCTTTATCTCACCATTCCTCGGTGACATCATCAAGGTTGCGCTTCATCCAGCCATGGTGCCCAAACACAGCGTCAGTTCCGAATCAACAGGGGATTCCGCAGCGGTTCATGAGTTGGCGTCTAAACTGCGACAAGACCTTCCGGCGACGGTCGAACTTCGTTTGCTGGTTCGACCTTTGGTTGATTCGTGGGAATCATGCCTCGCACATCACGGCGGCGACGGCGCTGCATCGTGCGGAGCGCTGTTGGAAATTATCTCCGCGGCGGGTGAGGTGGACAACGCGTCAAACGCGCATCGCCAACAGCTCTTTACAGTGGTACTTAGAGCGCTCGATATCCGTCGCGATGCCCCAGTCGAGGCCCCAGAGGCGGCACTCGATGTCGTCGAAGGCAAAGCGGTAACAGCGTGCGTGGCGCTCGCCCTCAAATGCACGGAGAGCGAGTTCCTGCCATTCTTCCTGCAATGTGTGGAGTGGGCTCGAGCGCGCTCTGGAGAAGCCGAAGTCACGCGCACACGATTGGCTGCACTATTTCGGCTCGCGTCGTCCCTCGCGGATGAACTGCGGTCTGTATTTGTTCCTTTTTTCCGTCACTTGCTCGATTTAGCAGCTGCTGCGCTCGACGTCAGCGCTGACCCGACAAGCGATACAAAGAAACGCAAAGGTGCTAACACCGAGCGCATCGCAGAGCGTGATATCTGGCGCATGCGCAAGTGGACGCTGGCAGCGCTTCGGCGATGCTTCGAGTACGACAACGTCGGATTTATGGATGCCAATCGCTACAATCAGCTCTATCCATTTGTTGTGGAGCAGCTCAAAGCGACGCCGCCGTCGGACTCGAACGAAGGCGAGTTTGGTCATTTCATGGACGATGAGTCTTGTGGTGCCGAGGCTGTCGCGGCGTGTTCGTCGCTACTAGCAGCGGCGCCCGACGATGCGCACTGGAAGCCTTTACACCGCGCGATTCTCATGGTTGGGCGCGATAAAAAGATGCGAAGCAGATATTTGACAATCAAGACGATAGACCAAGTCGTGGATAAATTGCAAGAGGAGTATCTCGCTCTGTTACCAGAGGCGATTCCATTCATGGCTGAACTCACCGAGGACTTTGCGACAGAAATAGAAATTGAAGCGCGCAAGCTCACAAAGCGGTTGAGCGTGCTTTCGGGCGAGGATTTGAAAACTTTAATGCGCGACGGTTTCACGCCAAAAGTCAAACCCGGTGCTGCGGACGACGACGACAAGAATGACGAAGACGAAGACCAAGAAGGCGAAGATGAAGACGAAGAATCAGACTACTAGCTAGCTAGGATACTCTAATATTGAACAATATAATGTACATTTCTTTCTAAAATTCTAGATCACCTTCCGTCATATTTGACAAATAAAACCCATTGAAATCGACGCGCTCGATGAGGCCCTCAGCTGCGGCACTCGACGACACGCGCGCGCGAAAGCACAACCTCGTCATCAGCGCTCGAAACTTGGAGTGAATTTGTTGCGCCGAGGCGTACGTGGGTCCATCCACAAGGAGCGACTCGGCATTGTGCGCGCTGAAGAGCGCGTGCAAATCGAGGGCGAGTTGTAATCCATCCTCGATGAGCGCCTTGAGAGCCGTGTCGATTTGTCGCAAGAAACACGCTTCGTGTACGCGCGCACAATACTCCTCGACGATGGCTCGTAATTCAAGTACATTGCGCGGAAGCACCTCGCCTCGAACGTTACGAATCGCGTTGTCCAGAAACTTCTTAGCCCCGAGGTGCACTGATTCGAAAACGTGTCCGTACAGCGAGTCGACAAAATGCTGGAGCTCAGCGGACAACAGCGACAACCGTCGAAGCCGACGCTTGCGGAGGTCTAAGTTCGTCTGCGTGGAATCCATTAGCGCCCTACATCGGCTACTCGCGTGGAGGAGCGTTGTACAAGCGCGCACCGCTCGCATACCGTGACAAAGCTGCAGCAACGCGACTTGCGAGTGCGATAGCGCATACTTGTCATCGACGCCCGCCAGTGACAAATTGAGCGGCCATGGCATCGCGTACTCGCATACGACGCCGCTGGACAGATTCAAGTTGTATGCGTCGAACGTAATACCCGCGTCTGGATTCTCACGCATAGAAAGCCTCGCACACAGCGGTTTATCGTGCAGTCCTAGATCCTGCAACGCGTGATCGAGAACGCCGCGGGCAACGCTTGACACCGAGCGCGTTATTCTTGAGCGCGAGTCCGCGCACGCGCGCTCCAGTCGGTTCAGCACGCTGTCGAAGAATGCGCTCTCGCCGCCAAGAGTAAACCGTACGAGAGCATCCAGGTGCGCCTCCAGCGCGAAATGATCGAAGAACACCGACATGGTGAAGCGGCCTATGGTCAAGCACTGACGCCGCACGATTTCGTGCACCTTTTGTTTGAGGAGTACGGGCAGCGGCACGCCCATCAATTCGGCGGCAAAGTCGGACACCGTCGCTTCAATCGTTTCGTTCGCAAGGACAGCAACGGGAAAACTCAGTGACGCGATGTTTTGCGTCATAGTCTCAGAATCGGACTTCGTGGCCACCGGTGCGCTGACCACATCGTCTACGTCGTCTTCGCGAAGCGGCTCGATTTTGGAATTCTCTATGGACGCGACGGGTTCGTCAACGACAAGTGTTGTTGAACCATCGCCGACGCTCGATGAAACGCTTGCGACGACGGATTCATCGTTCACCACAGTATCACGCTCGAAATTTTCGAACGGCAACACGACCAACGCCATCGGTGGTGCGATGCTGAGACCCGCGCTCATGACGTCCGCCAAAGCTTCGACCGCGGCGGCTTCGTGTTCCGCTTCCGTTCGACGTATAAAGTCTCGACGCTCATCGGCAAGAGCCAGTCGCGATGTTTGCCACTCAAACCATCGCAATTTCGCATCTTCTCTTCGCACTCGAATCGTTGTCTTTTCCAACTGCTCCGCCAGCGCGCTTCGTTCCTTCGCGAGATGTTCCTCAGCCCTGGCTTCGAGCCACCGGCGCTCGTTGACGACGCGCCGCTCACGCGCCTCCAAACGATCTGCCTCGCGCTCTTCCAGCACCTCCAACTGCCCTTGTCGCGTCTCTCGTTTCGCGTCGATGATGGATTTCAATCGCGCCAGACGATTGTCTTCGCGCTTTCGAAGCGCCGCGCGTAGTTCCTCCGCTCGTCGAATCCGCTCGGATTGGACTTCAGCCGCGTGCGCATCTCTTTTCGCACGCAAGTCAGCGAGACATTCGCTCGCCAGCGCGATGACGCGAGAATCGAGCGCGCGCATGCGATCGCGCCATTCCAACACTTGCGACTCTGTGTAGGCGTCGAATTCGGCGACGTCGGCGAACGCATCCTTCATCGCGCGCGCGAACTCTCGCGTCTGCGGCAGACGCTGCAGCATTCGAAGCTGCAACCCGACGATCAAAATGTCGTCTTCGACACCTGCGATCAGCTCCGGTGAAAAGCCCGCGCGCAGGCGCGCGAAATCGAGGGAATCATTCTCCGCGTAATCGTCGCCGTCGTGCGCGGGACCGCCGAGCCAACACGGGTCGGCGTCGGCTACGCGACACTGGTCGAACGCTCGAAGGCTCGCCCACGACGGCGCGCATTCTATAAAAAACTCGTCGACAGCGGCGCTCGCGGTGGCGGAATACAACCACGACATCACGTCGTCGACCACGGGCTTGGACGCTCGCGCGTACAAATACTGCAGCAGCGCCGTTTCTTCGTGCTCGACGTGCGAGAGCGAGGTTTGTAAGCGGCGAATGATCGTTGCATGCGATACGGCGTGCGCCTCGAGCGCGCGTTCGAGCGCCAAAGCGTCGAACATGACATCAATCTGGTGTCGCACGCGCTTCGTGTGCACGGTGAGCTCGAGAAGCGTGACGTCGGCGACGTTTCCATCACCAGCGCTCTCGCCGTCGTTTAAAGGCGGCGATTCCGAGCCTTCACCGCGTCGGCGCTCCGCCGTCGCCTCTGCCACGGCGTACAGCGCTGCCGCGTGCGCGCGGAAAATCTCCCTCGTCGCGTTCGCCACCGGACGCGTGTACGGCGACGCCAGCTCATCCACGACGAACCCAAGCTCGATCCTCCGCTCCGCGCACTTCACGAGCGTCTTCAACGCATTCCTAAACGCCTTCGACGACCATGAATGAACCCGCATCGAAAACATCGCGCCATCCTTCGCGGCGTTGGCTAAAATCAGCGCGCTCGTCTCGCACCCGCTCAACGCTCTTCGCGCGACGTGCGCGCAATCTTTCTCGCTCGCCATCACCTCTGCGCCATCCAACGCCCGAACGCGCGCAAACGCACGCCCATACGCCTCATCAAACGCCCTGCCGTCCGCGATCGACGTCGCGAACGCCATTCCATCGCTTCCGTCCCAGTCTCTTCGTTTCGTCCCGCTCGCGCCGCGACTCGCCGCGAGCGCTCTCGTCGTCCACCTCTGTCGCGCGTCATCCTCCTCGTCCTCCTCGTCGTCGTCCATTTTCCATGTATATTCATCCTCGTCCCTTTGTCGCTCGAAATCTTCGCCTTTCTCGTCCTCGTCCTCGTCCTCGTCCTCGTCCTCGTCCTCGTCGAAACCGTCGCCGCGAAACCCATCGTCTCCATCGCCGTGAAAACCAGGGACACATTCACCGTCGTGATGAAACCCATGACCATCATCATCATCATCATCATCATCATCATCATCATCATCGTCGTCGTCATCGCGAAAACTATCGATATCGATCGAGTTCAACGCGAATGGGACGTCCACCCGTCGTCCATCGCGAAAACGAAAACGAAACCCATCGTCGTCCTCGTCGTCGTCGTCGTCATCGCGTTCACAGTACTCGCGATCACGATCGCGAAAACTCGCGCGCGATTCGTCGTCGTCGTCGTCGTCGTCGTCATCACATCCCCCGTCGTCGCGCGTTCGAGCGAAGGACGCGAACGGGACGTCCACCATGGGCGTTCGACGAATGGACGCGCATAAATCGATCGCACGCGCGAGCGTTCGGTCGATCGATCGATCGAATCGAATCGAATCGATCGATCGATTGGACGTCGATCGATCGAATGGAATCGCATCGATCGCGATCGATCGATCGAGGCGAGGCGTCGACCGAACGCTCGACCACGTGTGGTCGGTCTCTCGCTCGATCGCTCTCGCTCTTCGTAATTAGACGTTCGTACGACCCATATGTCCGTGATCGACATCGAACGCAAAACGGAAGACATAAAAACGCACGCGCCGCTCGCGTCTCGCGCGTGCGCCGTCGGTCCGTCGCTCAAAACGTCGACGACCCATATGTCCGTGATCGACATCGAACGCAAAACGAAAGACATAAAAACGCACGTCATGACGTCGCGACCGATCGTCAACGGTCGAGATGCGAATGCAATCGCTTTCGTGCGTTTGACACGCGCGATCGATCGTTCGTCCTCAGTCGTCGTCGTCGAGAGCGTTCGTCGAACGTTATCGCGGGCGATGTCTCCTTCGTCCTCGGCGTCGCGCGCGTCCTCGGCGTCGTCCAGGCGATGGTCGTGGACGCGAGCGAGCGCGCGCGACGCGAGCGACGCGAGCGACGCGAGCGACGAACGAACGAACGAACGAACGACGACGGCTGAGACGCCGGTGACGCCGAGGACGACGCCGAGGACGACGAATGCGAACGCGAACGCGAACGCACCGTCGACGATGACAAAGACGAAGGCGTCGTCGATGGTGACGACGAACGACGCCGACGCGAGCGACGGCGAAGCGCTCGCGCGGCGAGCGAACGCCGCGAGCGACGACGAAAGCGACGTCGCGCGAAAAGACGTTCTCGTCGTCCGAGCGGAGGCGAAACAGTCGCAGAGTCGAGCTCGGGTGCGACCGCGCGCGGCGAAAGCGTGGGCGTTAGCGAGATTTCGCGCGCGCGCGCCGAAACGAGCGCGAGCGCGAGCGTTGCACGCGATGAAGGCGACGTCGAGCGAAGGCAAAGCGATAGCGTTCAAGGCTTTGAGCGTCGCCGCTGGGGTGATTGGGAACGTCGCGAAGAATTGGTTCGAGCGCGACTTTCGTGGGAAAGCTCGAGCGATCGCGAATGTGGTGACGTCGGCGGGCGAGGCGATCGCGTTCGCGTTCGCCGGAGCGTGCGCGAAGTGTTGGGCGCCCAAGGCGCACGGATTAGTCACCGCGTTCGTCGTCGCGATGGCGTCGAGGAACGCGAAGAGCACGGCGGTGTTTGAGGGATTCGTTCAGAGAAAGTTTGGTGACGTCGCGGGGGAGATAGCGCGAACGATCGGGGTGACGGCGCCGAGATTAGCGCGGGCGTGCGTCGCGACGTGGGCTCGATGGCAAGCGATGCGACTCGCCGCGCGAGCGATCGCGCCGAGGCAAGCGAGAAAGGTGGAGTATTCCCTTCGCGTGGCTCCGGTGTTAGCGTCGTACATGGTTGCGAAGCGACGCATAGCGCGAATCGAGGATGGGGAGAAGCGAGACCAGGCGTGGGAGAGGCAGCATCAGTGGGGGGCGGCGCGCATGCGCGACGTCATCGAGGACTTTGGCGGGTTCTATCGCAAGGTTGGGCAAATCGCGGGCACGGCAAAGCAGATGATGCCCGCGGCTTACATCGATTGCTTTTCAAAAACGATGGATAACAATCCGCCGGTGAGCTTTCGCAAGGTGCGCAAGACGCTCGAGGACTCTTTAGGCGGACCACTCGGCTTGCATTTCGCCGAGCTCAGTCGTAAGCCCGTGGCGACGGCGTCCATCGCGCAGGTGCACTTCGGTCGATTGCTCGACGGGCGCGAAGTCGCGGTGAAGGTTCAAGCGACGGATAGCTCGATGATGATCGGTGACATTTACAACATGCTGTCCACGACCAAAGCGATGCGCTTGCTCGGTTTGAACGAAGGATTAGATTTCCCCACGATTTTCCGCGCGTATTTGGACGTCATCGACGAAGAATTCGATTTCACCATTGAGGCGCGCAAGACGGAGGAATTCGCAAAGCTTCTCGACGACGCTGGTTTGAGCGACCGCATCGTCGTGCCGACGGTGATAACCGCGACGAGACGCGTTTTAATCATGCGTCGCGTGCGCGGCATGAAGCTGCTGACCCTGTTCAATCGCGCGCGGTCGAACAATAAGATTCCAAGGTGTCCGTCGCCCGTGGCGAAGTGTCACGCCGTCGGCGGCCGAGGCTGGCGCGGTGTGTTTTACACGATGTTTGAAGCGTGGGGAGTGATGATGTTGCAACACGGGCATTTTCACTCTGACCCGCACCCAGGGAACTTTATGGTTGGAAACGACGGAAGATTAGTTCTGTTGGACTGGGGCCAAACAAAGCGCGTATCCGATCTCGAGCGCATGCACATGTGCCGATTGTCGCTGTACATGGCCAACGAGGACCATTACAGCATCGCGTACGAGATTCGCGAACACGGAAGCGTTCGATTAGAAAAGCCCACAACCGAGGCCCTGAGCGCGCTGGCGTTCGCGTACTTTGACACCCGACCGTCGGCTTTGGCGGAGATGAACGTGATGGATTTCAAGAACTCTCCGTTCGTGCACAACAAAATAGTGCAAAACACGCAAGAAGGTTTTTTCGCCATACGTTCCGTATTCTTGTTACGCGGGATGTTGAGCACGTGCGGTTTAGAGATGTCCATGGTTGAGGCGTGGGAATCTATCGCGCGACGCGCGTTGATCGAACACGGTCACGCCCCGCCGAGCCGATTGCGATTAAAGGCGCGAAAAATGGTCAATCGCTCGATAGTTGGATTACAGCGTCGCTTCAACGTCGGCAGCGGGGCAAAGTTAAACACCCTCGACGCGTACATGGCGACGCGCGAACCCACATCCGACGCCCCAGGTCGTTGGCTCTCTACATCCTCTTTTTGGTAGTCCTTAACACACAGTAGCTCGCTCGCAAACATCTAACATTAAACGTCTCGTCGCGAAACGCGCTCCGTCTCTCTCTCGCGCGCTCCGCGTTCACCCGCCGCCCCCCCCTCTCCCAACCCCACCCTCGCCTCTCGGCACGCACACATCGCTCGCCAAATTAAACTTCTTAAAATACCCACTCACATCGGATTTCCTATACGGCCTCGTCGCTACGCACGTCCTCGTCCCCTCCGGCTCTTCGCGCCACGCGTAATGCTCCACCGCGTTCGCGCTCAACACCGCCGCTAATTCATCCAACTCTCGTTCGTTCGCGCACTCCAACACCACTTTTCGCATCGCGCGTACATTCCCTTCACTCACGTACGCTTTCGTGTCCTCGCTCTCGTTGTACGTCACTATAGCCGCGACGCACGCGTGCGCGACCTGCGCGCACAGCGCCCCGACCGGCCACGCCAGCGCGCGACTCAAATCTCGCCTCATCACCACGTATTGCACCAAAACATCGCGCGCGTTCGCGCTCAAAGACATCGCGCGCGGTCGCTCGCGCGCGCGCAAAGGCGAACGCGCGAGGGCGATGTCTGCTTTGACGGCGAAGCGACGCATCGTGACGCGCCGTGGACGCGAACGCCACGAATGCCACGTCCCATCGCACGTCATGGACGGCGTGATCTCGAGCGTGATCGCGTGTTTGAATGGTAGATACATCGCACGAATGAATCACGGCAAATCGTCGTGGCGTTCGACGTACGTCATTCGATGTATGTCATCATCATTCGATCGCTTGTTTTAATTTAATTGATGAATTAATTCAGTCACGCGTGCATTCATTCAAGCATTCATTCACGCGCGCGCGCACCTCTTTGCGTCGCATTCGCCATGCTCGTCGTCTCGCGCATCAATCATCTCCATCGCATTCGTCTTCATTCGTCGTCGTCGCACGCGCGCACGCGTCGTCGCGTGAATGCGTCGCGATCGATCGACGAATCGCTCGCGCGCGCGCGAACGACGCGGTGGGTGGACGACGTCGTCATCGGGCGAAACGTCTGTCCGTTCGCGTCGAACGCGCGAATGCGCGTGCGAAACGAA
>Ga0222712_10001625_pt1 | contig 27232 bp, 27 predicted proteins | sample C33_657DmetaG_FD_165043 | JGI IMG/M metagenome (GOLD analysis project Ga0222712, IMG submission 165043) | Estuarine water microbial communities from San Francisco Bay, California, United States - C33_657D | ecosystem: Environmental > Aquatic > Marine > Unclassified | place: USA: California... | reverse complement strand
TGATGGAACAATAAGCGGACTTAAATCAGAAGAAGAAGAAAAATACATGATCACCCGTGCAGCTCATTTTTTCTGTAAGCCGGCACTAGAACCTGTTTTTGAAGAAATTTATATTGATGATAAAGTTGTTCTAGTTGTAGAAATCAAAAAAAGTGAAATAAAACCTCATTATGCATTAGGTGAAGATAAAAAATGGTGGGTATATATCCGAATCAATGATAAAAGCGTTCTTGCAAGTAAAATCGTTGTTGATGTCCTAAAAAAGGAAAACAATGAACATGGTATCTTTTTAGAATATTCATCAAAAGAAAAAGCATTATTAGAATACCTAGACAAAAATGAACGAATTACCTCTAAGGAATACAGCCTCATGTTGAACTTATCAAGACGAACTACCTACCGTATTCTAATTAATCTGGTGCTATCCGGTGTTATTAGACTACATACTACTGAAAAGGAAGAATATTATACCGCTTCCTGATTTATATCTAATTTATTTACATCCTTTGCATCATAAATTTTACTCAAATTAGCGTGAAGCGCATCTATAATAAATATAAATTCCATTACCAAACTAATCTTACCTTGGCTATACCTGTTGTTATTTCACAACTAGGCCATACTCTTGTGCATACAGCAGACAGTGTTATTGTAGGGCATTTTGCAGGAACTATTCCATTAGCTGCCGTTTCATTGGTAAATAGCATTTTTATTGTAATACTAGTCATTGGAATAGGACTTTCCTATGGTTTAACTCCACTAATTGCTCAGGAAAGCGGCAGAAAAAATTTCAAGGAATGTGGGAGGTTATTGGCAAATAGTTTACTCATCAATGCATTAACTGGGATAGTTTTGTTTTTATTGATCTATTATGGTTCTCTACTAGTCATAGACGAAATGGGACAAGCCCAAGAAGTTGTTGAACAAGCTAAACCATATTTAGGTTTACTTGGATTTTCAATAGTTCCTTTAATGGTATTCATGACATTTAAACAGTTTGCCGAAGGATTAGGATTCACTAAGCAAGCCATGATGATTTCATTATGGGGTAATGCACTTAATATTTGTCTTGGGATCATATTTGTTAAAGGCTTATTTGGAATTGAACCCATGGGGATTAACGGTGTTGGCTGGAGTACGCTCATAGATAGATCAATAATGGCTATTGTTATGGCCATATATGTGATCAGATCCAATCATTTCAGAATCTATTTGAAATCATTTGCTCTCCGGTCTATCAGTAAAATACGCGCATTTAAAATTCTAAAGATTGGAACACCAGTAGCCATGCAATATACCTTTGAAGTGAGTGCCTTCAGTGGTGCAGCTATTCTGATTGGAACAATAGGCGCTATTGAGCAGGCAGCACATCAGGTAGCTATCAATCTAGCATCTATGACCTATATGATGGCTAGTGGGGTATCTGCAGCAGCAACCATAAAAACAGGGAATAATTTTGGTAAGGAAGATTTTCTAAACTTAAGACTTTCAGCTATTTCAAGCTACCACATTATATTGGTATTCATGACCATTACAGCAGTTTTATTTGCCGGATTTAATCAATATTTACCTTGGATTTATACTTCAGATAAAGCCGTAATTTCAATTGCTGCTCAATTACTTATAATTGCAGGTTTCTTTCAGTTATTTGATGGCACCCAGGTTGTGGGTTTAGGAATACTGAGGGGTTTAGGAGATGTGAATATTCCCACCTTAATCACATTTATTGCTTATTGGATCATTGGAATACCAATGGGGTACTTTTTAGGAATTTATTTGGGATGGGGAGCAAATGGAATCTGGTATGGATTAACCCTCGGATTACTAGTATCTGCAGGATTACTCTTTACCAGATTCCATTTCTTTTCTAAGAAGCTGGTTCAGCTAGCTCGTAAAGTATAGCAGAAACTGGAATTTTGATCTCATTATAGATCTGTGACTGCATTTTTTTCAATCTGTCGGTATGATCATCCAGACGGTCATTGATGTTCATGTATCTGATTAAATCACCTGTCCGTGTATCAATAAATCTGTAACGCGTAAAATGTTGCTTTTCCATTTTGCAAATTTACACTAAATTTATTGAAAATCAGCATTTTACGTAAAATTCAAAAGTGTAAATTAAATTTAAAAATATAGGTCATCTGCTACACGAAAGGTATTACAGTGAGCATCAACGATATCCGACACTTTGGGTGAGTAACCTCCGCCCATACTAACTTGAACAGGAATGTTCAGTTTCTTACAGAACCCAAGCACCATTTCATCTCTTTCTTTACAAGCTTTTGTCGAAATATTCAGTTTACCAAGCTTATCTGTAATTAGTATATCCACCCCTGCCAAATAAAAAACAAAATCAGGTTCATGTTTGGTGAAGAGAACATTCAGGTGATTTAACAATATAGTAAGATATTCTTTATCAGAAGTACCATCAGGAAGTCCTATATCCAAATTTGAATGTTCCTTTCGAAATGGAAAATTCTTATCAGCATGCATAGAGAAGGTGAAAACTCTTTCTTCATTGCTAAATATTTCTGCAGTTCCATTTCCCTGATGAACATCAAGATCAATAATCAATATCCTGCTTGATAAGCCCTTTGAAAGCAAATAGTTAGCTGCTATAGCCTGATCATTTAACAAACAAAAACCTTCTGCCCAGTTTGACCCTGCATGGTGAGTCCCTCCGGCAACATTAAAAGCAATCTTGTGTTCTAGGGCATATAAACAGCAATTTATTGTCCCCTGTGCAATTCTTAACTCCCGTTCTAGCAAACCCGCAGACAATGGAAAACCTGATCGTCTGATTTCTGCCTCACTTAATTGAAGATTCTTTAATCGTTCCCAGTAGGCTTTTTCATGGCTCAATAAGATAATATTTTCTGAAACCTCAGAAGGAGAAAAGAGATTCTTTTCAGAGATAAGCCCCTCATATATAAGTTGTTCAGGAATGAGCTCATATTTAATCATCGGAAACCGATGCCCTTCTGGTAAAGGAAGAATATAAACTGGATCAAAAGCAATATAAAACACTAGATGATTAAGAGCGAGTGAGCTGTTTATTATTTCTAAATGCACTGGCTATGCGGATAATCAAAGCAAGCAGAATGAATATAAACGCAACATATGCAGCCTGGATAACAATTTGAAAATCAATTGGATTAACTTGTTGGCGTTTTAGTACTATCCCATATAGAGCCCAAAGTACTACCAGTCCAAAGGGAATATTTCGCCTAACCAGAATAATAAAGAATGAGATCAATGTAGCAGTCCCAATCATAATAATCACCCAATAACTTTCAGATATACCTGCAGCAGACCAGTTTATCGATTTAAGAAATGCACTTATATTAGCAATGGTAGCAATACATATCCAAGCAAAATAAATACTTAAAGGAAAATGAGTAAAAATTTTTGTTAAAACTGGTTGATCTGGATTCGATATATCAGCCTTAATACTAATAATAGCAAGTGTTACCAACTGGATTAGTATCAAAATTACAGATGCAAAAAGATATTCATTTACCCAGGCTACTAACCATAAACCAGTTGCAAAATTATTAATTATCAAATTCCAGCCAATATTTTGAGTGTCCAGATTAGTATGTTGAATATCTGACTTGGTGAATGCTGCAAATAAATGAAATAAACAAAAAGCAAATAAGGCCAAATAAATTACTCCCCAAATTGCAAAAGTAATTCCTGCAGGAGCAAATACGGTTTCATATCGAGCAGAAACCTGACCCACATCCATAACCGAAAAATAGTTCATTTGAACCAAATATGACAGGATCAAGTGAAAGGAAAAGGCTAATAGATTTAGAACAGCAAAAAATTTTGTTTTCATAGTTAACATTAAACTAATTTATTTGAATGATTACATATTAGGCTTATTACAATCACATCGAATTAATTGTAAAGAATTTTTTATTTCAAGATTTAAATGTGATAAGTTCAATAATCGTCGATAAATTAACAGCATCTGATTGATCAAAACTATTCAATTCATCGCTATCAACATCAAGAACGCCAATAACCAGACCATTCCTGATAATTGGTATTACAATTTCCGATTTCGATGCAGAACTGCAGGCAATATGTCCGGGAAATGCATCAACATCTGGAACAATCAATATTTTTTCCTGATTCCAAGATGAGCCACAAACTCCTTTTCCTTTTTGAATCCTAGAACAAGCTACTGGCCCCTGAAATGGACCTAGCACCAGTTCATCATGCTTAACCATATAAAAACCGACCCAAAAGAAATTAAATTGTTCTTTTAATGCTGCGCATACATTAGCCATATTTGCTATTTCATCTGTTTCACCAGAAAGTAACGCGGAAATTTGAGGAATCAAAGACCTGTATTGATCATTCTTAGCCCCTAGTACAATATTCAGATCTTCTGCCATGATGCAAAATTAGCATTGAATTAATAATCCTCCTAAATAAATATAACATATTCAATTTAACTTGATTATTTAATCATTTGCATTAAATCTGGGACAAGCAATTTAAAATAGATTTGAACTTTTAAGTAATTCAGGTCAAACTGGCTTTTTGATTCATATTTTTCATGAATTGAAAAGATAAACATAAAAATTCAATATGGTTTTGATCAAAATATATGACCTTAAAAAATCATTTGGATGAATTACCTTTATGGTTTCAATTTGAAATCTTAGGTCTAACATGATCGTATCATTCAGCTTTATTCGCTACCGTCGTTTGTTTATCCCATTAGCTTTTATAGCTATGGCTATTCACCGCTTACCTCTTTTATTTAGTACTAAATGCAGGTTCTGGAAACTAATGGGATGCGGTAGAAATGGAACATTTGACCTGCAACCTGACTGGCAACAGTGGTCATTAATGGCAGTCTGGGAATCGGAAGATGATTTTAATGATTTTAATAATAATTCTTTCATTTCCTGGTGGTGGAAAACATTCACACTAGAAAAATGGACATTACTCAGCGTTCCATTAGCAAGCCACGGTAAATGGGATGGTAAAGATCCCTTTAAAATGATTGATTATGACCAAAATCATACTGGAGCTGTAGCAGTATTGACAAGAGCAACCATAAGATTCAGCAAATTAAAAAGATTTTGGACGCATGTTGATCCGATTGCACAGATTATGACTGAGGCAAAAGGATACTTAACTTCTGTAGGAATTGGTGAAGCTCCTTTTTTCAGACAGGCAACCATTTCTATTTGGGATAACATGGAGAATATGAAAGCCTTTGCTTATGGCTCTAAAGAACATGCTGAAGTAATTAAAAAAACGAGAAAGGAAGACTGGTATAGTGAAGAGCTTTTTGCCAGATTCAAAATAATATCAGGATCCGGTACTTTAAATGGTGTTGATCCATTATCAGAACTTAAATAATATATTTAAAACAAAAACTACAAATGAGAGTCATTGCAGAGCTGCCACATCCAGATTGTAAGATCAGTATATTTTCAATGAACCAGAAGTATATCATCAAACTTGAAAAGGGAGTTTTTGAACAGATTTACAAAATATCAGAGCTTGATGTACCCGAAGGGGTAGATGGAGTATTTAAGATTTTAAACGATAATTTTATAAAATCAGCAGCTGAACGTTTCAATCAAATGAGGATAGATTTTAATAATGCATATCAAGATTATGATAATATTTAAAACATAACTCATTGATTAATAGTATTTTATTTAAATAAACAGAATTAAATTCTGCTAAACTGACCATTTTAGGTATATTTTTTAATCATTACATTACTTTAAGCTTTATATTTAATACTATAAAATACTGATAATTAAATAATTATAATAATAAACAAAATATAATATCGACCCTTATAATTGCCAAATTAATGCAAAGTTTATACTTTTTTACATATTTCACTTCAATTAAAAAGCATTGAATATTTTTTATATTTTTGAATCATGAAAGATCTCCTAACACCTCGTTTTATAGTATTAAGCCTTTTAGTAATTGTAGCTGCCTTAACGCGCGCACTCCCCTATTTGATTCCTCATATCTGGAACTTTACAGCTATAGGAGCACTGGCTATTTTTTCAGGGGCGCAATTTTCAAACCGAGGCCTAGCCTTTATATTGCCACTACTAGCAATGGCAATTTCTGATATAGTAATCGGAAATGGATTTAGTCTATTAGTTTACTTTGGTTTTACAGCGATGGTAGCTTGCGGATTCCTTGTCCGAAGCAGGGTTAATGTTACCAATGTAGTTCTTGCTTCTTTTATCAGTGCAAGTGTATTTTTTCTGATCACAAATTTTGCATTCTTTTATCCGGCAACTTTATACCAGCATAATATCTCTGGTATTCTTACATCCTATACAGCTGGTTTACCATTCTTTAGAAATATGTTAATTGGAAATATGGTATTTTCTGCAGTTTTATTTAGCAGTTTCTACCTTTTATCTAAGCGTTATCCAGTATTAGCTAAATAACAATTTGGCTTTCATAAAAAAACCTGATTGAAATTTCAATCAGGTTTTTTTATGGTATACATTCAAGAATTGCCCAAAAATTCAGAGAATCTATTACCTATTGCTTCAAGAAAATTTCCAAGTTAACTCAGCTGATATCCTTGTTATCCTAAAAAATCAATGTTTTTCATTGATTTACTAAATTATATCTAAAAATAAGAATCCACTTTCAGACTCACCTTCTTTACTGTTAATCTTTAATGGCTTAAAGACCCTTTCTCCGGTTTGATAAGGTATTGAATTCATGAAAATTGGCCCGGCAAAGCAGAAGGTATGATATTCTCCATTTTCACCACATAAATCAACTTCATTTGGAAGCTCTGCAACGAAATCAGCATCTAATTGCCTTCCAAGCCAATCAGCAGAAAGTATTTTGGTATTAATACAACAGGTTATAGCTTTAAATTCATTGGCAATAAAATTGTTCATGAGTTTTAAAGTTGGTACATTCCAAAGTGGAAAACATGCTTTTAAACCTCCCTGATTTACCAGATCTTCTCTATATTTTCGAAGATCTTCCAAATGAATATCACCAAAAGCAAGAAATTCAACCCCTTTTTCTTTTAAATCTTTACATAATTCAAGGAAACAATATTCGTATGAATTATTATCCGGCAAATTAGGAACCCACATTTTAATTACTGGTAAACCTACAGCTTCACATTGTAAATCAAGTATTTGTTCAGGAATTCCATGCATAGAGATACGCTTATAGTCCTGGTTTAATGTGGTAACAAGCGCCACTAGCTCAAAACTCTTATCGTTTAGAATGTTATGCAAGGCCATTGCTGAATCTTTCCCAGCACTCCAAAACAGGACAACTTTTTTCATTTATTTGCTTTTAAAATAAAAATAGCGATGAATTTGATCCATCGCTATTTAATAATGCATTGATTTTGTTTAGTTTATTCCCAATCTAAAACCTGCATTAAAATTCAAACCTTTTGTCTGGTAGCCTGCAAATTCTATATAATCTTCATTCAAAATATTTTTAACATCAGAGAACAAAGTTAGTTTTGATGTCGGTTTGTATTGAATATAGACATCAACCACATTAAATGACCCTAGATCAGCTTGAACAGTTTTAAAAGTTTTTCCATCATAATATCTGTCTATTCTATCTCCAGTATGTTTATAAATCAAATTCAAACTCACTTTTTCATTTAATTCAATACCCGCATTCAATCCATACGAGTTTTTTGGTCTACGAAATAAGTTAAAAGCTGTATTTACAGGAGTAGTTACTTCGCCGGTAACGTATGCATAATAGGCATTCAAACTGATCATTGATGATGGCTTTAGCCCTAATTCAATTTCAAATCCATTGTCTTTTTGCCTGTTTTGATTGATATAACCAAACTTATTTGTAGCGATCTGGCCAAAATCAATGACATTTTCTATATCTCTTTTAAAATACGAAAGTGAAAGGTTGATATTTTGGGTAAAATTCAAATCAAAACCAGTCTCAAAACTCGTTGTCGTTTCCGGTTCAAGTGCAAGATTTCCATAGTCCGAAAATAATTGGTACAAAGATGGAACACGATATGCAGATGATAAATTTACAAAAAGCTTATAACGCTCTGCAAAAAGATATGATGGATTGATAGTATACGTAAAATTGGTTCCATAATCACTATGATTATTAAGGCGTCCTACTAATTCTGCCTGAAAACCAGTATTTGTTTTAAAAAAAAGAGAGGTAAAAGCACTTGATATAGTATTATTTGCAAATAGTGCAGAACTATAAGGATTATACTGTTCTGTACTTAATTTTCTATAAGAGACACCGCCTGCAAGATCAATTGATCTACTAAAATTATAGTTTAAATTGGTTTCAAGATGAGTTATATTTCCGGTATTATTGGTTACAGAACCCTTGTTATTGTATCTATTCTTAACATTATTTTGACTTAAATTAAAGTTAAGCTTTCCTTTATTCAGAACCAGACTCCCTCCTATTCCAGCCAGAAAAGAAGATTTACTATAGGTATATTCTAAAGCATCTGAAAATGCCCCAGCATCAAGATCTGCTAAATTATTATTTACTTGAAAATTGCCCTTTATTGAAAATCTGGTATTTACTTGCTGACCAATGTTCAGCAAAACAGACTTTTGGTGGAAGCCATCTTTATCAAAATTTGTAACACCTTGGGCAGGGGCTGCAGAAGAAAAGTTTTCAGAATCAGAATTGGTAGCATTAAGTGTTACAGAAGTGTTTTGTATTTGACCCGTTAAACCAAGAACCTGCTTATAGGTGTCATAAGATCCAGCAGTTGCTAAAACATTAGCCGACAATACACCTGTTCCTTTTTTAGTAATAATATTAATGACCCCTGCAACCGCGTCTGAACCATATAAAGTTGAATTCCCTCCCTTTAAAATTTCAACCCTTTCAATGATATCTATTGGAATAGCCGAAATATTGTATTCGCCTGATATTTCTGAAGCATCATTCACAGGAATACCATCAATTAGTATAAGGGTATTAGCAGCACTTGCTCCTCTCATATAAACTGCTTTTACATCCGCTGGATTACTACCATTTCCACCAATAGTAATACCCGCAATATTGTTTAAAACCTCAGGCAAAGTCCTCCCTTGGCTTTTAGCAAGAGTTTCTGCTGAGATGACTCTTACAACTTTACCAATTTCAGATATTTTTTTTGGTGAGCGACTGGCAGTTACAACTACCTCATCAAGATCTGCTACAGGCCTTTGCTGTGCGAGGGCCTTACTATCTAGCAATGTCATTTGTGCAAGCCCTAGGCAAGCAGCAACGTAAAAATTTTTTGTTTTCATTTTGTTGTGAGTTTTTTACCCCACAGCAAACAGATAATGAAGGAATACTAGAAACAGATAGTCCTATTAGAACTATCATCTCCAAGCTTCAATCCCCGAAAGCTATGAATTATTAAGGCAAAGGCAGGTCTTCTGACTTACTCCCAGTTATCCTGCCTTCCCATGCCGTTTAAGACCAGCACAGTGACAAAAATTTAAATAACTGTATATAGAGAACACAGCAGCGGGACTGTCCGGGATTCTAACCCGGTTCCCTTTTAATCACGATAATGAAATCGAGAACCTATTGCATTACAAACTTATAATAAACACATAAGAGTCCTAATAAATGTTATTAACAATATTTGATAATTATTATCATTAAAATTAATTGTTGAATATTAAGAAGAATTTTTAAGTCAATAAATTCTATAGTTTTATTTCAGTCAGGTATATTGTAAATAACATATTTTTAAACAGTATTATTGATAAACACTATTTTCAAAAAAGCATAGTATTGAAATAGATGTATTGGAAATTTAAGTCATAATTAAGCGTCATATGAAAGAACTACCGCTAACAGTAAGAAGGTCAATAGAGTTAATTGGGATTTGTCTTTTAGGTGCTTTAATATCTATCGGAAATGACATCATAATGCCTGTATTAATGGCATTTTTTTTAAGTATTGTTCTTTTACCGATTTACAGACTTTTAAGAGCCTGGAAGTTTCCGGAAGTTCTGTCGATATTATTACCAATTCTTCTTGGTGCAGTCTTTATTGGAGGAGTAGTTTGGTTTTTTTCTGTTCAAATAAGTATTCTGGCTAATGATTTTCCACAGATTCAGAAAAATATTAATTACCATTTGAACAATTTAAGTGATTGGATTAATTATAAAACCGATTTTTCTACTCAGGAACAGATCAAATTTTTAAATGAACAGAGTAATAAACTACTTATTAACGCAGGCAATATAATTGGAGGGGCAGCCGGATCCATCACGTCTGCTTTCATCTTTATAGGATTAGTACCGATCTATATTTATTTATTTTTATCCTACAAGAATCTTTTATTGCGTTTTGTGTTTGTTTGGTTTGAACCCGATCAACATAAAAAAGTAAATGAGGTAATGAAAGAAATTGAAGTAATTATCAAGAGCTACCTCATTGGGTTATTAATTCAGATAGCTTATATTACTGTTTTACTTGGTGGAATTTTATTACTTCTTGGCATTAAACATGCCCTTCTGATAGGTGTGATCTTTGCCCTTTTAAATCTGATACCCTATGTTGGAGCTTTAATAGGCAATTTGCTCGGAGTGATGTTAACCTTAACTTCCTCACAAGAATTATTACCCATTTTTACAGTATTAGGAGTAATTGGTATTGTTCAGTTTCTTGACAATAATATTTTAATGCCTAGAATTGTAGGCTCCAAAGTTAGGATCAACGCCTTTGCTGCAATACTTGGGGTATTTATTTGTGGAAGTCTGGCAGGAATCTCGGGAATGTTCCTTGCATTGCCTATGGTGGCTGTTTTTAAAATAATATTCGACCGTTCAAAAACTTTTAAACCCTGGGGGATATTATTGGGGGATGAAAACCTGATTAAAAATACGATACGATTCCCGAAACTTCGAATAAGAAATAAAAAAGTAGATAATGAGCTAGCTATTAAGAGCGATGATAAAGAATAGAAATAAGTACAAGTAATTAAGTATAGTTCTGATTAAATATTTGTGTTCTGAAAGTGCTCCTCAATTACTAATCCAAATAATGCAAAATCATATTCAGCATGTTTTTAATTATTTGCTGAAAAATATTAGATTCAAAAATTTTAAAATTTAATATTAAATTTAAAAAAAAAATAAAATGTTTAAAAAAAATAGTTTTATAGAACTGGCTATTGTAATTGCTACCATCGCAATTATTTTTTTATCTGAATATTATTATGTTGTGCTTAAAGATCATGATAGGGCTATGTTTATAGGTTTATGGCCACCAACAATGATTGGATTATTAATTTATTTAAATTTAAGAAGAAACCAAAAATAATATGGAATATTTAGATTTAATCGTCCTATCTTTAATTGTATCGTTATTGTTTGGAGTATTTATCTTTGGTCCTATGATGTATGCACAATCTTCAAAAACATCAAAAAAATCTAATGATAAAAACGATTAATTAAATTATTCGTAAAAAAATATCAATACATTATTCTTTTGTAAAAACTTTTTCAAGGATAAATCTCAATTTATCCTTGAAAAAACTAAAATTTCTCTTCTATTCCTAAGCCAAAAAGTGCAAAATCGTACTTAACAGGATCTATAACATCAAAAAGAGATAAGTTTTCAGTCAGTTGTACCGCCGTAATCCAGTCCGTTTGTTTTCGAGTAATTAAGCCTAATTTTCTGGCTACCCTATCCACGTGTAAATCGCAAGGACAAATTAGCATAGATGGCTTTATTGTTTTCCATATCCCAAAATCTACACCTTTATGATCATCTCTAACCATCCAGCGTAGAAACATGTTTATGCGTTTACAGGTTGATTTTTGGCTTGGAGAACTTACATGCTTTTTTGTTCGGGAAGGGTAATCAGGCAATGAAAAAAAATAGGTCCTAAATAAATTTAGGTATCTTTCTGTGGTAATTGAAACTGATTCTATCTTCAATTCATTAAGATGCAATGGAGTTGAATTAGATTCCGTTTTTGCAGGTACCTCATTGCCATCCAAAACCTCGTAAACCCCCTGAGTATTTAAATTTAAACCAGTAAAGGCAGATTCCAGAGAAGTATATTTTTTATAATGTTGCCTAAAAAACTCTATAAAATATAAGGTATCGGTATCGTTAAAAGTACGATGCTTAAAATTCAAAAAACGTTTCAGGTCTTTATCCTGATGATTCAAAATAAAATCATACGGAGCACCATCCATTAATGCAATCAACTCATTACATTTATTAATAATGGTTTTACGTTGCCCCCAGGCTAGAATAGAAGCCCAGAAACCCATGATTTCAATATCCTGTTTTAGTTTAAACTGATGAGGAATACAAATAGGATCATTTTCAATAAAACCAGGCTGATTATATTGTTCAACTTTAGTATCAAGAAAATCTTTAAGATCCAAAAAGGTATTTAAAGAAGGAGGATATCGAGACATGCAGCTTCTATAAAAAGTCAGTGAACATTCGTTTTAAGAAAGTGCCTGTTTCAAATCATCTAATAAGTCATCAATATCTTCAACGCCAACACTTAAACGGAGTAAATTATCAGTAACACCAACCTTATCACGTTCTGCTTTAGGTATTGAGCCATGAGTCATAGAAACCGGGTGATTGATCAGTGACTCTACTCCACCTAATGACTCAGCCAATGAAAAAACGTTGAATGAAGAAGCAATACGATAGGTTTCCTGAAGATCGGCTCCTTTTAAAGTTATAGAAATCATTCCTCCAAAATCGCGCATTTGTTTTTTAGCAATATCATGGTTTGGATGATCGGTAAATCCAGGCCAATAAATTTTTTCAACTTTTGGATGAGTCTTTAAAAATTCAGCAACCTGTCTTCCATTTTCACAATGCGCCTTCATTCTAAGGTGTAAAGTTTTTAAACCTCTGAGTACCAAAAAACTATCCATTGGGCCCGGTGTTGCCCCACATGCATTATAGATGAACCAGAGCCGTTTATATAGATCTTCATCATTGAGCATCAAAGCTCCCATTACTACATCTGAATGACCACCAAGATACTTTGTTACCGAATGCATCACTATATCTGCACCTAGATCAATTGGATTTTGAAGGTATGGAGAAGCAAAGGTATTATCAACAGCAAGTAAAATATTATTTGCCTTAGCAATTGCTGCAACTGCTGCTATATCCACAATTTGCATAGTAGGATTCGTTGGCGTTTCAATCCAAATTAGCTTTGTGTGATCATTCACATAAGTTTTTACATGATTCGGATCAGACATATCTATAAAATGGAATTTTATCCCATAATTAGAAAAAATCTTAGTAAAGATACGATAGGAACCCCCATACAGATCATTACCGGTAATCACTTCATCACCAGGAGCAAGTAATTTCATTACTGCATCTGTTGCTCCCATTCCACTTGAAAAAGCAAGGCCGAATTTGGCATTTTCTAATGCGGCAAGACATGATTCAAGTGCTTTACGTGTTGGATTGGTTCCCCTAGAATATTCAAAACCTTTATGATCTCCCGGCGATTTTTGCCAATAAGTTGAAGTCTGATATATAGGAGTCATGATTGCTCCTGTGGTTGGATCAGGTTCTTGACCTGCATGAATTGCTTTTGTTCCGAATTTCATGTTGAAATGGTTTTATAATTGGTTTTAGGAGTAATATCCTGATCATAACATTTTACTAGTGAAAATTGGCAGTAATTATAATCGCTTCTCACTCATCAAACTGAGCTGATTATCAAGTAATTTTAAAATATGCAGATAGGATTCAAATCCTCCAAGATGATTCTTTTATTTCATAATAATCACATCAATATGCTCTGGCAAATAAAACCCGCTGAGCAGATGGATTCCCTGTAAGCATACAAATTCCAGTTTCAAGTTTGTTATTCAAAGGAATACATCTGATTGTTGCTTTTGTTTCATCCTTGATCCGTTTCTCAGTTTCGGGTGTTCCATCCCAATGTGCAGAAACAAAACCAGCCTTAGTATCTAATAATTCTTTAAACTCTTGGTATGAGTTTGCCTCCCTTGTGTTTTCTTCCCTGAATCGAAGTGCTTTTTGATAAATAGTATTCTGAATATCTACCAGTAATGATTCAATATGAGGAACTAAGCCATCTCTGGATATCGTTTGTTTTTCTTTAGTATCACGGCGAGCAATTTCTATTGTACCATTTTCAAGATCACGGCCACCAATTGCAAGTCTAACCGGTACACCCTTCATTTCGTATTCGGCAAATTTAAATCCAGGTCTAAGTGTATCTCGATCATCATATTTAACTGAAATATTTTTTAGTTTTAGCTGAGATGCAAGTTCTTTAGCGATAGCTGATATTTGATCTAATTCTTCATCAGAGCGATAAATAGGAACAATTACAACTTGTATAGGTGCAAGTTTAGGAGGAAGAACTAATCCTGAATCGTCAGAGTGTGCCATGATCAATGCGCCAATTAAACGAGTGGATACGCCCCATGAAGTAGCCCAAACATAGTCGAGTTTTCCTTCTTTACTTGTAAATTTAACATCAAATGCTTTTGCAAAATTCTGACCTAAAAAGTGAGATGTACCCGCTTGAAGTGCTTTCCCATCTTGCATTAATGCTTCTATACAATAGGTTTCTAAAGCACCTGCAAATCGTTCATTAGCTGTTTTCTTTCCTCTCACTACCGGTAATGCCATCCAATTTTCAGCAAAATCGGCATATACCTCTAGCATACGTTCAGTTTCCTCAATTGCTTCTTGTGAAGTTGCATGAGCAGTATGGCCTTCCTGCCAAAGAAATTCAGCTGTTCTTAAAAACAGTCGAGTTCTCATTTCCCATCTTACCACATTAGCCCATTGGTTAACCAAAATAGGCAAATCACGATAGGATTGAATCCAACCCTTATAAGTGTTCCAAATAATAGTTTCGGAAGTTGGGCGAACAATCAGTTCCTCTTCAAGTTTTGCATCTTCATCAACAATAATATTACCATTACCATCATTTTTTAAACGGTAATGAGTTACAACCGCACATTCAGTTGCGAAACCCTCCACGTGCGAAGCCTCTTTTGAAAAAAATGACTTAGGAATGAATAATGGAAAATAAGCATTACTATGACCTGTATCCTTAAACATTTTGTCTAAAGCCGCCTGCATATTTTCCCAAATCGCATAGCCATAAGGCTTTATGACCATACAACCTCTAACCGCAGAATGCTCAGCCATATCTGCCTTACCCACAAGTTCATTATACCATTGGGAATAATCCTCTTCTCTGCTTGTTAAACCCTTACTCATCTTATTTGAAAATCAAAAAATTACGTATATTTAATCAGATAAACATTTCAACAAAGTTATAAAACTAGATGATGTATTATAATATTTTGCGATGCAACCATTGCTTAAATACTATCGTCATCATTTTATACGTTTAATTTCTATTATTGACCATCATTATGATAAAGAAATTCAGTCACTTACTAGCAATCTCATCAATTCTTTTCCTTGGTTCATGTGCAAGTACCAAAATAGCTCAACTGAACGATTCGAATGATGATGTATATTATTCTATTGCAAAAGCAAGAGAGATAGATCCGGTTATATTTGCAAAAAAAGAGGAAACAAGAAGCAGTGATTACGTTACTGATGATCAATTATATGGAGATTCATATAGTAACTACGGATATTACAACGATTATACTTCTCGTTTTAACCGATTCAGGACTTATACCCCATCATTAGGCTATTATAATAGTTTATATGGCAATTATTACGATCCTTTTTTTAGTAATTCCTATTTTCCAGGTAGTTATTTCGGAGGTTCATCATTTAATATTGGTTTAGGATTAGGTTACGGGGCTTACAATTATAACCCATGGAGAAGCTATGGATATAATTATGGATATAATTATGGATACGGTTATAATTTCTGGGGTCCATACTCCTATTACAATTCCTTTAATTCGTATGCATTTGGAAACAGAAACGGATATTATGGTGGAAATTATAGCGGAATTTACAGTAGTCCTGCCTTTAATACTCCAAATTATCGTCCCAGACCAACAAGAAGTACAGACAATTTAATAATTGACAGGGGTTCTGTTATTGGCGGACCCGGAGGAGTAATTTACAAAGATCCAAAAGGAAATGTCATATCAAGAGGAAGAGCTGAACGATATGGAGATCAAGCTCAACCCAATACTACCTCAGGTACAAGAAATCAACCTGTCACTAAACCTGCCAGAGTTAACCAAAATCAGCCAGAGAGAGTTTCACAACCTGAAAGAATATATTCAGCGCCTCCACAAAGACAGGATTCAGGTTCAGGTTCAAGGTCTAATCCTGCACCATCAAATAATAATGGAGGCGGCAGTTCATCATCCCGTCCTTCAAGAGGAAATTAAGATACAGAGAAATCCTTATGAGATTTAAAATTTTATTATCTATGGTAGTCATAGTGGCTACTATAGGAGAGTTACATGCACAATATTCAGCCGATGCATTACGTTTTTCGCAAACACAATCAAGTAGTACTGCCAGATTTAAAGCTATTGGTGCACAAATTGGAGTGGGTGGAGATTTAAGTTCTATTGGGAGCAATCCTGCTGGAATTGGATTATTTACCAAATCAGAATTTAGTTTCACACCAGAATTTAATAGTTATAATGCTGATGCTTCCTATCTTGGAAAAACTTCTATAGGTAAAAAAGATCAATTAGGCTTGGCTCATGCAGCAGTTGTATGGAATTCAACTGTATCAAAGCCCAAAGGTGCAAAACTTGATGAAGGATGGATTAGTTTTAACTTTGGACTTGGCTATAACAGAACGAAAGCTTACGGAGATAATATCCTTTTCTCAGGTACAAATACTCAAACTTCTATTGCAGATTATTATGCTCAGTTAGCGACCATAAATTATGGTGCTCCTAACTCCTTACCTAGCGGAAGCCTTGAAAGAATGGCTTATGATAATTATTTAATTGGTTATGATAAAACTAACGGACAGTATTTCCCAGAAACCGATGTAAATAATGTTCAGACTAAAAATGACTTAAGAACAGGTTCGCAGGGAGAAATTAATTTTGCTTTTGGGGCTAACTATAGTAATCAATTTTACATTGGTGCCAGTATTGGAATAGCAAGTATCAATTACACTTCCAATTCAAATTATAAGGAAAAAGGTTTTAATGTAACAGAAAATAATAATTATGACATGTCTTACAGGCAGTATCAGATTACTAAAGGTTCAGGAATTAATGCAAAATTAGGTGCAATATACAGACCCATACCATCAGTACGATTAGGTGCGACAATCGAATCACCAACTTGGTACAGTATAAACGATAGCTATTCTGAAGGCCTTGATACTAAATATGGCAAAAGCAAAGTAGATTCTCAATTTTTGAATAAAGATGAGATATATGATTTTGTTTACAATTTAAGAACACCTCTAAAAATTAGTGGGGGAATTGGAATATTTATAAATAACCAGGGATTTATATCTGCCGATATTGATTATGTAGATTATTCAACCATAAACTTTTCTGCAGCACCCAATTACGACGATCCAGAAGTAATAATAGATAATAACAGAGAAATTTTAAATAATTATAAAAGCGCTATAAACTATCGTCTAGGTGCAGAATATAAGATCGATAAACTAATGCTTAGAGCAGGATATGGTATTCAGGGCAATCCATATAAAGCACTGGATAATGACAGGTTTAAAATTAGTACATATAGTGGCGGCATAGGATATCGTTTTAACAACATATATGTAGATATGACCTATCAGCAAATTATATATAATTCTGATATTAAACCCTACACTTTGAACCCAGGAAATAGTCCAATGGCCTCAATAAATAATACAAGAAACAATGTTTTTCTTACAATTGGGAGACGGTTTTAATCTATTTAATATCCGCTGCTAGGCGTATTTTTTCTTCTTCATAAAAGAGATTAAATCTTTTTACAAATTTCATTGAAGCATAAAATGATGTACTTTTGTTTTGATGGCATTAAAAGAAGGACATTTAAAGCAGGTATTTTCTGAAAAATTCAAAGGTTTAATTTGGAAGATTAGTATTCATGAGAAAAATGAATATATGGCTATTGAAAGTCGTCATTTGGAATCTAAAAATGTATCCTTTTCTGTTTTAGATCTTCAGACTGGAAAGATATTTTTCAAGGAGCGGTCTTACTTAGAGCCTATGAATCTAAATCTTGCATATGCAGCTCAAAAAAATTTAATTTTAACGGTTAACGAACATGTAGAAAGTCCAGAATCTAAAGGATTGATTTCAATAAATGTTGTAAACGGTGAGATTCTTTGGGAACGATACAATTTCTCATTCAATCAGGCAGATTCATCAGGACTACAGGTTTATGATCCAAAGATCTATCCAAGAAACTATTTGTGGATTAATCATCTGAATGCTGAAAATATTAGTAAACAAGAAAATAGTTCAACTAGAACTAGTGATCTTTTATTTCCTGATCTATTTGAATCTTATGTTTTGCCAGACTTAATTGAGCATGGTCTAATTATTGGTCAGATTTCTGTTTTACATAAAGATGGTCTATCTATAGTTTCATTTCACCAAAAAATGGAAAATAATATGCAACAGAGACTAGTTGTTTATCAGGACGATAGAATTTTTATTGATGATATTATTATTGATGGTATACAAAAACTACAACCTGAGTCGTTCTTTATGATGCATAAACAATTGTTATACATCCGAAATAAGAATGAAATCGTTTCATATTTTGTATAATTGCACAAATTTTAAAACCAGATAAATGCTGAGACATTTAGTTTTATCAATTTCTTTTGCCCTTTTTATAGGCACTGCAAGCGCTGCTATAGATTCTGTAAGCGTTGAAAACCTCAATGGTAAAAAAAATATAGTTCATAAAGTTGAGGCTAAAGAGACTTATTATTCGATTGCCCGAAAATATAATGTTACGCCACAATCTGTGATACAATTCAATAGTAATAAGTCATTACAGATTGGCGCCATCATTAGAGTTCCTACAGAAAGACCTTTTGAAGAATCTAAGATCATCAATGATGATAATAAACCAGAATCGAATACTTCAGCTAAAATAGCGGTGATCGATTATAAGGTTGCCCCCCGTGAATATCTGCTAGCAATAGCAAAAAAGTTTAACACTACTGTTGAAGATCTCAAGACACTAAATAATCTATCAAGCAATAATCTTTCGATTGGGCAGATCATTAAGGTTCCGTTTGGATCTGCATCTTCCGAGCAATTAGCTCCTCCTCCTGCCCCTCCTTTGGAAATACCCAAACTGGAGTCAAAAACTGTTTCTGCATCAGTAGACAGTAGTATGAGTGCAAGTGAGAGACTTAAATTACCAGTTGCCAGATATGGACTTCGGGAAGTGAATGAAAGAGGACTTGCAATTTGGATTGAAGATGAAAATCTGGATGGGACTAAAATGTTGGCTCTTCATCAAACTGCTCCTATCGGAACTGTAATTAAAATCACCAATCCTATGACAGGCAAAAGTACTTTTGCAAAAGTTGTTGGAAAGTTTACTCAAAATGAATCATCAAAAGATGCAATTATTGTACTAAATAAAGCTACTGCTGATTTAATTGGAGCATTAGACAAAAGATTTCAAGCAATCTTAATTTACGGTGTTCCTAATGAGTAAAAAGCCATTTGTTATTGGTATTGCCGGAGGTAGTGGTTCCGGAAAAACATTCTTCTTAAAGTGCTTTCTAAACCATTTTAAGGAACAAGAAGTATGCCTTTTATCGCAGGATGATTATTACTACAGGGTAGGTCATAATATGACCGCTGAAGAAAATAAACTTTACAACTTTGATCAGCCTTCTACAATTGATAATGATCAATTTTTAGTTGATATAAAAAGACTGATTAATGGAGAAACTGTTTATCAAAAAGAATACACGTTCAATAATCCAAATGCTGAACCCAAGCTATTAGAAATCAAGTCAGCTCCCATTGTGATGATTGAAGGTTTATTTATTCTTCATTTCAAAGAAATTGCCGAAATAATAGATCTAAAGATTTTTATTGATACCAATGAAGATATCGCATTACAAAGACGCCTAAAGCGCGACCTCATAGAACGTGGATATCCTGAAGATGACGTGCTTTATAAATGGAATAATCATGTGATGCCAGCATTTAACGATTATCTTTTACCTCATAAGGAACTATGCGATAAGATTATTACTAATAATACTCATGTTGCAGAAGATATTATTAAGATAACTAGTGAGATTTCGGGAAATTTACGTGCAAACGTACTTGTGTAGGAATTTAAAGCTGCATTTCGGGAATTTCACCCTCAATTATTAGTTTTCCTAAGGTTGCTATTCTAATGTCTTCAACTGAAACGCCTGGTGCACGCTCTAGCAATCTGAAGCCACCTTCATCTGCTATCTCTAGAACTGCCAATTCTGTAACTATTTTTTTTACACATTTCACACCTGTTAAAGGTAGAGAGCATTCAGCCAATAATTTACTTTCTCCCGCTTTGTTTACATGCTGCATAGCTACAATGATATTTTTAGCTGAAGCTACCAGATCCATTGCACCACCCATCCCTTTAACCATTTTGCCAGGGATTTTCCAGTTTGCAATATCACCATGCTCTGAAACCTCCATTGCTCCAAGAATGGTAAGGTCTACCTTTTGGGAACGGATCATACCAAAGCTCAATGCAGAATCAAAGATTGATGAACCAGGCAATGTTGTTATGGTTTGCTTACCCGCATTGATCAGATCAGAATCTTCTTCACCTTCAAAAGGAAAAGGCCCCATGCCTAATAGTCCATTTTCAGATTGGAGAACTATATTTATTCCCTTTGGAATATAGTTTGCCACTAAAGTTGGAATACCAATTCCAAGATTGACATAATATCCATCTTTTATTTCTTTTGCAATACGCTTTGCAATTCCGATTTTATCTAGCATTTAAACTATTGTTTTGTTTATGAACTCAATTGTAGATTTCACGACACTACGAGTTATTAAATATTAAAATATTATAGGCTATTAAATTGTTGAAAAGATTCTAATTGATTAATCAGATTAAAAAATATTACCTCTCTCGTACTGTCAGCTGTTCAATCCTTTTTTCATAGTCTTTACCTTCAAATATCCGATGTACATAAATTCCCGGTGTATGAATTTGATCAGGATCAAGATCGCCTATTTCAACAAGATGCTCTACTTCTGCTATTGTTATTTTTCCAGCCATAGCCATAACAGGATTAAAATTACGTGCAGTAGAACGAAAAATCAGGTTACCAGCAGTGTCTCCTTTCCAAGCTTTAACTAGTGCAAAATCTGCATCGAATGCCATTTCCATTAAATAATCTTTACCTTCAAAGTTTCGGGTTTCCTTCCCTTCTGCGACTTCTGTTCCAACCCCTGCAGGAGTAAAAATAGCTGGCATTCCATAGCCTGCAGCCATACAACGTGTAGCTAAAGTTCCCTGTGGAATTAGTTCAACTTCCAACTCTCCACTTAATAATTGTCTTTCAAACTCAGCATTTTCACCAACATAAGAGGATATCATCTTTTTAACCTGTCGTTTTTTAAGCATTAATCCAATACCAAAATCATCAATACCTGCATTATTTGAAATGCAGGTAAGCTGATCTATATTCTTGTTAACCAAGGCATTAATACAATTTTCAGGAATACCACACAAACCAAAACCACCTAGCATTAGTGTCATGCCACTGGTAATATCTTGAATAGCCTCATCGGCATTCGCAACAACTTTATTGATCATAATTATTGGTTTGTTAACTAAATTATTAAAAGCTAAGATTATTCTAGTTATTATTTTCCTTTTATTACACAGAACTTTCAAGTGGCATTGAAGAATTTTTACAGCTAATTATTACTATTAGAAAAAGCATTTCCAATAGTTAACATTCTTATCCGTGATACCTATTTTAATTAATTATTTGAAATAACAAAACACTATTTGAGATAGACAAAAGTAATTCCATCTCCTCCTCTATCGGCATGTTCATCTTCAATATGACTCACTTGTGGATACTTGCGTAAATATTCCCGTATAAGTTTTCGTAGTATGCCATCACCTTTTCCATGAATAATCTTTAAACCAGATAAACCTAACATTACAGCCCTATCGAGATATTTTTCAATCTCATATAGCGCTTCATCTCCTCTCATTCCTCTCAAATCTAGTTCGGTATTGAAGGTAGAAAAACTTTCTGTCAGATTAGTGCTGTGAGATTTTCTGATCTCTTTTGGAACAGATTTGTTAGAAACTTTTTCAACTCTACTTATTTTAACAACTGAGCGCAGATCGCCTAAAGCAAGAATTACATTATCTCTGGAAATTTCTATAACCTGCCCAATGTTCTCAGAATCTAAAAACTTAACCCAATCACCCTTTTTCAATTCTTCAGTTTGCAGATTTTTTTGAGTTTTATTTTCCTGAATTTCATGCTTTTTAAGTTCCTGCTCTAGATTTTGTCTCAAATTTTGAGTTTGTACTTTATCAGCCTTACTTTCTTTTATTTCAGAAATTGTGTTTTCAATAAGCTTATTGGCATTTTTAATGATGCTTTGAGCTTCAATTTTAGCATCTTTAAGGATAAGTTTTTTATTTTCTTCTAGATAAGCCTTCAATTGTTCATTTTCTAATAGCAGAGTTTTAACCTTTTGCTCCTTTTTTTCTACTGAAATCCGTGCATCAATCAATTCTTTTTTGTCTCTTTCAAGATCTACAAGCAAGGTGTCAACTTTCTTTTGATAAGTTCCAATCTTACGCTTAGCAGATTCCAATACCTCTGTACTTAATCCAATTTTTTGGGCAATTTCAAAAGCATATGAACTTCCCGGTTTGCCAAGTGAAAGAATATAAAGTGGCTGCATCTTTTCATTATTAAACAACATAGATGCATTTTCGAGCCCTGGCGTTGAATTAGCAAATGTTTTTAAATTGGAATAATGGGTAGTAACTACTCCTCTTACATTCTTTTTATTCAGATTTTCAAGCACGGCTTCAGCAATCGGACCGCCAAACTGAGGATCAGTACCTGTACCGAATTCATCAATAAGAACCAGAGTTTTTGAATTCGCAAAATCTATGAAATACTTCATTTTTGAAAGGTGAGCACTATAGGTACTTAGGTCGCTTTCAATTGACTGATCATCACCAATATCCGCAAATATCTGCTTAAAAATTCCCACTTTAGAATGTTCATCGGCAGGAATAAGAAGTCCGGACTGTACCATAATCTGAAGTAAACCCACCGTTTTCATACAAACTGACTTACCACCTGCATTGGGACCTGAAACTACGATCACTCTTTCCTTATCGTCAATTTTAATATTCAGTGGAACAACAGTTTGTTTTTCTTTTTTAAAATTTAAAAACAATAAGGGATGTCTGGCATTAATCAGTTCAATTTCAGCTTCATTTATCAAAACAGGCATTTCAGCCTCTATATTAATGGCAAAGAGGGCTTTTGCTCTAACAAAATCAAGTTTAGTGAGAAGACCATGATAAGATAACAATAAAGGCACGTAGGGTCTTAATTCATCTGTTAGTTGAATCAGCAATTTAATAATCTCTCTCCTTCTCTCGAATTCAAGATCACGAATGATATTATTCAAATGGAATACTTCATCAGGCTCAAGATAAACCGTTTGCCCAGAGGCAGACTCATCGTGAATAAACCCCTTTATTTTTCTTTTGTTTTCAGATAGCACCGGAATACATAATCTACCATCGCGAATAGTTAAGTTACCATCAGCCGTCCAGCCATTGTTCTGTGCACTTTTAAATAGCTGATCTATCTTTTTTCTGGCCTCCTGCTCTGCTTTGGCAATGCCTGAAGATATAGTCATCAGATCGGAAGATGCGTTATTCTTAATTTTACCTTTAGGGTCTATAATAAGTTCGATCTTACGAATGATCGATTTTTCAATAGGAAGATGCTCAAAAAGTGCTTCCAGATTAGGGTATTGACCTTCTCTGTCTGTAAAATACTGGATTACAGAAAATACTGTACCTAGAGATAAGGAGACTTTAAAAAACTCATCCTCTAAAAGGTATGTTCCTTCAATTCTTGCCTTTTCAACCATAGTCTTGATGTCGAAAAAGTTTTGAATGGGTAAAGATGTGTCATTCTGTAATATATTTTTGAATTCATAAGTTTGCCGCAGAAACTTATTTATATACTCATAATTGGTCATTACCTGAATTTTATCAACCATCTGCTGACCCATAGTACTCAGACAATATGTTTTGATCAATTCTTTAATATCAAAGAAACCTAGCTTTTCGCCGGCATTATTGGGGTATATCATTGTTTAATCTCAGGATTCTTTAACTGAATTTTATTCAGTTTTCGTTCTTTATTCGCTAATAAATATTCTACACGATTATACATACTATCCAGACGAACAGGATCCATGCTGTAATATTTTAAACTTCTCTCATATACTGCTTTTGTAGTTTTATGACTCTTGTAAACAGTAGCATAAAAATTCTTACCATTTATCCTGATAGAGTCGGTATACACCAAAGTAGCCATATAACCATCAATAATGTGCAGATCAGCAATAATTTGAATCATTTTTTGCTCTTCAATCAAATCCTTTGGCAATTCATTATTCTTGCAAGAAACAATAAGAAAGAATCCTAAAATAAGTAGTTTAAATACTTTCATTTGAATCACAATTTATATGGATTTGATAATGAGAATACAGTTGCATATTAGTATAGTATCACGTAGGTTTATCTTTTAAAAAATTAAATCAAAAATACAGATTAATGAGCATTGCAGCTAATATATCAGCCATAAAGAAAGAAATAGGAACCAGAAATGTAAAGCTGATTGCAGTTTCCAAAACCAAACCTGTAGAAAGTATACTTGAAGCCTATGAAGCCGGACATCGTTTGTTTGGTGAAAACATGGTACAGGAGCTGGTAGAAAAACATGAAAAACTTCCTAAAGATATTGAATGGCATTTGATTGGTCATTTGCAGACCAATAAAGTTAAATATATAGCATCTTTTATTAATTTAATTCATTCTGTAGATAGTTTGAAATTAATACAGGAAATAAATAAACAAGCTTTTAAAAACAATAGGATAATTGATTGTTTACTCCAATTAGAGATCGCCGATGAGGAAACTAAATTCGGAATGGATATGGCAGAGGCTATTGAACTTTTACGATCAAACGAATTCCAGGAATTGAAGAATGTTCGCATCTGCGGAGTAATGGGAATAGCAACATTTACTGATAATCCAAAAATGACTGCAGAAGAGTTTTATGAATTAAAAACCTTTTTCACCGGACTCAAGGACACATTTTTTAGAAAAGACCCTGCATTTAAAGAGATTTCAATGGGTATGTCTGGTGATTATAATTTAGCTATTGAAAAGGGAAGTACCCTGATCAGACTTGGCAGCACAATCTTTGGAGGTAGACAAGTAAAAGCTAACTAAAAAAGATTAAAAAGTATTTTGATTTACAATGGAAATAAAGATTAGAAGAGCTGTTATTGATGACAGCCCAAGGTTACTGGAATTAATTATTGAACTAGCTATTTATGAGAAGGCTGCTGATGAAGTAAGTGTAAGCCTAAATGAGTTTCAAGAAGCTGGTTTTGGAAATATTCCGGTATGGAAAGCCTTTGTTGCTGAAGAGAATGGGATAATTCATGGTTTTGGATTATATTATATCCGCTACTCTACCTGGAAAGGATGCAGAATGTACCTTGAAGACCTTTTAGTCACAGATAAGATGCGAGGTAAGGGCATTGGTAAAATGATCTTTGACAGACTAATTCAGGAAGCTGTTGAAAAGGAATTCAAAGGTATGACCTGGCAGGTACTTGACTGGAATGAACCAGCAATAAATTTTTACAAAAAATATCAATCAGATTTTGATGCTGGTTGGTTAAATGTTGCGCTTTCAAAAGAGCAAATAAATAACTTTAATAACTTATTATAAAGTATTATTATACAATCTATTATATAAATTATATAAACCATTGATAAAGGTATTTAAATTTGGAGGGTTTGCAGTTTCAGATGCAGAATCCGTTAAAAATCTGCTCAAAATTATTGGCACAACAAGTAGCGATCAGATTTTAATCATTGTTTCTGCAATGGGCAAAACTACTGATGCACTTGAAAAACTCTGCAAGTATTATGTGGAAGGAAACGAAGATGTACAAGACATTCTCAAGGCAATAAAACAATTTCATGAAAACATCATGATTGAACTTTTTCAAACCAAAGTTCATCCTGTATTTGATGAAATTGCCAATACCTTTGTTGAAATAGAATGGATGCTAGAAGATGAACCACATCCAGATTATGATTTTAACTATGACCAGATAGTTTCGATAGGTGAATTTCTTTCAAGCAGAATTGTAGCTGCTTATTTAAATGTGAATAAAATTGATACCAAATGGGTTGATGCGAGAGATTTCATCCACACAGACAACACCTATAGGGAAGGAATTATAGATATGGATAAAACCAGTTCTTCAATGCCTTTTTTAAAGAATATGCTTGAAAAGCAAACAGTTATAACACAGGGTTTTATCGGGGGCACTTCAGAAAATTTTAGTACAACACTTGGCCGTGAAGGTTCTGATTACTCTGCTGCTATATTTGCTTCCTGTCTAAATGCTGAATCTCTTACCGTTTGGAAGGATGTTCCAGGCATTATGAATGCAGATCCAAGATTATTTAAAGATGCAAAAAAATATGAAGAGCTCCCCTATTCTGAGGCATTAGAGATGGCTTATTACGGGGCAACAGTTATTCACCCCAAAACAATAAAACCATTACAAAATGCAGGAGTTCCATTGTTTGTTAGGCCATTTTTATTTCCCGAACAAATGGGAACCCGAATAGACTCAACTGCCAAACTGAATACAGACCTATCTGCAATAATTGTCAAGCAAAATCAGATGTTATTATCGATCTCTTTGAAGGATTTTTCATTCATTGATGAACATATTCTTATTTTTCTGTTACAAATAATTTCAGAAGCTCATATTAAATTAAATATGATGCAGCGTTCTGCGCTAAGTTTGTCTGTATGCTTCAATCAGGATGGAGCTAAATTCAATAAGTTATATGATATCCTGAAGGATAAGTTTAAATGTAAGTATAATGAAGGTCTAGATCTTCTTACTGTACGACATTTTAAAAGGGATAAACTGGAAACTATACTAGCAGGAAG
>Ga0222712_10001624_pt1 | contig 27240 bp, 35 predicted proteins | sample C33_657DmetaG_FD_165043 | JGI IMG/M metagenome (GOLD analysis project Ga0222712, IMG submission 165043) | Estuarine water microbial communities from San Francisco Bay, California, United States - C33_657D | ecosystem: Environmental > Aquatic > Marine > Unclassified | place: USA: California... | reverse complement strand
ATACTCTTCAAACGCTGGATGGTGTTCTCCGGGATGTGGCATGGCCCAATTCTAATGCTGTCCAATGGAGCGCAAACCGCCCCATGCCATGACAGCAAGGTCGTGGCCCAATGTTTCAGGCTGAAATGCACGGCCCGACTTAATGACCTGGCGGCTCACGGCTTCCGCCATTCCCACAATGCCAATGGCGAATGTGTAGACATCGGCTTTGGCGACAGCAATAAATGGTGCAATGGCGCGAGCGGCACCATCTTCAAATTCACTGATGATGTCTTCGAATTCATCATCAACACGCGCAGAACTTTCGAAGAGCAATGCGAATGCATCGCGATTGCTGTCGACCCACGTGAAGTAGGCGATCATTCCTTGCTCCACTTGTTCACGCGGATCACCAGACGCAGAAATTGAAGTAGTCACGCTGGACAGAAGAGATTCACCAACGTCTTTCAGTAACTCGAGATAGAGCGCGCGCTTTGAGTCGAAGTATTGGTACACCACGGGCTTCGTGATGTTCAACGACTCAGCAATACCGTTCATGGACGTGGCGTGATACCCGGCTGTTGAGAATGCCTTGAGTGATGCGTCGAGAATCTGTCGACGACGATCGATCTGGCTCACGCGCTTAGAGGCCGTTCTCGAGGTCTTCGCGCTCCGCAGCTTTCACTGCATGCCCGATGACGATGGACGGCGCAAGAAGGATGGAACCGATGATGATGCTCGCCACGACGATGGTGACGAGTGGTCCTTGGAACCCGATGACATAGGCCATCACGAAACAACTGATGGCAAGAGCGAAGAACAGGTAACCAATGCGGTTCGCCAACAAGTTGAGATGCGCAATTCGTTCGCGTCGTGCTCTCACGGGGTCGTGCTGAGGGTTGTTCACCTCATTGATGGTAGGGGAATAAGCCCGTATTCAACGAGCGGTTACAGATTCGTGGGCAACAATCGCGTGAGATGCGTAAAGAACATAAACAAAGTGGGCAAAAACACAACGGCAGCGACGGGGTAGACAATCGCTGCTCGCCACTTCTTTCGCGCCAGTCGATGTGCAACAACGGCAATGAGAATGAGCAAGAGGGCATTAGCGATCACGATGGGCACCGCGGATGGATCATGGAACCAACCATCGGTCAGGACTTCCTCGGGTCCGTTGCCTTCAGCGACAAAAAGTGTTGCTTTCTGCGGAATAACTGTTGGCTCAAGTTCTGCGGAGATGATGAGTCGGTTTTTTGATGTCCACTTGGGGTGACACGTGACGAGCGTGAGAGTTGCTCTTTTGCCATCAACAGTCCGAATGACATCAACATCGGATGGCTCCACAATTTTTGGTGCAGCACTCACGAGATAGGTGAAAGATGCCTGTGGAGTTTTCAACACAATGCGATCTCCCTTGACGAGTTCATCGAGGCGACTAAATGGAGATCCAAATGTTGTGCGGTGTCCCGCGATGGCAACGTTTCCTAATTGACCAGGAAGAGGGGAGCCCGCGAAAAGCCCGGGCCCTTTCTCGAGTTCTTTGTAGCCCACGCCTGCGATGACGAACTTGTCGACATTGATGGACTCAATATTGATCTGAGCAACAACGTCGCCCTTCTTAGGTGCCATAGGAGCAAGCGTGGTGGTGGGTGCATTTGTTGGTGTGGTGACAGGCAGCGGTGTTGTCGTTGCGAACTGTGATTTCAAATTGTCTTGCGCTTGTCGTTCCGCAAGGCCGGTGCCCCATAACTGATACGCCACGAATAAAAGCATGAGCAGGCCAGTGGAGATGAGGGTCTTGCCCGTGAGGTCAAGAAGGCGATTCACGCGGTTGCGTCGTCGCAAAGCCTCAAGCTCAGTGGAATCCATACAGAAACGACCCTACTTGTGCGTTGTTGTCACGCTCCAGCGCTCACTAGCGTGGCAGTTGCATGGAAACCGTCATCGAACTTAACGAAGTAGTGGCGGTCCTTGGTTCCTTCCCTGCGCTGGCAGGTGTGAATCTCACGGTGCAGCGTGGCGAAATTCTGTTGTTACAAGGGCCTAATGGCGCCGGAAAGACATCTCTGTTGCGTGTCTGTGCAGGACTAATGCCCATCGAGCGCGGCACAGGCACCATCTTGGGTGTCGATCTCGCCACCAATCGTCAGGACATCCGTACTCGTGTCGGACTGCTGGGTCACACAAACGGTTTGTATCTCGACCTCACGGTGGAACAGAACATTCAGTTCTGGGCAAGCACTGTGGGTGCATCACGTGAAGAAGTTGCCAATGCGATGCGTACCATGCGCGTTGATGGTCGATTGGCAAACGTGAAGGCTGGACAGTTGTCAGCGGGGCAACGTCGTCGCACCGCGCTTGCAAGTCTCATTGTGCGACGCGCAGAAATTTGGTTGTTAGACGAACCACACGCAGGTCTCGATGCTGCAGGTCGTGATGAGCTGGATGCGTTATTGCGCAATGCAGTCGCTGCGGGTGCAACGGTGGTGTTGGCAAGTCATGAAAGTGAACGTGCAGCGGGCTTAGCGACGCGCACAATCACAGTTGATGGCGGTGGTGCACGATGAGTTCCTTCGCACAACGTCGACGCGTTGCTGTCGCAGTCGCACGCAAAGATCTCACCATTGAATGGAACAGCCGCATCCTCGTGAATCAAGTGGCGCCCTTCGCCGCAATCGTGATGGTGCTGTTTGCATTCGCTCTCGACAACGAAGGAATCTTGCAACGTGTTGCGCCTGGTTTGGTGTGGCTTGCCACGCTGTTCAGCATGTTGGTTGTCATTCAGCGCGCGTTCGCCGTGGAAAGTGCCGATGGCGCACTTGATGCATTGCGTGTCGCGGGCGTCGACCCTTCAGCAATCTTTGCGGGCAAGTCACTCGCGCTGATGTTGCAACTCTTCGCTCTAGAACTTCTGCTCGTTGGCACCGCCGTGGTGTTGTACGGAGTGGAGATGACCATCGGCGGGTTCGCCGAAATGCTGCTGACCATGGTGGCGGCCACCGTGGGGTTGGCATGTGTGGGCACCCTGTATGGCGGTCTGGCAGCGGGGGCTCGGGGGCGAGAAACCCTCTTGCCTTTGTTATTGCTCCCCGTGGTGGCACCGGTTCTCATCGGGGCAACCCGTGCCACTGAGGCTGCTTTTGGCAGTGGCGGCACCCAAGTATCCGAAGGCTGGCCCTGGATTGTGCTTTTGGTGGTGTTTGCGGTGATCTTCTCCGCTGTGGGGTCCGTGGCATTCGGCCCACTTGTTGACGAATAACCACCCCAGCCGATTTCCCAAGTGGGTGCTGGCAGGTAAGACTTAGACCCGTGAATTCTGCTGTGACCACCCCGCGCGGCACGGGTACCCGTAACACGCGCATCTTGGGTGTTCTCACCATCGCACTCTTGGCATTCCTGGCGCTCTGTGGCCTTATCTTCTCGGGCGAAGACGTCGTGCAAGGCAGCACCGTCCGCATTATGTATGTCCACGTGCCCACCATTTGGGTGGCGTACATGGCCTTCATGATGACGGCCGCATGTTCCGCGGTGTATCTCTCTGGTCGTAACCGTTCGCTGATCTGGGATCGCTTCGCCGGTGCCGCTGGCGAAATCGGTGTGTTGTTCGTGGCTATCTCCTTGGTGACCGGCAGCCTCTGGGGTCGCCTCACGTGGGGCACGTACTGGGTATGGGATGCACGTCTCACCAGCACTGCATTCCTCTTTATTACGTATGTCGGCTATTTGGCTGTGCGTCGCTTGGGCGGAACACATCGCCAGCGTGCACGTCGCTCTGCAGTTCTTGCACTGCTCGCGATTCTTGAGATTCCACTCGTGCACTTCAGTGTTCGTTTGTGGCGCTCGTTGCATCAAGAAGCATCGGTTGCTTCTGGTGGTTCCGATGTGGAACTTGACGGATTGATGTTGTTCTCGTTGTTCCTCGGCCTTGTTGCGTTCACCATGTTGTTTGTGTGGCTGGTCATTCATCGTCAACGTGCATTGGCGTTAGAAGATGCCGTGTCTGATCGTGGTCTTGATGCAGCAATCGAAGCTCGACGCGAAGAGGCAGTGAACTAATGGAACACGCAAGTTTCATCATCGGCAGTTGGGTGCTCACGTTCGTTTCGGTGGGTGCGTATGCGTTGTATGTCATTCGTCGTGGTCGTGAGTTGTCACGCAATGCAACGTCCGAGGAAATGCCATGGATCTGACGCCACGCACATCGGGTGAACCAACACCCGTCGCGAAGAAGAAGCGCAACTGGATGCCGATTGCATTCATCGTTGTTGCGCTAGTGGCCGGTGGAGTCGTGGTTACCAAGTTCCTCACCAGCGCCATTGACTACTACTGCAATGTGGACGAAGTGGGCGTGCGTGATGGTTGCACCGATGATCGTCGTATCCGCGTGCAGGGAATCGTGCAACAGCATTCCGTGAAGAGCGCTGATGGCTCTACTCAGTTTGCATTGACGTTCAATGCAAAGACCATCAAGGTGCAGTATCTCGGCGACCCGGGCGGTGTGTTCCAAGAATGCATTCCTGTTGTGGCGCATGGTCGCATGGTGGGCAACACATTTGAGAGCGATCGCATTGAAGTGAAGCACACCAATCAATACGTGGAGAAGAACACGGGTCGTCTCGCGGAAGCAAACAAAGAGGCAGCTGCATGCTCAGTGTCGGAGGGATAGGCGGACCGCTCGGTCGTGCCTCCCTGGTGGTGGGGCTGATTGCCGCAGTGTTCGGCATGTTTGCCGCCATTTCAGGAACCCGCAATAACGACGAAAAGGTGATGCGCCTTGTTCCTCGTTTCGCCTATTTGGCTTGTGCTGCCGCGGTGGGTGCCTTTGCATCCATGGAAACGGCGCTGATTAATCGGGACTTCTCCTTGGCGTATGTGCAAAAAGTGGGCAGCTGGAGCACTCCATCGCTCTACAACTTCACTGCGATCTGGAGTGCGCTCGAAGGCTCCATCTTGTTGTGGGTATTGATCCTCACAATTCTCACTGTGAGCATCGTGGTGAAGTACCGCAACAAGTTGAACGACCCGATGGTGGGTTGGGCAATGGCGACGATGTTCTTTGTCACCGTTTTTTTCTTCTTGCTCACACTGGGACCAGCGAATCCATTTGCGGCTGGTGCACCTGGTGTTCTTGATGGTCCTGGTCCGAACCCGTTATTGCAAAACCACGTATTAGTCGTGTTTCATCCGCCGATTCTGTATCTCGGTTATGTGGGCATGACAGTTCCATTCGCATTTGCGATGGGTGCACTCATCACGGGTCGCGTGGGCGAAGGCTGGCTTGTTGAAACACGTCGCTGGGCACTGATTTCGTGGGGCTTTCTCACGCTCGGCATCATCCTTGGTTCGTGGTGGAGCTACGAAGTTCTCGGATGGAGCGGCGTGTGGGCATGGGACCCCGTGGAGAACGCATCATTCATTCCTTGGTTAACGGCTACTGCATACATTCACTCGGTGTTGGTGCAAGAACGTCGCGGCATGTTGCGCGTGTGGAACCTGTCGTTGTTGGTCTCCACATTCAGCCTCACCATTCTTGGCACCTTCCTCACACGTTCCGGCGTGTTGAACAGCGTGCATGCATTCAGTGATTCACAAATTGGGCCGTACCTGTTGTCGTTCTTCGCCGTCATCGTGGTGGTGTCGGTGGCACTCATCGGTTGGCGCGGCGACAAGTTGCGTGCTCCAGGAACAATCGACTCTCCGTTGTCGCGTGAAGGTGCGTTCCTTGCCAACAATGTGATCTTCAGTGTGTTTGCATTCGTGGTGTTGTTGGGAACAGTGTTCCCGCTGATTGTTGAAGCACTGCAAAATCGTCAGTTAGTGGTGGGCGAGCCCTTCTTCGACAAGTTGGCGGTGCCAACAGGCCTCGTGTTGTTGTTCCTTATGTGTATTGCGCCGGTGTTGCCATGGCGTAAGGCGTCAGGCGAGTTGTTGTCGCAACGTTTGTTCTGGCCAGCGTGGGCAGGTATCGCTGCGCTTGCATTATCTGTTGTTTTGGGAGCAACCGGTTTTGAAGCGCTGCTCACATTCACCCTTGGTGGTTTCGCCGGCGGTGCAGCGTTGCGTCAGTTGGTGTTAGCAACGCGTCGTCAGGGTTGGCGCGGTTTAGTGGGCCGTGCCAATGGCGGCATGGTGGTGCACATTGGTGTGATTCTCATTGCCGTTGCCTTGGCAGCAAGCAATAGCTACACGCACAGCCAAGAGTTGTCGTTGAAAAAGGGCGTCGTCGCCAACTACGGCGGCCATACGTTTGAACTCATCGGTTTCCGCGAAACGAATGATGATCGTCGTAGCGAAATTGCTGCGTTAGTGAGTATCGATGGCGGCCAGGCGTATGCACCAGCGGTGAGCAAGTTCAAGTCGATGGGTACAAACATCGGCACGCCATCGGTGAAGACATCATTTGCATACGACTTGTATCTCACGCTGGAACCACCGGTGAAGGTGAGCAGCGATGCAGCAAAGATCAAGGTGTTCATTAAGCCCATGGTGATGTGGTTGTGGATTGGTGGAGGACTGATGGGTATCGGCACGCTGTTGTCAGCATTCCCTGGTCGTCGCCGTCGCCCGACTGACCCCACATCAGCACGCGTACCGGAAGCGGTGGATGCATGAGCGAGACTTCAACGTCTGACGTTGCTACAAGTCGCAAGCGTCCATTCGCTCCGTTCATCGCCGGCGCAGTGGGCGTGGTGCTTGTTGCATTCCTTGCGTTATTGGCGTTCGCGAATCCTGGTGGAACTGATTCGGCAGAGTCGCCATTATTGGGTAAGCCCGCGCCAGAAGTGAAGAGCACGATCATTGATGGTGGCAATTTTGATCTTGCTCGTCGGAAAGGCAGTTGGGTGGTGTTGAACTTTTTCAACAGCACGTGTGTGCCGTGTCGCCAAGAGCATCCACTATTGGTGGACTTTGCTGCGGAGCAAAAGACCAGCGACGACCCCGTCGAGCTGTACACCGTGGTGAATGACGACTCTGATGCAGCAGTGAAGGCTTACTTCGCAAGCAACGGTGGCGATTGGGGCAAAGTGCGTGACGACGATGGCGCAATTTCTGTTGCCTTTGGTGTGGCAAAAGTGCCCGAGAGCTGGGTCATCGACCCCGATGGCTTTGTGCGCATGCGTGTCATTGGTGCATTAAGTGAAGGTTTCCTCACGGCGCGACTTGACGAGTTGAAGCGTCAGTATTCGGGGCAGTCATGAAGAAGTTGAAGTCATGGCCCGTGTGGATGTTGATGGCCATCCTTACCGTGGGGTTGTTGTCGGTCGGCACCACACGCGACAAAGGTCCGTTGACACAGGGCGATCGCATCGATGCCATCACCAAGCGCATTGCATGCCCCACCTGTGATGGCGAGAGTGTGTATGTCTCGCGAGCATCAGCGGCGGAGAACATTCGCAAGCAAGTTGCGCGCGAAGTTGCTGCTGGCGTGAAGACTGACACTGAGATCATCGGTGCTATTTCTGATTCGTTCAATGCGCAGATTCTTTTGGTGCCGCGCGCAACGGGACTTGATTCCTTGGTGTGGGTGCTGCCCATTGCTGTGTTGGTATGTGCGGTCGCCGGGTTGTCAGTGGCATTTCGCAAGTGGCGCAGACAGAACACCGCGGGTGCCACCAGCGATGACATCGACTTGGTAAACAAGCTGTTGGCGCAGGGTGAAGACCCCACGGACGACGAGAACGTGTGATGTCTGACGAATTACGCGACGAACAGCGCTTCTTGTTGAACTCTTTGCGTGATTTAGAGCGTGAGCGCGAAGCAGGGGACATTGATGATGCCGACTATGAAGCATTGCGTGATGGGTATGTGGCGCGCACTGCGGCAATTACGCGAGAGTTAGAGGGCACGGCTGCTCGTGCTGAAGGCGCAGTAACGCCGTGGCGTAAGCGATTGATTGCGGTAGCGGTTGTGCTTGTTGTTGCTGTGGGTTGCGGCATGTTAGTGGCGCGATTCTCGGGCCAGCGTTTGCCGGGTGAGTCCGCAACAGGTGCCATTGAACAGAGCACAGCAGGGTTGTTGTCCACTGCGCGTCAGTTGAATTTCTCTGACCCTTCAAAGTCGATCGAGTTGTATAGCCAAGTGTTGAAGCTTGAGCCCGACAATGCTGAGGCATTGACGTATCGCAGTTGGTTATTGGCATTAACAGCGCGTAATGCAACTGGCGATGTGAAACAGCTGGCCTTGATCACCGCGGTGAGCGACTTGTTGAAGGCACAGAAGGCAGACCCTGAATATCCGGATGCACATTGCTTTTTGGGCATTGTGTATTTCCGCTTCCTGGAACAAGCATCGTTAGCGAAGAAGCAGTTGGATGTGTGCGTGAGCATGAACCCGCCAGCATCAGTGACCAGTTTCGTGAATGCAATTGTGAAAGAAGTGGATGCCGCCGTCAAGCGCGGCGGCTAATTAACTACAAGGTGGAGTGTGTCTTAAGGACAAGATTGACGGCCGTCGCCACCTGTATTGCGTGCATACAGAACGATTGACTCATTAATCGATTCAACCTCGCCCTGAACGTTCTGATCTGTGACCGTCCAATTGCTGTCGTTGATTTGGAAGCGGGATTCGCCAGCAGCGGGTTGATCATCGATCTTCCAGAATCCAAGTTCTTGTAGGCAGTCCTGTGCAGCCTGCAGATTCATTCCTGTCATATCTGGTACAAATGCGGGTTCAGCTTTTGTGGAGCTACTGCAAGCAGATAGTCCCATAATCAAGGCAACGGCAAGGAAAGTTCGAATTGATTTCACATCGTAAATTTGCCACATCGTGTGGCATTGCGTGGGAGTTTCATGACCGAACTGATCCCAAATCTATTTATTGGGTCAGCTCAATGTCGGAGCCTCTGAAGTTTGAATTCAGCAAAGACGTACCAACCAACGATGTCTACGCGCTGGTCTTTGAAAAAGTTCTGAATTCCTGAATTAGGTCAGTGCAGCGAGAACATGATTTGGCTAAATCATGCATTCGCTTTTACAACTAAGGTTCAGAGATGTCAGTTTTTCTTCTTACTTGGAATCCCACTAGATGGATAATTAGCGACAGTGCTTGGACCGCGGACATCAAAAAAATTTCTTCCGGTGGGGTGACTGAAGGCTCTTGGTCAATTGGGTCTCGTACAAGTGGAGTTAATCCTGGCGACATAGTTTTGCTTGTGCGGGTTGCGAAAGATCGAGGGATTGTTGCCTCAGGTCGAGCAACTTCGGTGGCGCACAAAGACCTTCATTGGGACGTCACAAGGTCAGCAAATAATGAGCTGGCCAATTACGTAGAAGTGGAGTGGAATGCGCAAGTAGAGATTGCGAATCGTCTTCCAACTGAGGAACTGCTCCGGGAATTTCCAGAAGTTGCATGGAACAATTTGATGGGTTCTGGTGTCCGAGTCGTCGATGATGTGGCAGATCAACTTGTCGAGTATTGGTTTGACCACGTGGGAATTGAACCGGATAACTTCCCCGATGAAGTAACCACCTACGTAGAGGGCGGAACGAAGTCAGTACTCGTGAATCGGTACGAGCGGAATCCAGTAGCCCGACGCGTATGCCTCGAAGAATTTGGAGCTGTTTGCGCAGTATGCGGTTTCAGCGGCGAAGAAAGCTTTGGGGAAGCTGGTGCAGGTCTCATTCATGTTCATCACAAGATCGAGATTTCTGAAGTTGGACAGGAATATGAAGTTGATCCATTAAGGGACCTTGTGCCGGTTTGCCCTAACTGCCACGCGATGATTCATCGTCGACGTCCTGCATATTCGATTGAGGAAGTCCAAAAGTTTCTTCGTAGCCAGACGCCATCTCAATGAAACTAAAGTGAAAGCGTGCTCGCATATTTAGCCTCAAAAGAGCAGTTCTTGAGAGATGCACCGACGATTGATGACATCGTTGCTGCACAAGTCAAAATGCACTTAGGTATTTCAGTCGGACCTTCAGAGACTCAGTCATGGCGTAATTCATTGGGAAATGCGATGTTCCATGTAATGACTGACGTATCTATCCCAGGCGATTCGACAGTTGCAGTGGAGTATCGACTTAATGGACGAAAGTTTCGAATTGATTTTCTGATAGCCGGCAAGGATTCCACAGGTAAGGAATCAATGGTCATCATTGAACTAAAGCAGTGGGAGGATATTTCATTCTCGGTCTACGACGGCCATGTAAAGACCTTTCTAGGCGGTTCACAACGAGATTTGCCTCACCCGTCCTATCAAGCGTGGAGTTATGCATATCACCTCGGTACTTACAACGAGTACGTCTATACGAATGATTTGCAGGTGTCAGCTTGCGCGTATCTACATAATTGCAAGACAAAGGAGGTGGTTCACGACGAACGCTTCTCTTCCGAGATTGCAAAAGCACCAGTCTTTATCAAGGGCGATATTGATCCACTTCGTTCGCTAATCCGCTCTCGCATTAGCGAAGGTCCAGGAGAAGAACTTCTTCGCAGAGTTGATGCATCGCCGATTCGACCTTCAAAACAACTTGCGGAGGCTGTTGGCTCAATGCTGGATGGCCTTGAGGAGTTCGTCTTGCTGGATGACCAGAAGACGGTTCTTGAAAAGATTGTCACCACTGCAACCAAGTCTCAGGTTGAGACAAAGCAAGTCATCATTGTGAAGGGTGGACCTGGAACAGGGAAGTCTGTCATCTCGATTAACGCATTGGCACGACTCTCAAGTCTCAGAATGAATGCTCGCTACATCACGCCGAATGCCGCACCGAGAACAGTGTTTGAATCGAAATTGAAGAATGTTCTCTCAAATGGCGCCATCCATAATCTTTTCAGTGGATCGGGTTCATATGTCGATGTCGTCAAGGACTCCTTTGAAGTACTCATTGTCGACGAAGCACATCGTCTGAAACTGCGGACTCAATACGCCAAAGGCGGAATAAACCAGATCAAGGAGATTATTGAGGCCGCCCGAACCTCAGTCTTCTTCATTGACGAGGCTCAGAAAGTTACTTGGAAAGACATCGGTGAAATCCATTCCATTGAGGAATTTGCGAAGCAAGCAGGAGCCGAAATTCAGCATCTAGAACTTACGTCGCAATTTAGGTGTAGTGGTTCAGACGATTACATGGTCTGGTTGGACAATGCGTTAGGCGTGAAGGTTGACAATGAAAGTTATTTCTCACCAGATCGATTTGAGTTCAGAATCGTTGATAGCCCTGTTGAATTGCATGAGTTAATCAAGACGAAGAACCTTGAGAACAACAAGTCTCGTGTTGTTGCTGGCTACTGCTGGGATTGGGTGAGCAAGAAGAACCCTCAAGAGTTAGATATCAAGTTTCCGGAATTTGGATTCGCTGCGGAGTGGAACCTTGACCGCGCAAATCAGGCTTGGATTATTCATCCTGATTCGGTCAAGGAAATTGGTTGTATTCATACATGTCAAGGTCTTGAGCTCGACTACGTCGGGGTCATCGTTGGGCCGGACCTTGTATTTGAGGCAGGGGAATTGATTGCGATTCCCGAAGCCCGCGCCAAAACTGATAAGTCTCTTTATGGTTACAAGAAAGAGATGAAGGAGAACCCTGTTCTCGCCTCTCAAAAAGCCGATGAGATTATTCGTAACACGTACAGAACACTGATGAGTCGTGGAATGAAAGGCTGCTACGTGTATTTCACGGACCATGCAACTTCCGAATACTTCAAACAATTACTTCCATCCGTAGAAACAGGAAAATGAAATGCCCGAGAACATCATCAAGGAACTAACGGATGAGGTGCGTTCGTTTGCTGACGCGCGTGATTGGCATAAATTTCATACACCGAAGAACTTGGCAATGGCACTTGCTGGTGAGGCTGGTGAACTGCTGGCAGAGTTTCAGTGGCTTACGCCAGATGAATCAACAGTTAGTTCATTGAGTATGGAACAAAAGAAGGCAATTGAGTTAGAGATTGCCGACGTACAGATATATCTCTTGCGTCTGGCTGATGTGCTTGATGTTGACGTTGCTTCAGTTGTAAGAGAAAAACTTCTAATTAACGAAGGTCGTTTCTAATATGTCACATAAGCCAATCATGATTCGCAAACAAGGGTCGGTATCAGGGTGGTTGCAGCCCGATACATCCGCTTATGACGACGAGAAGCACCTTCAAGAAATACTTGCTTCAAACCCTACGCAAGTTCCAGGAATTGCTGAAGGCTCTCTAGCAATTCGAGAGTTTCCAACGAGTGCCGGGCCTATTGACATTTGTGTTGTTTCACCCGATGGGGCAATCACAGTCGTTGAATGCAAATTGGAGAAGAATTCCGAAAGTAGGAGACGAGTTCTGGGTCAAGTTATTGACTATGCCTCTGCGATCAGAACCGATGGAATTCATAAATTTCGTGAAACCTGGATAAAGAAAAGCAAGAGTGACCTAGAGAGAATGTTAGACCCAGACGGAGTTGATTCACTTGAAGACAACATTGAACATGGTCGAATCAATCTTTGTTTGGCTGTTGACCAAATCGATGATGACATCCAACGTTTAGTCGAGTACATGAATTTGATAACCGCTGAATCAATCATGGTGACTGCTTTGCAGTTGGCTTATGCGCGTCTTGAGGATGTTGAAGTGCTGATTCCTTCAACTTATGGAACTGAAATTGCTCGAACAAAAGCTGCGAGTTATGGACATTCGTCTGAACGGTGGACCTGGGAGACCTTCCTTGATTCGTTGGTGGATAAGGGTGACCAGCAGTTTGCTCGCGAGCTTTTCTCCCGTGCAGAACAGGCAAATGCTTTGGGTGAATATGGGCGTCTTTGGTTCGGGGTGCGACCTAAAGGTTCAATTTTCTTTCACATCCACAAGGCCCGATTTGCCCCTTTCTATCTTTGGATTAATAGTGTCGGAAGACTGATGGTCTACGGCACTTGGCGACAATGGCAGTCGTTGAAAAACGATGATCGATTTAGAGACTTGGCGGATTTTTTGGGTCAAGATGTTCTTGAGGGGAGTAAGGGAGTCCTCGTATCAGAGATTGCGGTCGATGAGTTCTGGGACATTGTTTGTGCTTGCGATCTTGCAATCAACGACTTAAATGAGTTCATTTAAATGGCTTCAATCGGAGATCTTAAGAATTGTGCGGCCGAACATCTCGCGAATTTTATTGATCCGCTAGGTCCTAGGTCGTTTTCAACTTATGACAGGCAAGGAAATCCTGCCTTATTTGAACCCCTAGATGCATTATCGCCGGCCCTGTTAGATGCTCCACTGAAAAGATCCGAAGTGAATTTGATGTTCTCCGGAGAATTGGGAAATCCGTATCAACAGCTAAGGGCGACAATCCAATATTGTTTGGCTGAACTTGCGTCAGCGACAGTTCGAAGCGGTGCGCCACTTGATTTTGCCGATGCCGAATTGGAGAAGGTTGATGGTCCTTGGGCACTTGTGCAGGCTTGCTACGAAGCAAGCAATGACACATTAAATATCAAGGCATCCAAAGTTTCAAAGATGCTTCACCGAAAACAGCCGAGTTTTATTCCGATAATCGATAGCAAACTTGTTTCATATTACGGACTAACGATGAGAGAACCATCCAAGTATTGGGTGACACTTCAGAATGATTACAAGGAAAACAGAGGATTTCTTGACGGGCTCTCGAAGAATATTCGTACTTCTGAGGGTAAACCATTAAGCAGTCTTCGAGTGGCGGACATCGTCATCTGGGAACACACAGTTACATGTTGTAATTAAGGTTGTGCGTCTCGGTGGTCGCAATACATTAATGAATTTAAACCGCGGGTGGTTCCCAATACTCCGCGTGTGTGAACAATCCATTCACATGATGCAGTACAAACGTTGATGCCTTACGCAATGCCAGCGGTGCATTGTTCATATCCATGCCGCGACGAATCAATCCGTTGATGAAGTCCGGGATCACGTCGCCATGACTGCACAACACTGCATTGTCCGGGGCATCTTCAATTGCAGCTAACGAACGCTCCAGCGGAGAATCTTCCTCCAGTCGCGCATCGTGATGCACGGTCAGTCCCATCAATTCACCTAAGGGCTCCAGAGTCTGCTGGCATCGCAAGTACGGACTGGTCAACAACACGCTTGGGCCGAGTGGGGCTATGCGGTCCGCAATTGCCTGAGCCTGCAGCCAACCCTTGTCGCTCAAGGGCCGCAAGCGGTCATCCTCTAACCAGGCACTGCGAGAACCGGCATGGGCATGGCGGATGACATAAAGAGGCATGTGCCCACCGTACTTCTGTGAGATGAAGGCAGAATGAACACATGAGTTTCTTTGAGCGCAACCGAAAAGAAGTGGCTGCCATGGGCCTCGACCCTGCGCGTCTTCCGCAAGGTCAATACCTCACTGATCGTTTCCCTGTGCTGCATGTCGGCGATGTGCCTAGTTATGCCCCCGGCGAGTGGAACCTCACTATTGGCGGCTTGGTAGATAACCCCTATACGCTCACGTTTGAAGAACTCACTGCACTGCCATCCACCACGCTCACTACAGATATTCACTGCGTAACCAAGTGGTCAAAGTTCGACACCGTGTGGCGCGGCGTACGCGTGAAGGATCTGTTGGACAAAGCTGGAATTCAAGCCGATGCAACACACGTGATGGGTCATGCAGAGTTTGGCTACACCGCCAACTTGCCGCTCACTGATGCAACGCTTGATGAATCACTCGTGGTGTGGGAATACGAAGGCGAACCATTGGAACCCATCCATGGTGGCCCCGTGCGCCTGTTGATTCCGAACTTGTACTTCTGGAAATCACCTAAGTGGTTGCGCGGTATCGAGTTAATGAACGCTGACAAGCCAGGCTTCTGGGAACGCAACGGCTACCACATGTATGGCGATCCGTTCCTTGAACAGCGCCACTGGGGCGACTAATTCCCGTAGCTTCAATCAGCCTTGGTTGCGAGAGTTTTTCTCTGCTTCAACAAGGTGCTGAATGATCTTCGAGCGAGGTGGCATCCCAGTGATGAATTTGATCTCAGATCCATCGGCTGCAACAAAGCGAACTGAGTCAAGACCTTGATTGCTGGCGGTCATACCTGCGAGTGGTTTTCTCCAGTGAGTGGCACCGTTTCGACCAAACACAATCGCTTCAGTAGGTGTAGTGACAAGCACCATGAACTCGAAGCCCTTAATTGAAATTCCGGTTCCTTTGATTCGTCCAAGCATGACACCAGAAAATGTGAGGTCGGCAGGAATCAAATTTAAGTGAGAATCCGAGAGTCCCATCGTTAGGGCTACGGAATGTCCTTCAGTACGGGTAACAAACTGCATGTCGTCAATCTAGTAATCGACGGAACACCTGATTAACCACATCCAGTTGCGTAATAAATCTTACGTATTTGCAAGCCCGGAGATAACTTTTTAGCTACTTACTTCAAATACGAAACGGATGAAGATGGCTGCTTCAAAATTCTGGCGCGCGAGTGAAACATTATTGACATATTTCGATGGTGTGCCAGCCGATACTCTAAAACTAGAGCCACGATTGTTCAATCGGCTCGCAATCGGTCAAGGCATCGTGGTTGGCGACTTCAGTGATTACAACGCTTGTGGCGAGATCAATTGGGTCGGTGTCATCAAAGAAGTTTCGATTCCTGATTCAACAGTCAAGGTGAACTGGCGCAATGCAGATTTCACTTTGAAACCAACTGCTTCTGGCGTGGGCTACTGGAGAAAGTATGACTGGTTCAATTTTTCACCGGATGTGGTCAATCGCTACCTGCTTGACGCGATTTTTGCCGACATCTTCGAAGAAGAGAACTGGGCTCGGACTGTAAAGCGAGCACCTTTGTTTCGCGCAGAAAAGCGAGAGAGTGCGCCGATCGAACAACAACTGAAATCAAGTAGTACCGCATTGCCGGGTCTCCCTGCAGTTCGATCGTCATCGAACCCGACGGTTGGTTACGTGTATCTCATTTGGTCGCAATACGGGTACAAGATTGGCAAGGCCGTGAATGTGCAAAGCCGTACAAAGTTGTTTGAGGTAAAACTTCCGTTCCCGATCCGAGTTGAGCACTACGCAAAGTTTGATGACTACACCCAAGCTGAGCGCACTTTGCACTTGCACTTCAATGAGAAGCGTATGGAGGGCGAGTGGTTCTCATTGAATGATGAAGACGTCGCATTTATTAAGACTCTCGGTGAGCCTCAACCCACCCAAGGTCTTTAACCGTTACAAAATCTTGCGGAAGATCTTTGCCTTGCGGTCGGTGTACGGCGGGTAGGGAAGCGACGGATCCAACTTGGTTCCTCGTGCAAGCACTGGCTTCATGTGTTGGAACAAACGCACGCTGCTGATGCCGTGATACGCGCCCATGCCGCTCTCGCCAATACCCCCGAACGGCAGGTTCGGGTTGGTGAGATGCAACAACGTGCCGTTCACTGTCACGCCGCCGGCCGTGGTGTGATCTAACACGTCATTCACTACGCGCTTGTTCTCTGCAAACACATACAACGCCAAAGGGTGTGGGTTGGCATTGATGTGATCTATCGCTGTCTGCACCGAAGAGATAGTGATGATGGGAAGAAGTGGTCCGAAGATTTCCTCGTGCATCAACTGTGAACTCATGTCCACGTTGTCCAACACTGTTGGTGCGATGTACTTATCATCGCCAACAGTTTCGCCACCAATAATTGGCGTGCCGCCGGCCATCAAACCACGCAAGCGGTCGAAGTGACGGCTCGTCACAATGCGGCCGTAGCTGTCACTGAGGCGAGGGTCATCTCCATAGAAAGACGTGATGGCCTTCTGTAGCTCATCAACAAACTGCGCGCGCACTTTTTCGTGCACCATCACATAGTCAGGTGCGATGCAGGTCTGGCCCGCGTTCAACCACTTGCCCCATGCAATACGACGTGCACTCACACGCACATTCGCAGATTCATCAACAATCACGGGGCTCTTTCCGCCCAGTTCCAGTGTCACGGGCGTGAGGTGCTTCACGGCAGCTGCCATCACTACGCGACCCACGGTGCCATTGCCGGTGTAGAAGATGTGATCCCAGTGCTGTGCAAGAAGTTCCGTTGTTTCTGCAACGCCACCTTCCACAATTCCCACTGCAAACGGATCGAAATACTGCGGCACCAAACGTGCAAGCAACGCAGATGTTGCAGCAGACACTTCTGATGGCTTCATCATCACTGCGTTACCAGCAGCAAGCGCGCCAGCAGCAGGAACCAACAACAACTGCACGGGGTAGTTCCACGGAGCAATCACCAACACCGCGCCAAGTGGTTCTGGAATGCGACGCGACTTTGCAGGCTGCGTAACAATGGGGGAGGACACGCGCTCTGGCTTGTTCCACTTCTTCAAGTTCTTGATCATCGTCTTCACTTCGCCGATGACGAATGCGATATCGGTGATGAAACCTTCCACGGTTGGCTTGCCAAGATCGATGCGCAATGCATCGGAGAACGCAGCTTCGTGTTCTTCCAACATGTTCACCATCTGCTGCAGCTGACGACGGCGCCATTCCAGCGGGCGAGTCGTGCCTGCGTTGTAGGCGGCGCGCAAGCCGGTGGCCATGCCAGCAATGTTGGCGATGTCGGTGTGTGGCTCAGCTACTGCAGTCACGGGGTTCTCCTTATATAAGAGGTCTAAACATTGGTGACACACAAGGTGTCGCCGGTTGCGATGGTTCCTTGGGTCTCAGGGTCTGTGTCGCCGTAAATGGCGCCCAACATGCCCTTCACCATTCCGCGCTCCACAGCGCAGATGACGGGGTGTTCGATAGCAACATCACCAAACGGACAATGGCTGGTAACAATGCTCAGTTTGTTATCGCTCTTTTCGGTGTGTGCAGCAAAACCGTGTGCAGTTAATGCATCAGCCACTGCCTGCAATGCAGAACGCAACGAACGTGTGCCAACAGCAGCATCGTGACCTGTGAGGCCTGTTGCCATTGCTTGGCCGTATTCCTTACCGACTTGTTCGGCAATCGTGTGCGCAGCTTCGGTAGGAAGTGCAGCAAGTGCTTTGCCTAACAACGTGAGCACAAGGTCATCGGTGCGCACAGGGAAACTGATTTCCATTTCCTTGCTGGCCACTTTGTAGTGCTTCGAGGGGCGACCAACACTGGCGCCCTTGTTCTGTGCGGCGGTGACTTCGAGATATCCGCCAGCTGCCAACTTGTCGAGGTGATGGCGCGCCACGTTGGGGTGCAGCTCAAACTTCTCTGCGACTTGGGCAGCGGTCACACCGTGATCGGCCTCGCGCACAAATAAATAGATGCCTCGGCGCGTGGGGTCGCCAAAAGCAGACGTAATCGCTGACACGTTGGCGGTAAACGCCTTCGGTGTCATGACGTGGGTGGTGGTCACTTCGGTCACGCAGGTATTCTACCTATGGCCGTAGTGCTAATACCCCCTGGAGCCCCCATGTCCACAGCAACCGTTGAACAGGTCATCGAGGCGCTTCGCCCCGTCCAAGACCCCGAACTACACCGTTCCATTGTCGATCTCGACATGGTGCGCGATATCGCTATTTCGAGCCAAGGCATCTCTCTCACCATCACGCTCACCATTGCGGGTTGCCCGATGCGTAACGAGATTCAAGGTCTCGTCACCAATGCTCTCGCGCCACTCACCAACGGAACTCCCGTCAGCCTCAACTTTGGTGTGATGACCGATGAGCAGCGCGCCAATGTTCGCAAGATGTTGAACGGTGATCCAAAAGCAACTGCTGGTAGCAGCCAAGCACAAGGTCATGCGGAAGGTCGAGCGATTCCATTCGCAGCGAAAGATTCAAAGACACGTCCGTTGCTCATCGCATCCGGCAAGGGCGGAGTTGGTAAGAGCAGCGTCACCACCAACCTTGCTGTTGCACTTGCAGCAGCAGGCCACACCGTGGGCATTGTCGACGCTGACATTTACGGTTTCTCTATTCCTCGTATGTTGGGCGCAGACCGCGATCCCGTGATTATCGACGAGATGTTGTTGCCACCAGAGAACTACGGAGTTCGGTGCATTTCTATTGGTTATTTCGTCCCCGATGGCGAAGCTGTCATCTGGCGCGGACCCATGTTGCACAAGGCACTCGAGCAGTTCCTCACCGACGTGTTCTGGGATGAACCTGACTACTTGTTGATTGACATGCCACCAGGCACCGGCGACATTGCACTCAGCCTGAGCCAGTACTTGCCAAAGGCAGAAGTTCTTGTTGTGACAACACCACAAGAAGCTGCACAGAAAGTCGCACGCTTGTCTGCTGCAATGGCGAAGAAAGTCAACCTTCCTGTGCGCGGAGTCATTGAGAACATGTCATGGTTCACCGGTGATGACGGCAAGCGTTACGAACTCTTCGGCAGCGGTGGCGGTAAGGAACTCGCTGATGAACTCGGTGTTCCATTGCTTGCACAAATCCCTCTCACCATGGCATTGCGCGAAGGTGGCGACGCAGGGAACCCAATCGCCGCAGTTGCACCCGACAGCGAAACAGGCAAGGCATTCCATGCATTGGCCGCACAGGTCGATGCAATGAAGCCAAAGAAGTTGTTCAGCAAGGGTCTGAAACTGCTCGGGTAACCCCTCTTCGTACACGGCTCTGCCTGTACCGTAAAAGCACGTTCTACAAAAGGAATCACACAGTGGACATTCGCATCGGAATCACACAAGTTGCCCGCGAGCTCGCCTACGAGGTGGAAGACGACGCCAAATCACGTGAAGCATTGAAGAAGAACGTGGAAGCTGCGTTGAAGGGTGAAATCACCACGATGTGGATCACCGACAAGAAGGGTCGCGACATTGCGATCCCAACAGCGAAGATCGCTTACGTGGAAATCGGCTCCAGCGACGCAGAGCGCAAGATCGGCTTCGGCGGCTGATTGACTCACCCGCCCTGCAGAAGTGGGGCAGACTTGACGCTCGGAAGGAGCGTCCATGTCAACCATTGGTGAACTTGCACGTCAACAGACAGAACTCTCGAAAGAACAGACTGTCCATTTAGGAAACCTCGTCAGCGAGTGGGGAATGCTTGCCGACCTGTGTTTCTCCGACCTCATGTTGCATGTGCCCACCGAGGGCAACAAATGGCTGGTGCTGGCCCAAGTGCGCGCCGCCACTGGACAAACGCTGTATCTCGTTGACCGTGTCGGTGCATTGGCTGAAGCAGGCGAAGAATCACTTCTCACCAAGGCCTACAACTCGGGCGTCATCGTCGAAGACGAAATCTTTGTTGAAGGTATTGAAGAGGATTGCCGCATGATGGCGATTCCTGTGGTGTTTGAAGGCAAGCCCATCGCCGTGATGACACGCGAATGGTCACGCCGCACGGGACGTCAGCCAGGCGAACTCGAGCGCACCTATCTCGACATGTTTGATCGCTTCGCCGAGATGATTATCAAAGGCGACTTCCCGTTTGCTGGTCGCGTGGCCGACAGCAGTGTGGCACCGCGCGTGGGTGACGGCGCCATTGTTCTCGATGCCGACTCACGTATTCGCTACGCATCACCCAACGCAACGTCTGCATTGCATCGCGTGGGCATTAGCGCCAACGCAGTGGGGCAGACACTCGCAGAACTCGGCGTGATTGATTCGTCCGTGCGTCAAGCATTCGAACGTCAAGAACCAGTGGTGGAAGAGTTCGAGCAAACAGGCGATGTCACGTTGCTCACACGGTGCATTCCATTGGTTGTTACCAAAGAAGGTGGCAACGAAGTCACCGGTGGACTCATGTTGTTGCGCGACGTGTCCGAATTGCGTCGCCGTGATCGTTTGATTCTTTCCAAGGACGCCACCATTCGTGAGATTCACCACCGCGTGAAGAACAACTTGCAGACCATCTCTGCGTTGTTGCGTTTGCAGGGGCGCCGTTTGGAATCAGCAGAGGCCAAAGCAGCCGTTGCAGAGTCCGTGCGTCGTATTCGCACTATTGCTCTCGTGCACGAAACGTTGTCGCGCGAGCCAGGTGATGATGTCGCTTTCATCGAAATTGTTCGCCCGCTTTTGCGCCTCGTGGAAGAAAGCTTGCAGTCACCCGATCGTCCGATGCGTTTCACCGTCATCGGCGACGGCGGACGCTTGCCCGCAACAGTGGTGACGCCATTGTCCGTGGTGCTCACCGAGCTGCTGCAGAACGCCGTCGACCACGGTTACCCCGAAGGTGATGGCGGTGGCACCGTGGTGGTGCGCCTGAACGTCGACAACGGCATCTTGAGCGTCTTTGTCATCGACGATGGTCGCGGTATCCCTGCGGGCTTCCAGTTGGACGATGCAACGGGTCTGGGGCTGTCCATTGTGCGCACCTTGGTGACGACAGAGTTGGCGGGAAGCATTGAGATGCGTCCGGCGTTGCCAGAAGAATTGGCAGAAGTGGAACTGGAGCCAAAGGCAGGAAACACCGGAACGGTGATTGCGCTGAGGGTTCCGTTAGAAGACCAATAATTCCTTTCGCCGGCGCGGCGAGAAGAGTGTGCGGGCGAGAAGCAGGACTTCTTAGAGAGAAGCGGTGCGCTGAGCGCGGGCGCGGGCTGCAGCCTCGCGACGGATCTGACGGCGCTCTTCTTCCGAAGTGCCACCCCAGATGCCGGTGTCTTGGTTGGTCTCAAGTGCGAACTCGAGGCACTCCGTGGTGACGGGGCACTGGCAGCACACGGACTTGGCCTTTGCGATCTGCAAGAGAGCCTGGCCAGTAGTGCCCACAGGAAAGAACAATTCCGGGTCGGTGTCGCGGCAAGTAGACAATGCCCTCCAGCTGTAATCAGCACTTCCGAGAGCTAGCGAAGACGCGAGAATTGACACGTTTTTTCCTTTGCTTGTTGGAGGCGCCGAAGCGCTCGGTGGGCGAGGTGGCGAGCACCTCGGGATGGAACACTACGAGCGAGATTGCGTTCTCACAATGAAGATTGCAAAGTTCAGTGATGTATTTTTGAAAAGAAATTCATACGTTTTTGAAAGCAGGTTGCAACGTGGCAACAACGCAGGTAATCGCCCACCGTGGAGCCTCCAAGGCGGAACGGGAAAATACTCTCGCTGCTTTTCGTCGTGCAGGAGAAATGGGAAGTCACGCCGTTGAACTCGATGTCCGTCGCACTGCAGATGGTGCAATGGCAGTGCATCACGATGCAGCACTTGCAGATGGTCGACTTATTTGTGAACTGAATGCGTCCGAACTTCCCGAGCACATTCCGTTTCTTTCCGATGCTCTCGATGCATGCGCAGGCATGTGGGTGAACATTGAAATTAAGAATCACCCGATTGATGCAGACTTCGATGCAAGCGACACGTTGGCTGCCACTGTTGCAACACATTTAGCCGAACGTGGCGAGGATCATCGTTGGTTGATCTCATGTTTCCATCGCCCCACGATTGATGCGATGCGCACGTTGCGCCCGGAAGTACGCACCGCATGGCTGACTGAAGGTGTGCGCGATAAGGACTGTGAACGCGTTGCCCGCGAGATGGCCAATATGGGCCACACGGCCTTGCACCCCTATACAAAGCACCTCAATCGCAACTGCGTTGAGGTGTTCCATAAGGCTGGTTTACAAGTGAATTCATGGACGATTGATGATCCTGCCCGCATGGCGGAAGTCATCGAGTGGGGCATAGACGGCATCTGCACCAACGTGCCGGACGTGGCGCTGCAGGTCATCGCCGGCAAGAAGTAATCAGACGATCGCCGGCATCACGGCAGCGCACACCCGGAGAAAATCAGAGAGGCGGGTGCGAGCGCACGAGTCGCAATGCATTTGGCACGTACTCGAACTGCACTTCACGTACTTCGCCCAAGTAGTCGCCATCCAGCTGGTATGGAAATGCGCGTGCGTCGCTTGCCGTCACTGCTTTGACATTCGTTTGAATATCGAGCCACGGCTTTTTCTTCACACCACCACCCTGCAATGCAGATGCAAGTGTGCGAATGATGTGCGACGGATTCATTGTCTTGAACGTGACAACCGAAAGACCCGTTTCCAACTTTGTGCTGGGCACCAAATCAAGCGGACGATTACCGAGATACGTGTACGGGTTCGTATTCATCACAACGGAGAAGTAACCCTCGTCCACTGTGTGTCCGTCATCGAACTGCAACGAGAAGTGCGGACGCTTGCGATCGAAATCCATGAAGAACGTTTTCAACGATGCGAGAACAAACAACGGATGTCCCGCATATCGCTTGAGTGCCGCACGTTGTTCCACCCAACGCACCACAGCAGCGTCGTATCCGAGTCCGGTATGGAATGTGAAATACCTGCCGTTGGCACGACCGAGGCCAATGGGGGAGATGTCATTGCGGTCGAGTGCATCGACAATCAGCTCCACGGCCTGCAATGCATCATTCGGCATGCCCAAGGTGCGGGCGAACACGTTGGTGGACCCGCCCGGCAAGACGGCCAGTGCGGTGTCGGTGGTGGCAACGCCGGTGGCGACTTCGTTCAAGGTGCCGTCGCCGCCATAGGCCACGACCACGTCGATACCCCTGCGGGCCGCATCTTCGGCAAAACGGGTGGCATGGCCACGGCGGTTTGTCTCCACCACCTGCACGTCATGGTGCTCCGCCAGGCGTTGGTGGACCGCCACGGTGTTTTTCGCCGTCACAGAGGACGCAAAGGAGTTCACAATGAGTAGGAGGCGCAAGGCTTTTTACGGTATCAGCGCCTCGCGGGCTGGGTCACGACAAACGTCACTCGAAAAGCGGGCTTCCTCGCCCTCTCGGGTTGGGTGAATGCCTTCCTTGTCGGTAACAATGTCTCCTATGAATGTGATCGTTTGTGTCAAGCAGATCCCCGACCCCGCAGCGCCTGGTGCGCTTGATGGGGCCACTAACACCCTGAAGCGTGATGGCAAGCTCATCCTCGACGATTCCGACGCGTACGGCGTTGAGATGGCGCTGCAGTTGGTCGACAAGGCCGGCGGCGGTGAGGTTTCCCTCATCTCCATGGCACCGAATGGTGAAACAGCAGGTCTTCGTACCGCGCTTGCCATGGGTGCTGCAAAGGGCGTGCTCATCTCTGATCCTGCATTGCAAGGTTCCGATGCGCTCACCACAGCAAAGATTCTTGCTGCAGCAGTGCAGCGTCTCGGTGGTGCAGACCTCGTCATCGGTGCAACAGAGTCATCCGACGGTTACACCGGAACAGTGCCAGAGCAGATGGCAGAACTTCTTGGTCTTCCTTCCGTGACTTTCGCAAAGAAAGTTTCTGTTGAAGGTGGTGCATTGAAGGTTGATCGTCAGACCGAAGCTGGTTACGACGAAGTCACCTGCGCACTTCCTGCACTCATCAGCGTGACCGCTGGTGTGGTGGAGCCTCGCTACCCATCCTTCAAGGGCATCATGGCTGCAAAGTCAAAGCCAGTGGAAGAGATCACCGCAGCTGACCTCAACGTCACGCCAGTCGGTTGGGCAGGAGCAGGTCAGAAGATCAGCAATGTCGCACAGGCAGAAGCTCGTCAAGCTGGCGAAGTCATCGAAGATGACGGCGAAACATTCGGCAAGATCGTTGGGTTCCTTGAGAACCTGAAGGTCATCTGAGTCGAAGTATCTAGAGGAGTTACACAATGGCACTGAACAACATCTGGGTCTTCGCACAGGGCGCCAACGGCGTTCCAACGTCGGCCACACTCGAATTGCTCACCAAGGCACGTTCGCTTTCTTCCAACGTCACTGCATTCATCGCAGGTAGCGGTGCAGAAGCAGCAACACTCGGTGAATACGGTGCAACTGCAGTTCTCGCAGTTGAAATCGGCAAGAACCTTCCTGGCGTTGCAATCGCATCTGCTTTGAAGAGCGTCATCGACGGTGGCAACACACCTGACCTCATCATGTTCCCGCAGAACACCGAAGGCCGCGACATCATGTCTCGCCTCTCTGTGAAGTTGGATAAGACAGTCATCACCAACAACATCGACATTGCCGATGCAGGCGATGGCGTCACAGTCGTGACACCGATCTTTGGTGGCAACACACTTGTCAGCACCACCTTCACCGGTGCAGGTCCATACCTCGCAGCATTCCGTCCGAAGTCATTCGCAGCGGAATCAGCAGGCGGCGCGGCAGCAGCGGTCACCGCAGTTGCAGTTCCCGACCTTGGTGCAACAGGTTCAGCACAGGTTGTTGCTGTTCACGTTGAAGAGACAACTGGTCCAAAGCTTGACGAAGCAGACATCGTTGTTGCTGGCGGTCGCGGTCTTGGCGAAGCACCGAGCTACGCAATGGTCGAAGAGCTTGCAACATTGCTCAAGGGTGCACCTGGTGCATCACGCGCAATCGTTGACGCTGGTTGGGTTCCATACAGCTACCAGGTCGGCCAGACCGGCAAGGTTGTAAAGCCAACCATCTACATCGCAGCTGGTATCTCCGGCGCAACACAGCACATGGTGGGTATGAAGGGTTCCAAGAACATCATCGCGATCAACAAGGACAAGGAAGCACCAATCTTCGGTGTTGCCGACCTTGGCATCGTGGGTGACGTTCACAAGGTTCTCCCACAGATCATCGCAGCCCTCAAGGCTCGCTAAATCTCACTGACCATTTGGTCAGTTGTTACTAACAAAAAGACCCTCGCCATTGCGGCGGGGGTCTTTTTGATTATTGCGACACTTGTTGTGTGTTGTTTGCTTTGTCGGACGATGTGTTTTGTTTTGCGTTCGGTCGATTGTGTTCGCTTAATCGGCAGTTGAATGCCCTTGCAATCTCATGCACAATCTTCTCAATCACGAGAGAAAGAAGTTGCACATGTCGATGACTGATTATGAAATGCGCCGAGTAGAAGAACGTATTGAAAAGAGGATTGATTCTGTGTACCGAGAACTTAGTGAGATTCATGCAACTCAATGGAAGATGACCGCGATCTTGGTTGCATTCATGATTGTTCAGACTTCATGGATCTTGATTGAAATTTCTTAATCGCCGTTCATTGTTAATCGCCAATTTTGTTCATGTGCGGAACACATTCTCTGAAACCAATTGATGAAGGAGAAGAAGAAATGACGGCAGTGATCACAGAAGCACAACGATTTGAAATGCACACATGTTTAAGAGGGCTTATGGGTGAAGAAGTAGCAAACACAATGATGGAGCATCTGCCGCCATCTGGCTGGTCCGATGTTGTGCGCCAATCCGATATTGCATTAGTTCGGTCTGATCCCGATCGAGTCGAGGTGGCGCGCAAGTCAGACATAGATCTTGTCAAGATGGAGATTGCTCATGTTGGAAAGGAGTTGTCGGACCTCAAAAAGATTCTCTTGGTTGTTGCTCTATTGATTGCCGGCGGCTTTGGCGGGCTTTATGTACTTATCGCGACCAAGTTCTAACGGGGTTAGGCGTGGTCGGTGGCGCTCAGTGCAACCGTGAGGCCTTCTTCAGGGTCCTCAATAATCATGTGAAGTCCCCAGCCTGTCGTGGGTACTTCCTCATTGCGGAACACCGAGAAGTTCAACGTCTCAATCACTTCGCCCAACTCTTCCGCATCGCACGGCCAGTCCTCGTCTAAGCCTGTGAACGTGGCCAAGAGCCACCATGCCTCACTTCGGCCCGTCGCAGCACCACGGCGCTTCCCATGCGCCCCGCCACTTGAGGCAGCCCACCCCAGCAACTGCAGAGCTTCCAGATGGGTGATGTCGGTGATGCCTGCGCTCGTGAGCCCCAGTGCGCCAAGAGCTTCTTCCACTCCGCCTTCCACCACTGCAGCGTGTGCCGTGCCGTTCGATTGCGCGGTCCAGGGCTCCATCATTCGGCGGAACACATCCACGGTGTTGTCTGAAATAGTCGACGCATGTGCAGCGGAGAGGATCACATTTGTTGCAGCGGTCTCGACTGGGTCGAACTGCAATCCGTCATCGGTATAGATGGCCAGCGAATACAGCGGCTCCCACCATTGCGGTGTGATGGGAACATCCAGAACCGCAACCTCACCGGAATCAATCTCATCACCACGCAGCGCACGTTCGTATGCAACGAGGGAACGATCATGACCGGGCGCAAGATGCTCGTCCATGTCTTCCCAGCGATGATGCACCGCGAGAATCTCACTGACCGGCCCAGGCATAAATGTGCGGGCAGTGTCATCAAGTGCGCGCACTGCGAATTCTGCGGGCGCCCATAACGCAAGGCGATAGTTGGCAAGCGTTGCAATCGGCCACAACTGACGCCCCGTATTCACCGCACTGCGAGCCTCGTTGCGAATGCGAACGAGATGATCCCAATCACGATCTGAACACGTGTCATCCACATGGCGCACGAGACCATCGAGGTCGGCACTGCGGATGAGATCGTCTAAAGAAGTGGCCATGGGTATTGATATCGACTCTCGGGCGCGGGAAAGACTCTGTTGGTCAGAAGCCATTCGGTGCGCTCCAGCATCGCAT
>Ga0222712_10001623_pt1 | contig 27278 bp, 31 predicted proteins | sample C33_657DmetaG_FD_165043 | JGI IMG/M metagenome (GOLD analysis project Ga0222712, IMG submission 165043) | Estuarine water microbial communities from San Francisco Bay, California, United States - C33_657D | ecosystem: Environmental > Aquatic > Marine > Unclassified | place: USA: California... | reverse complement strand
GAAAATTTTGAATTCTTGATTTTAATAGTAGAGATATTCCAACAAAGAAACAACTTAAAAAAAATAAATCAATTATATGAACATTTTAGTTTGCGTAAGCAAGGTGCCAGATACTACGGCTAAGATTGCTTTTAAAGATAATAATACCAAGTTCGCTAGCGACGGTGTTACTTATATTCTCAACCCTACAGATGAATGGTATGCATTGGTCAGAGCAATAGAATTGAAAGAAGCAGCAGGTGCAGGAAAAGTGACAGTCATCAATGTAGGTGCAGGTGATAATGATCAGTATTTGAGAAAAGCTTTAGCTATTGGCGCAGATGATGCGGTATTGATTGAATCTGCAGATGATTTAGAGCCATTTTATGTAGCGAAGGAAATAGCTAATTATGCTAGAACAAATAACTATGATGTGGTGGTAACTGGAAAAGAAACAATTGATTACAATAGCTTTTCAGTAGGTGGTATGATAGCAGAGTTTATGGATTGTGCTTTTGTATCGCAGGTATCTAAGTGGGATATGAATGGTAATGTAGCCACACTCAACCGCGAAGTAGAAGGTGGAGAAGAAGTGATGGAGGTTTCTACACCATTTGTACTATCGGCTCAGAAAGGTATGGCAGAGCAGCGTCTTCCAAATATGAAAGGAATCATGATGGCAAAAACAAAGCCTTTAGCAAAAATAGCTGCTGTAGGCGGTGATCCTTTGGTGACTATTGTAAAATTTGATGAACCTAAGTCTAAATCAGCTGTTAAATTATTTTCTATAGATGAAGTAGAAGCTTTGGTAAAAGCTCTGAACGAAGAAGCCAAGGTAATTTAGGTAGAAGTTAGATATTAGAAATTAGATTTTAGATAAAAAATAAAAATTGGATATGGTAATAGTATATATAGAAGCAGTAAATGGTCAATTGAAAAAATCTTCTTTTGAGGTTTTGACTTATGGTAAAAAATTAGCAGATAAAATGAGTAGCTCTGTGGCTGCTATTTGTTTGACTCCTTGTGATAGCAATGTAGTAGGTGAATATGGAATTAACAAATTATTTCAGGTCAGCGATGCTATATTCAGTCATTTTGATAGTAAGGCTTTTGCGAAAGCTGTTGCCGAAATATTCAATGCGAATGGAGGTCAAATTCTTGTTCTCCCATTTAATCAGAATGGAAAAGCACTAGCACCTAGACTGTCAGTGAGACTGAATGCTGGTCTAGTTAATGGCGCGAATGCACTCGCCAATACCTCGAATGGCTTTGTCATAAGTAAGAATGTATTTTCAGGTAAGGCAGTAGCCAATTATCAAATACATACTGATGTAAAAATAGTGTCACTAGCTTCGAACTCTATTCCTGCTGAAAAGAATCCGACGAGTTGTGAAGTTGTCGCAGCTGCAACCTCAGTATCAGCTGCAGATTTTTCTACTAAGTATATCAAAAGCGAACTCGTCTCTGGAGATATACCACTGAGTGAAGCAGACCTTGTAGTATCGGCTGGTAGAGGTTTAAAAGGACCTGAAAACTGGGGTATGATAGAAGAATGTGCCAAGATACTAGGGGCCGCTACTGCATGCAGCCGCGCTGTAGCAGATGTGCACTGGCGCCCTCACCATGAGCATGTGGGTCAGACAGGATTGGCTATTTCACCTAATTTATATATAGCTGTTGGAATCTCTGGAGCCATTCAGCATTTAGCGGGAGTGTCAAGTTCTAAAACTATTGTAGTCATCAATACCGACCCCGAAGCGCCATTTTTTAAGGCTGCGGATTATGGAATTGTAGGAGATGCATTTGAGGTAATGCCTAAGTTTAATGAAGCATTGAGAAAGCTGAAAGCTTAGGATAATTTAATAAAATGTCTATTTTTCTAATCTACTAGTATAAATAGTCCTAAATATTCTGTTTTTTTGTTTAAATTGAATTAAAATGTACTAGATTACATAGTTTAAAAACTATTATTCCAAATATACTTAGTTTGTTTATTTATCGCTATAATAAATTGATTTTCATTTGCTTATTCATTCAACTACCACGTATTAAAAATCTCGCTTATATTTGCCAATATTTAATTATTAAGAATTATGATTAGTAATGAAAGTTCCCCGATTCAGTATCTAGATTTTGAGGCTCCTATAGAGCTTATTCAGAATCAGATAGATGAGATGTTGGCAATGGAGAAGAAATCGAATATAGATCTCACAGATAAGATTCAGCTACTCAAAGGTAATTTAGAAGCTGAAAAACTAAGAGTAACTCAAGGTCTAAGTACTTGGCAGAAAGTACAGTTATCTCGTCATCCTAATCGTCCTTATGCTTTGTTCTACATGGATCATATTTCAGATTTTAGTATAGAAATACATGGAGATAGAAATGTAAAGGATGATAAAGCTATTGTATGTAAAATGGCGCAAATCAATGGACAATCGGTTATGCTTATCGGCCATCAAAAAGGAGCTAATACTAAAATGAGGCAATATCGAAATTTCGGAATGCCATACCCAGAAGGCTATCGAAAGGCACTTCGTGCTATGAAAATGGCAGAAAAATTTAATATTCCTGTAGTCACCTTGATTGATACTCCGGGAGCTTTCCCGGGTATAGAAGCTGAGGATAGAGGACAGGCAGAAGCCATCGCTAGAAATCTATTTGAAATGGCAAAACTTCAGGTACCTATCCTATGTTACATCATAGGCGAAGGGGCTTCAGGCGGAGCCTTAGGAATAGGAGTGGGCGATAAGGTTTTTATGTTGGAAAACACATGGTTTACGGTGATATCCCCTGAGTCTTGTTCTAGTATCTTATGGAGAAGTTGGGAGCATAAAGAAAGAGCTGCAGAAGCTTTGAAATTGACTCCGGACGATAACCTAAGAAATAAACTTATAGATGGTATACTAGCGGAGCCAGCTGGGGGCGCTCATTATCAGCCAGAAGAGATGGCTCTCCATCTTAAGACACATATCATAGAAAATCTAGCGGTATTATGCAAAATGAAACCTGAAGATAGAGTCACTGCCAGAATAGAAAAATATAGTGCTATGAGCAGCGCTATAGAGGTAGGATAATGGCTAGCTAGATGATTCAAGAAATAAAAGACTACTTCTTTTTTAAGCGTTTGAATAGGGAAATCGATCATGGTCGAAAGAATTTGTTATTGCAAGAATTTTCCGAGGTAAAGAACATTGGATTGGTCTATGATGCTACAGATTTCTTAATGATTGCAGAGATGAGAGATCTTGAGATTAAATTGAAAAATGAAGGAAAGAATATTTCTGTATTCGCTTTTATTAATTCGGATGAAAAAAAATACGAACCCTTTTTATTCTCTAGAAAAGACTTAAACTGGTATGGCTATCCTACTAAGCAGCAGCTCTTTGACTTTACAGTCATGGATTTTGATTTAGTTTTGGGTTTTTTTAATGGTTTAAACTCTCCACTAAACGTTATATTTGCCCACTCGAAATCAAAATTGAGACTAGGAATAAATTATAAACAAAATCCTGCTCTATTCGATATCATATTGGGTTCTGATAGTAATCTTAGTGGAAAGGATATAGTGAATAAATTAATGAATTTTATAACAGAAATTAAAACATAATGAGTAGTCAATTGAGAGGAACAGGTGTAGCATTAGTTACGCCATTTGATAAGAAGAACGATATAGACTATCCAGCATTGAAAAAACTAGTAGCTCACTGTATTAAAGGGGGCGTAAATTCACTTATAGTTTTAGGTACTACAGGCGAGACACCTACATTAACCAAGGAAGAAAAAGCAGAAATATTAAGATTTGTCGCTGCAGAAGCTGATGGAAAAGTGAATTTGATCGCTGGATTCGGCGGTAATAATACACTTCAAGTAGTGGACGAAATTAACGAAGCAGATCTAACAGGCTATAGCTTTATTCTGAGTGCAAGCCCATATTACAATAAACCAAGCCAAGAAGGTATTTATCAGCACTATAAGACCATAGCCAAGGCTTCTCCATTACCTATAATTTTGTACAATGTACCAGGAAGAACTGCTTCTAATATTTTAGCTGACACTAGCTTAAAACTTGCTAGAGAAGTAGATAAGATAGTGGCTATCAAAGAGGCTAGCGGAAATATTGACCAATGCATGAAATTGGTGAAAAATAAGCCAAAGGACTTTATAGTTTTAAGTGGGGATGATAATCTAGTGGTTCCGCAACTTTCTTTCGGAATGGATGGCTGTATTTCGGTCATTGCTAATTTATTGCCAAAAGAGTTCTCTACCATGATTCAACATGGTCTTAATGGCGAGTTTGAAGAAGCGACAGCTATTCAATTTAGACTAGCAGATATTATAGAATCTATATTTGAAGAAGGCAACCCTGTAGGTATTAAATCTGCTTTAGGCCTTCAAAATATCACCACAGATGCTGTAAGATTGCCTCTGGTTAATGCCTCGGATGCCCTCCGTGAAAAAATCAAAAAGCAGTTAATTCAAATATAGTCATCTGGAGTTTTAGTTCGCTAAAATCCTGATTAATTTCAATCTTTGGTTCTCCAATTGTTTGTATATTTGTATATGAACACCATTTGTATTATGAATAAATTAGGTTACATTTTTCTTTTTCTATTTATAGGATTTACTGCGTTGGGTCAAGTTACAATACCCACTACACATATGCCCACTTTAGGTGACGTGTTTACCTATGGAGTAGATACGCAGACTTATCCGATAAAATCTCCACTAAGCGGACTGTATGATTTTTCAGAGCTAAGGCAGAATGATACGACCACATTTCGCTATATAGCTAACGATAAAATAGTTGAATACCCTAATTCTAACTTAAAGCTGATAGAAGATGACAATGACAATGCTACTGTATATTTTAATAAAAATGGGAATGACTTATTTTTAATATCCCTATCTCAGCTTCAATCTCAGCTTCCTATACCTGGTGTGGGAGGCCTCAAGGGTACTATGAAATATCTCAGTCTACCATTGACTAATACCACGAATATTACGACGACGGATGCTATTAATATCACTATACCAAAAGAATTTTTTCAGGGTTTCAATATTGATTCTTTGATTTCTGCTACGGTGCCTAATTCCAGAGCAGATTCTTTTGTTGTAAGTATTGCATTTTCTTTAAATATGAAAGCAGATGGCACCGGGAAAATAAAAACCCCTATTGATAATAACATAGATGTAATCAGAGTGATTCGAAAAATTACGATAGATTATAAAATTCTACTCTATGGCAGACTGCTAGGTTTTCCGGCTAATGGAAGTGATGTAACTCCATTTATAGGAGGCCTCTTGCCGATAGATGATTTAGATTTAAACTTAACTACTCACTCATTTTATTCTCCTAGCTTTAGACAAGAGATTCTCACGGCTACAGTAGACACTACTGGCACCAAATATCAAGGAATTAATTATCGTTATAGAACTAAGAATGGAGTCATAGTCAATCAAATTCAAGCGAATAAAATAGATGATCTAGATATAGTCCAGATTCAAAATAGGATAGAAGTAAGAAATATACCTATGCAAACTAGTCCAATACTTAGCATATATTCTCTAGATGGTAAAAAAATAACTGAAAAGAAATTAACTACTTCAGACTATAGTCTCGTCTTAGATAAAGTTTCTGGTATAGTGATCGCTCACCTCAATGCTGGTGGTAAAATTTCTACAAAAAAAATCTTCATACAATAAGTGTCTTCGAGTAAGAATATTCTAGAATTATTCGATAAAGCTTCTAAAATACTAGAAGACTATATCATACTGAAAAAGCTTCGTCGTACTCCAGAGCGCAATTATCTTTTGAAGCTGATTTATCAGCGCAATGACCATTTCGGAGCAGATGATTTATTTCTTACTGTAGACAAGGAAAGATTTAATATAAGCAAAGCTACCGTCTACAATTCACTGGAATTGTTTTTAGAATGCGGTATTATAACGAAGCACTACCTCAATAATAATACATCTATTTATGAGAAAGCTTATGGTTTCAAGCAGCATGACCATTTTATCTGCCAAGAGTGTAAGAAAATTATCGAATTTTGTGACCCACGATTGTATCAAATCAAGAAATCACTAGAAGAAGTTTTGAAAGTAGAAATCAATTCTCACCAACTATATTTGTATGGTTATTGTAAGGACAAGAAATGTAAAGGGAAGTTGTAACTATCTAATCTAGCTGCAATTTCACAATCTTATTTGCCAACTGACCGCATGCGGCATCAATGTCTTTCCCACGACTTTTTCTGACCTTAGATGAAACTCCTTTGTCACGGAGGGTTTGCAGGAAGGTATCTCTGCGCTCTTTTTTCGATTTGGAATAAGGCGTGCCATCTACGGGATTATATTCTATGAGATTGACATAGACCGGGAAATCCTGACAGAGTTTAGCTAAATCTATAGCATCCTCTGCATTATCATTAAATTGATTGAGTAGGATGTATTCATAGGTGATTTTATTATGCGTTTTTTCATAGAAGTAGGCGAGAATAGCCATCAGTTCTTCTAGCGGATTACTTTTATTGATATCCATGACGGCAGTTCGCTTCTCATTGGTAGCTGCGTGGAGTGATAGGGCTAGATTGATTTTCAAGCCTTCATCTGCTAGTTTTTTGATATTTCTAACTATCCCCGATGTCGATACCGTAATGCGTTTGGCTCCTATGCCCAGTCCTTCGTCCTCACTATGGAGGCGGTGGAGGCTTTTGACTACCTCGTCATAGTTGAGAAGAGGTTCGCCCATACCCATATAGACTATATTGGTCAATGGTTTTTCATAATGCTTTAGAGCGAGTTCGTTGAGCAGATAGACTTGATCATAGATTTCAAATGCAAATAAATTGCGCTTGCGAGGAAGAAAACCGGTGGCGCAGAAAGAACAACTCAAACTGCAACCTACCTGTGAAGAGATACAAGCCGTAATTCTATCTTCGGATGGGATAATAACCCCTTCGATTGTTTCCTTATCATAGGTTTCAAATCCTACCTTTATAGTGCCATCTTGACTCTGCTGAAATATACTCACGGCCGTCTCTGGTAGGTCGTATAATTCATGGAGCTTAGATTGCAAAGGCTTAGGGATGTTTTTCATTTCAGAAAAATCCAAGGTGCGGTATTTCCATAGCCACTGAAATAACTGAGAAGTGCGAAACTTCTTCTCGCCGAGCGCTTCCATTTCCTTGGTTAGCTCTTCCTTATCCAGTAGTCGTAGATTTTTCTTAGTTATTTGCATTTAATTTCTCTAAATAATGACTCAATTCTACACTGTCTATCCGTTCCATTTTATGATAAAGCAGTTTATTCCCCTCACCATAAAAAAATGCAGTAGGGAAGAGCAGAATTCCTTTTTCCTTCAATCTAGTTTGGGTATAATAAATCGGCAATTCATAAGGGAATCTAGCTCTATATTTTTTCATTAGTATCGTATCTTCATCGGTCACAAAGTAGATAGGAATATTATTTTTCTGACTAAAGTCCATAAGGCAGGGCGTCTCTGAGATACAGTCCTTGCACCAGGTTTGGATATAGCACAGAATGTAAGGTCGATCTTTCGGAAACTTAATTCGTTGTCCTTCGGCATTGCTTATTCCCATTTGATTATTATCAAAATAGGGGATATAGTAAAAATAATAACCTATGTAACCCAAACCAAGGAGAAGGGCTAGCAGGAAGATAAATTTTTTCAAAATGATATTTATTTATGCATGAAAAATTTCAACGATTGCGCTATGCGCTCCTTGAGATCTTTGCGCTCTACAATAAAATCTAGAAATCCATTTTCAAGCAAAGACTCAGACATCTGAAAGCCTTTTGGAAGTTCTTTTTTGATGGTCTCCTTGACTACTCTAGGTCCAGCAAAACCTATCAATGCCCCAGGTTCGGAGATATTGATATCGCCTAGCATAGCATAGCTAGCAGATACACCACCGGTGGTAGGATCTGTCATAAATGAAATATAGGGTAGCTTAGCAGCAGCTAATTGGGTCAGCTTGGCAGATGTTTTCGCCATCTGCATGAGCGAGAACGCACTCTCCATCATACGGGCACCACCAGATTTAGAGATGATAATAAATGCGGATTGCGTTTCTATGGCCTTGTCTATCCCCCTAGCTATTCGCTCACCGACTACAGAGCCCATAGAGCCACCAATATAGGCGAAGTCCATACACGCTATGACCGTACTTATGCCACCGATCTGCCCTTTACCTACTCGAATCGCTTCGGTTAGTCCTGTCGACTTATTGGCAGAACGTATTCTATCGGGATAGGGTTTTTCATCTACAAATTCTAATTTATCAGAAGCCACAATATTTTCAAATAGTACCTCCACTTCATTATTGTCAAATAAAATGGCGAAATAGCTCTCTGAACCTATTCTTCCCGTAGCTCCACACTTGGTGCAGCACCAAAAGTTCTGCTCATATTCTTTAAACGCAATGGTGGATCTACACTTTTTACAGCTATACCACACACCATCAGGTGTTTCTAGTTTTTCAGTCGTTTCGGTATTAATATTTTTTTTCAGACGTTGCCACCACTTGGCTTTACCACTGCCTTCTTGAAGTTCAAATTCCATATCACACGTTTTTGGACTGCAAAGTTAATCAAAAAATTTATTTATCCCACATTACGCATTAGGCTTTGACGACGGAGAAGACTGAGGCGTTAAGTGGGTTTAACCCCGTGATAGATTTTGTTTCAATATTTCTAAAAGATTGAAATACAATCCCGCACGTGCGGGAATACGAATCAGTGTTTTTAATGCTGATTTTGGGTTTAGAGCCAGGGTATGTATCATGAAGATTTACAAGTATTTATATTAAATTTACTTCACTTCAAAATAACCTTTATTCTCATTGAGTTCAAATTTTGCATTAGCCGGCATTTTTAAGATTAGTGGCTTGGTATTTTCCAGTTGTAACATGGTTTCTTTTCCGTCTACAGTATAAAATATGCGTAAACTAAGGTCTGTCTGAGAGTGATCTAATGTAAGTTTAATGGTTTTGATGCCGTTTTCTTCAGTCTCATTTTTACTGATTTTAGGAAGTTCGGCATACTGAATATAGGCGCTGAAAAGTGCATCAAACCTTCTTTGAGTGGTCTTATTGAAATATTGAAGAATTTCATCATAATTTGTGGTGCGCTTGCCGAAAGTCTTTCCTATATCTTTTAAAATAAAATTCCACAATTTTTCATTATTGATCTGGTAGCGCAGTGTATGAAAAAATAGAGCTCCTTTAGCATACATATCTCCGTCACCTTCTTTGGCTACACCATAGTCTCCCTGTATTGGTTTTTTATTTCTTACCCTTCGCTTCATTTTATTGATATAGGCATCTCCAGCTCCAGCCCCATAGATGCACTCAGCATATATACTCTCGGCATAGGTAGTCAAGCCTTCGTGTATCCACATATCAGCATTATCCTCTGCTGTGATATTATTTCCAAACCATTCATGCCCTGTTTCGTGTATGATGATATAATCAAAATCATGACCTCCTGTATAATTTTTATCGCCTAGGTAGCCACCGAAATATTTATTTCCATAGGCTACACAGCTTTGGTGCTCCATACCTAGGTAGGGGGTCTCTACGAGCTGATAGCCATCTTCATAGAATGGATAGAGCCCTAGTTTATTCTCATAGCAATCCATCATTGGGCCTACTTGCTGGAAATGTTTTTTGGCTTTTTCTAGATTGTAATCCAGCACCCAGAAAGCCATATTGAGGCTGTTTCCATTGACTTTAGATGTATAGGATTGATTAATACTTTTGTAATGGGCTATATTGAGTGTCACATTGTAAAGATTGATTGGGTGAGTTACCTTCCAGCGCCATTCCGATTTGCCATTAGCTAGTTTTTGTTGTGATATTAAACGACCATTAGATATTGCTTTATACGGATCGGGTACTATTAGATTGACTTCGACCCCTCTATCTGGTTCGTCAGACCAGTGATCCTTACATGGCCACCAGCTAGAAGCTCCTAGTCCTTCGCAGGCTACACCTACCCAGTGTCTATTCAGGCTATCTTTTTTCCATACAAATCCTCCGTCCCATGGTGCCTTTTTAGCTTCTGGAGGCGTCCCTTGGTATTTTACTTTGAGAATATAGTCCTTACTCCCAGTTATGACCCCTTTTGTAGCTATGAATATATGGTTTTTATCACGTTTATATTTGCATTTTATGCCGTTGATAGTTAATTCCTGAATTTGATAATTTTCGAAAAGGTCTAGCTGAAGGCTATCCATTTTATCTAGACTGATAAACTCCATATGGGATGCACCTTGTATTTTCTTTTTATCTAAATCTATTTCGAGATTGAGTTTATAATGAGTCACATCATAGGCTCGCATAGGACTAATAGTGCCTAATAGACTATCATATCTAGTATAACTAGATTTCTCCTTCATCAATTGGCTGAATGCTAATAATGGTAAAATTTGAAACCAAAGAATATAGATGCGTGTTCTCGTAGTGAGTTTTAACATAATTAATTTTTAAGATATACAAATTTAATGACTAGAAGTTTAATTCCTTGGATAATATTAGCATTAACTCTTGCAATGGACTACTACGGTTTCACTGCAGTGCGGTCGGCGTTTCAAAACTCTAATATCAAAGCTAGGAACGTAGCCTTTGTTTTATACTGGAGTTTTACTGCTTTTGTGCTTATTTATTTCATACTAGCCATCATTTTTAATTTCAGAGAAAATAGTACTTCAGTCACTCGATTTATGACGGGTGCTTTTATGGGTATTTTTGTCTCTAAACTTTTTCTAGTTTTATTTCTTTTTTTAGAGGACATATCTAGACTCATCAGTGTCATTTATAATTATCTTATCAAACCAACGAATGAACTTTACACTAGTAGAAGGCAGTTTTTAGATTCTATATTCCTAGGACTAGCTGGACTCCCTTTTTTGGCTTTTATCAATGGAATGGTGAAAACAGCTCATGATTATCAGTTTTGGCGAGTGGATATTCCTATCAAGAATCTTCCTGTGGCCTTAGAAGGTCTTAAAATAGTGCAATTATCGGATATTCATGCAGGGAGTTTCTCGGATCTAGAGCCACTTAAATTAGCCGTAGAGAAAGTCAATGCAATCAACCCTGACATCTTCGTCTTTACGGGAGATTTGGTCAATAACAAAGCATCTGAATTCACTCCATTTTTAGACGTATTTAAGCATATAAAGGCCAAATACGGGCAATTTTCTATTTTAGGAAATCATGACTATGGCGATTATATTCAGTGGCCAAGTCCTCAAGATAAGGAAGAAAATTTCTCTATGATAAAGAAATATCACAGAGATACGAACTGGGATATTCTCTGTAATGAACATCGAGTGATAGAGATTGGGGATGAAAAATTGGCTCTTATAGGGGTAGAAAATTGGGGAGCGAAAATGCATTTTACCAGACAGGGAGACCTGAAAAAGGCCTACCGTGGTATAGAAAATATACCTATCAAAATTTTACTCTCTCACGATCCTAGTCACTGGGATGCCGAGGTGCGAGAACTGACACCCGATGTGCAACTCACGCTCAGCGGGCACACGCATGGTATGCAATTCGGGGTAGAGAATAAATGGTTTAGATTTTCGCCTGTGCAGTGGTTTTACAAGCAGTGGGCGGGTCTCTACACAGAGTCTGACCAACATTTGTATGTCAATCGTGGATTTGGATTTATAGGTTATCCGGGTAGGGTGGGAATACGACCAGAAATAGCTATATTGACATTGACTCGCGCTTAGTCTTTCAGTCGCTGGATCATCATGGTCTTAAATTTCTTTTCAGCTTCTAGAAGTTGAACAATTTTTTTCTCAGGAAGTATCTTTCTAAATTTCTCTAGATATTCACGCTGAAGGTCTACCAGGTTTTGTTCTAAATCGATTATTTTATTTACGGAGTTGTCTGAACTCGTTTTTTCAGAGCGCAGGGATCTTCTTGTTTCTCTTTTTTTCTGAATATATTCATTATAGACTGGGAAAAAGGCATCTGACTCCGTGGGAGTAAGAGCCAGCTCTTTCGTGAGATATTCCTTTCGTATTCCTGCTATTTTATTGTCATCCTGAGCGTGTATGTTGATTCCACAAAATATTAAACTTAGTATAAGAATTAATTTGTTCATGTTAATACAATTTGTTTGTTCAAAAATAGTTTTTAATTTATAAAAATAGTGCATTTCTTAGTTGACTTGGGTACAATCCATACCCTCTACCTCACACAAATAATTTTTAATTTCTTCGTCGCTGATTTTTTCTAGTTCAGGACTTGGATTTATAAATGCGGTATTATCTACTGCTAAAAAGTCTCCATCTTCTTCTAGAAAGGATTTAACCTCGTTTTGACTTAGTTGGCTTCCATCTTCTGACCGCACTATGGTGAATATGCCCAGTCCTAGAATAGCAAAGGCAGAAACCGCTGCTAAAGAATAGGAGAATTTTTTACCGCTAAAAATTGAAAATTGTTGTGCTTCTCTAGGTGTTGATTTTTCTCGTATCTGGGCGATAAACTTATCTTCCATTCCTCTGAAAAAATTTTCTGGCACATCCTTGCTTTGAGCAAAAAAATGCTTATCCAACTCCGCCAATGGAGGTAGTAATTGTTGTAACTCTCTCTTTAATTCCTCGTTCATCTCTTTATAAATTCTTACTTATTTATTTTTACTGTTAAATTTCACGTATATTCTTTAGATGAAATTCTATCGCTCTAGTTTAATTCTTTTTAATAAATTCTTCTATTTTTTTGACAGCATGGTGAAAAGATGCTTTCAATGCGCCTTCCGAAGTACCAGTAATTTCAGCTATCTGATTATAAGGCAATTCCTCGTTATAGCGGTAATGAAAAATCAACTTCTGCTTATGTGGTAGTTTTTCTACAGCTAGTTCTATTTTTTTCAAAACCTCTTCTTTGTCATAAAGCTCATGAGAGAACATTTTATCCTCAGACTGAGATTCAACTGTGGGCTCTGAGGTCTCCCAGTCCGCTAGCTTTTGTTTTTTCCTACCTTGGATATAGGAGATAGACTCGTTATATGTAATTCTGTATATCCAAGTAGATAAGGCACTTTCACCTTTGAAACCACCTATGTTTTGCCATATTTTTATCCAGACATTTTGCAGGACCTCTTCGGCATCATCATGGTGCTCTACTATTCGCTTTATCTGCCAGTAGAGTTTTTCCTTATACTGCACTATGAGATGACGAATGCCCAGCTCCATCTGACCAGGGTCTTTGCACATGATGACTATCTTATCATCCTCTAGTTTCACAACTTTGGTTTAAATGAACTTATGATACTTTCTATCTCTGTTTCATATTTTTTATATCTCTCCTGACCACGGGTCCATACCGTTATCAGAAGCCTGTTTCCCTGCCGATAGATTAGCTTCTGAGTATAAAAGATAGGTTCTTTTTCATCTTTAAATTTACCTTTGATAGTCGTAATAATCTGGTCAGATCCTCGGTGTATGGTATCTATTTTATGCTCTATCAGTGTTTTAGTAATGCGCTGCGTGGCCTTCATCCATAGACTATCTTTAGTACTAGAATCTTTTAGTTGAAACACGACAATATAGAAATTTCTAAATCTATTAGCATATTCTAACACAGCATCCTCGGCCAGGTCTTCTTCTTTTACAAACCCTGGTAAGGTGACTTCGAAATTCTTGTTGTCTATGCGAATCGGCTGAGAATAATCCTGACAAGAGGCAAGACATAGAACAGATAGTGCGGAAATTACAAAGAGACTATTCTTCTTCATCTGAATAAACTATTTTAGCTGATTTTTCTATACGGAATCCTAAATCTAATAAGTTTTTCAACTTTTCTTGTCTCATTTCATGAATGACAGAGAAATTATAGGTGCCCTTAATAGGGAAATAGGTTCTTTTCATAAGGAGGATTCTTGAAAAACAAATATCTCCAGCACATTTTCCGAGCCATTTACCACCTTCATCGCAGAGGGGTAGAGATACTACCTCAGATTTAATTTCGCCATTCGGCAGTTGTGTGATCACTTTTACATATAGATTCGTATAGTCGTAGATATCTCTGTGTCTGACCGAAAGCGAGAGATCATAGCGCTGAGTAGAGTCTTCTATTTCTATATTATACTTTAGAGTATCTGCCATTTTCCAGCCATAAGCACTTACTGGGATTGACTTTTCATATACCACATCCGTTTGACAAGCTGAACATAATGAAACCATTATTAATAAGAAAGATAAGCGAATCACTAATTAGGGTTTTGGTGGGGGTTTTCTGAATGGTTTTTTCTTTTTTGGTTTAGGCTGGTTTGGTTGCTGCGGATGACCTGTATTATGCGGAGCAGTTGGGGGCGTCTGAGGATTTTGCTCTCGGTTATTCTGAGCTATCGGTCTTTTAGTATTTGTATTATTATTGTTATTATTCTTTTTTCGCTGACTATGCTTCTTCTTTTCTAGTGTTTTTAGCTGGATTTGTCCTACTAAATCCTCATCTTTCTTCACCTTTTCATCCTCTTTTTCTTTGATAGCCATCGTAGATAAACTCTGAGGTTTTTCGCCCTTCTTATTCATCTCTACTATTAGTTTCACATCATTCAGACTAAGCTTGTAATAGTCGCTTGCAGGATCGTTTTTATAGGTAAAAATAACCTGTCTCTTCAGGATCTCTGTTTTTCGAATGACTGCCACACCTTCCTCTGTTTGAATTTCATGGATATTCGACGGAAATTCTTTGGTAGCTTCTACATATTGAGCCAATTCGTAGTTTAGACAACATTTTAGTCTTCCACATTGACCTGAAAGCTTTTCAATATTGATAGAGATGTTTTGATATCGAGCAGCACCCGTAGTTACAGACGGAAATTCATTGAGCCAAGTACTGCAGCATAACTCTCGACCACAGCTGCCCATGCCACCTATTCGAGCTGCTTCTTGTCTAGCTCCTATATGCTTTAGTTCTATCTTGATTTTATATTCACTTACATAGCGTTTGATCAGTTCTCTAAAATCAACGCGCTCATCGGCTATGAAGTAGAAGATGGCTTTTTTTCCATCGGCTTGATATTCTACTTCGCTTATTTTCATTTCAAGGTTGAGCTGCCGAGCTATGAGTCTAGCTTTTATCATAGCCTCCATTTCCTTATTACGAAAAATTTCCATAGTAGCCAGCTCTTTCTCATTAGCCTTTCGGAGTATTTTGAGCAAAGGTTCTTTTGTCGTATCTATTTTATTCTTTTTGAGTTGCAGCTTGACCAATTCTCCTTTCAAGGATACCTGACCTATATCATAGCCTCCACTGCCTTCTACGCATATATAGTCTCCTTTGACGAGGTCTATTCTTCTATCATTGATATAATAATCCTTTCTAGATCCTCCTTTAAAGGAAACCTCTACGACATTATACTCATCTATGCCAGAGGCATATTGTATATTGGAAAACCAATCAAAAACATTTTTTTTATTGCAACTTCCTGTGCTACAACCTCCTGAACTGCAGCCTCCACTTGAACATCCCATATATCTTAACTACTTATAAATTTTTCAAATTCTTCTCTATCTTGAATTTTTCCCGATTCAATGGCCAAAGATACGAAACTTATTTTTACATTTGCATTTCCTTCTATGGCATAGTGGTATTTATCCACGAGCTGACTCCAAACCTCTATCTGGTCTGTATCTAGTATGTTAGCGAAATGGTTAGCTGCTTTGAATAAGTTCTCATTGAGTTGACATGTCTGAGTGATTTTTATCAAGACCAGCTGTCTCAAAAAGTATTGAAAATAATCTAAAAACTTCTTCTGATTTGGCCTCGATTGGCTAGCGAGTGCCTCTGCCTGGAGAATAGCCTTATTGATATTGTCAAATTTACGCTCATGAAAGCTAATCAAGCCTCTAAGAAAATTTAACAAATTAGCTTCAAGCGGAAACTCGCTATCCTCATCTGCTAGATAACGCTTAGCCTCCAATATATCGCCCTCTGAAAAGTGAACCGAACGCAGGAGCATTTCTCGGGATTTCCCCTCACTATCTTTCTCCAAATAGTGCTTCAGCGTGTCGGATTTCAAAGGCAGAATCTTGTGTATATTGCATCTAGATAAAATTGTAGGCAGAAGGTCAACCGATGATTCTGCTATCAGGACAAAAAGAGTCTTCGGATTAGGCTCCTCTAATATTTTCAATATTTTATTCGACTCTTTCTCTAGGCTTTCTGCCATCCATATGATTTGCGTTTTATAACCATTTTCATAGGAGGAAAGACCCATGTCATGAAGAATTACATCGCATTCCGCACTTCTTATTTTAGCATTTTTTTCATTGTTGTAATCATGCCAATCTTTTAGATCAAATCTAGCTTCCGTTTGTTCGATCAGATTTCTAAACTCTGGCATGAGCGTTTTACTGAGAGCTTCTTTTTTGAAACTGGGAATGGTGAAATGAATGTCAATATGTTCCATCTTCGTTATTTTAATGCAATTAGCGCATTGGTCGCAACTATCGGCTACTTGCTTATCTTTACAGTAGATGTATTTCACAAAAGCCATAGCTAGTTGAAACGTGCCATAGCCCATTTTGCCTAGAAAAAGGTGGGCATGGTGCAGTTTGCCACTATGTGCTTGGATTATAAGAGAGGACTTGACCTCTTCTTGACCTATGATGTCACTAAATTGGAACATTTATTTAGTTAAAAGTTGAAAGTTGAATCAAAGAGAAAAAAATGACTTCAGAGAAAACGTCTTCCCTGATAAAGCGAAGCGAAATTCAGGAATCTCTTCACTTTCGGCATACCATCGAATAAGTATAAAAATAATACGGTATAGCATTATTATCTTTTAGCTATTACACTTATTTCAATTCGGGCATCTTTTGGCAGGCGAGCGACTTCTACCGTCTCTCTGGCTGGATATGGCTCTTGAAGATAAGATGCATAGATTTCATTGATTTTAGCAAAATCATTCATGTCTTTAATGAATATACTTACCTTAATAACATGTTCGAATCCTAAACCAGCTTCGGCTAATAAAGCTGTTAAATTTTTCATCACTCGGTGGGTTTCTGTTTCAAGGCTTTGATTGTCCATTTCTCCTGTTTCTGGAATCAGCGCTACTTGGCCGCTCGTATATAATAAATCTCCTGCCCATACTGCTTGACTATATGGTCCAATGGCTGCTGGTGCATTTTTCGTATTGATGATTTCTTTCATGTTTTTTAATTGTGATTCTTTGTGATGACAACCTAAATTGTATATTGCTAGAAGACTAATTATGCTGATTAGCATGCATATATCTATTTTATAACTAGGTCTTATATTAAATGAAACAGCCATTTATAGCTTGAGTAATAATTATGGTGTTATATCATTCATCTTTAGATTGCAGGCGCGCAGCTCTATAGTTTTCTTACTGCCTATATTTGCTTTTACCGGCTTTATGCTCACTAGGTAATGATCTCCTTTATTTTCAATGGTGAGCATAGAGTCCTTATCATTATTATATACATAACTTTCCGATATATAACTACCCGATATTTCTCGAACAAATAGTTTTTTGTAAGTCATAATCTTACCAGAATCAGGCTTGGTCAATACATCTACCTGCAATCTATTGACACCTGAATTGGTGAATACAAAGCGATGGTAACCTCCGCCCTGATTGAAAAGAAATGTATCTAAGCTTTCTTGAGGATTGAAGCTATCCTTCTTGTCTACTAGCCAAATCCCCCCTTTGTTACAAAGATAACTTAGGTCAGGTGCCGGTTCGTCTTTTTTACAAGAAATCAAACCGAATAAAAATAATGCAAGAAAGGAGAGAAATTTACTCATGTTGTTATTTTTTTATGTGCCTTTAGGGCAAATTTAGATGAAAAATTTTAATTCTAGTTTTTTTGAAATAGAATCGTCCTATGAATGAAATAAAACCCAATTAAGAAAATTCAACTAGTTTTGTCATCCGTATTCACTAAGCACATATACGGAAATGACCAAATATATATTCGTCACAGGAGGCGTGACCTCCTCGTTGGGAAAAGGAATTTTTGCAGCCTCATTAGCTAAAATTCTTCAAGAGCATGGTTTTGAAGTGACTATTCAAAAGTTCGATCCCTATCTAAATATTGACCCCGGTACACTTAATCCATATGAACACGGAGAGTGCTATGTGACCGAAGATGGAGCTGAAACTGATTTAGATTTAGGTCACTACGAGCGTTTCCTCAATACCCCTACTTCCCAAGCCAATAATGTAACGACAGGGCGAGTGTATCAGACGGTGCTAGACAGAGAGCGCAAAGGAGATTTTCTTGGTAAGACAGTTCAAGTCATTCCTCATATCACGGATGAAATTAAGCGCAGATTCTCAGCTCCAAATAAAGAGAAAAAAAGAGATTTTATTTTGACAGAACTAGGTGGTACGGTCGGCGATATCGAATCACTGCCCTATATCGAAGCTGTAAGACAGTTTATCTGGGAAATGGGTAAAGAGAATGCTATTGTATGTCATCTAACACTAATTCCCTATCTAAGTGCTGCTAAAGAATTAAAGACTAAGCCCACACAGCATTCAGTTAAAATGCTGCTCGAATCAGGTATTCAACCAGATATATTGATTTGTCGTACAGAACATGAATTGAGTAAAGAAATTAGAAAAAAATTGGCTCTTTTCTGTAATGTGGAAGAATCCGCCGTGATACAAGCGATAGATAAAGAAACGATTTATGATGTGCCTATAGAACTTCAACGAGAGAATATTGATAAAGTAGTACTGAAAAAGCTAAAAATGAAATCCAAAAAAGAGCCGAAACTCGAGAAATGGAAAAAGTTTTTGGATAAGTTAAAGCACCCAAAACAAGAAGTCAATATAGCATTAGTAGGCAAGTATATTGAGCTACAAGATGCATATAAAAGTATTTATGAATCTTTCATTCATGCTGGAGCAGCTAAATCTACCAAGGTTAATGTAGTACCGATCCACTCCAAATCAGTAACTGCAGAAAATGTCAAAGAAATTCTTGGGAAGTTTCACGGTGTATTAGTTGCTCCAGGTTTTGGAGAGCGGGCTATCACAGGAAAAATAGAAACTATCCGCTATGTACGTGAGAATAATATTCCGTTTTTTGGTATTTGCTTAGGTATGCAAATGTGCGTGGTCGAGTTTGCGCGGAATGTATTGAATATGAAAGATGCCCACTCTATCGAAATAAATAAGAATACGAAATATCCAGTCATAGATATTATGGAGTCTCAAAAGACGAGAATATCCATGGGCGGAACTATGCGTTTGGGTTCATATGAGTGTTCTATCAAAGATAAAAAATCCCTAGCCTACAAACTGTATAAGACCAATACGATTCATGAACGTCATAGACATAGATATGAGTTTAATAATGACTATTTAGAGACTATTAATCAATTCGGTTTAAAGAGCTCCGGTAAAAATCCGGATACTGGACTCGTCGAAATCGTGGAATTAGAGAATCATCCTTTCTTCATCGGGGTACAGTATCATCCTGAGCTCAAAAGTACGCCTGAAAATCCACATCCATTATTTATAGGATTAGTGGAAGCAGCGCTGGAGAGAAAAAATAAATAAAAAACCCGACCTTTTCAGATCGGGACAATAGGTTTGTTTATTTTGTGGGCAGTATTGCCATTAAGGCCTAAAGGAGGATTTATTTAGTCAAAACATCTTTCTGATTAGTAAAATAGTTCTAACCTGTATATTTTTTAAATACAGCAGAGGCATTGTGACCTCCGAAACCGAAGGTGTTGCTTAATGCTGCATTAACAATTCGCTTTTCTACTTTATTCAATGTTAGATTCAGTTTCTGATCTATATTTTCATCCGGTGTGGTGAAATTAATCGTAGGTGGTATGATATCCTCCTGAACAGATTTAATACATGCTATAGCTTCAATAGCTCCTGCAGCACCAAGCAAGTGACCTGTTTGAGATTTCGTCGAGCTAATATTCAAATTGTAAGCAGCATCACCGAATAGTTGTTTAATTGCTTTCAATTCAGCTATATCTCCAAGTGGCGTAGAAGTTCCATGCACATTGACATACTCTATCTGATTGACACTTAGTCCTGCTTCTTCTATTGCATTTTTCATTACATTGTATGCACCTAATCCTTCAGGGTGAGGTGCTGTCAAGTGATGAGCATCTGCCGTAAGACCTGCACCCACAATTTCACAGTATATTTTAGCGCCTCTTTTAAGCGCATGCTCTAGTTCTTCCAATATAAGTCCGCAACCTCCTTCTCCCATCACGAAGCCATCTCTTGTGGCATCAAACGGTCTAGAAGCGGTCAAATAATCATCATTTCGTTCACTGAGAGCTTTCATGGCATTAAATCCACCAATACCTCCTTCTGTTATGGCAGCTTCAGAACCTCCTGCTACACAAGCATCTATTCGACCATATTTAATATACATAAATGCATCTGCTATAGCTATTGTAGAAGATGCGCAAGCCGCAACTGGAGCAAAGTTTGGACCCCTGAAACCATACTTCATGGAGATATGCCCTGCACTAATATCAGGTATCATCTTTGGAATAAAGAATGGATTGAATCTTGGCGTACCATTACCCGTAGCGAAATTAGTTATCTCTTGTTGGAAAGTTAAAATACCTCCTATACCAGAAGACCACAATACACCTACTCTATCTGGATTAAAGCTGGAGAGAATACCACTATCCTCTACTGCTTGAGTTCCTGCAGCAATAGCATAAATAGCAGATGGATCTAAACGAGAAACTTCCTTCTTCTCAATATAAGTAAGTGGGTCAAAATTCTTTAACTCACAGGCAAACTTTGTCTTAAATAAAGTTGTGTCAAATTTGGTAATTAAATTGGCACCTGAAGTGCCTGCCAATAAAGCATTCCAAAAGGTGCCAACATCATTACCAAGAGGTGTCACAGCTCCAAGGCCTGTAATGACAACTCTTCGCATACTTTTCAGTTTTTAAATTTATTTAGCTATTAATTAAGCTTTATGAGCTTGTTCTATAAAGCTAATTGCATCGCCTACAGTCTGAATTTGTTCAGCCTTATCATCTGGAATAGACATTTCAAACTGATTTTCAAACTCCATAACCAATTCTACAATATCCAAACTATCTGCACCTAAGTCAGTGGTAAAACTAGCTTCTGGCTTTACTTGTGCCTCATCACAGCCTAATTTATCTACAATAATTTGGGTTACTTTTTCCGCAATGTTTGTTGTTGACATTTTCTATTTTATTTAAAGTTTCGGCAAAGATAGCTACTTTTGTCGTTCTTCAAACCTAAAATTAAAAAATAGCTTAAAATATATGCTTGAGACTGTCTTTACTTACTTTCCTCAGTTGAATCCACAGCAGAGACTAGCTTTTCAACAGCTTTATAACATTTATAAAGAATGGAATGATAAAATAAATGTAGTCTCAAGGAAAGATTTTGACAATTTCTACATACACCATGTTTTGCACTCTTTATCCATAGCTAAGTTTGTTCAGTTTAAAAAAGGCACCTTAATTATGGATCTCGGCACTGGAGGTGGCTTTCCTACAATTCCCTTGGCCATTATATTTCCAGAAACCAAATTTCTAGCAGTTGATTCTATTCAGAAAAAATTGAAAGTCATTGACGGTGTTGTAGAAGCTTTAGATTTGAAAAATGTCAAAACACATTGGGGTAGGGCAGAGGCTATTTCATTGCAGTTCGATTTTATTATTACGAGAGCAGTGGCGCCTATGGCAGATTTATTGAGATGGTCGAGAGGCAAGATTCATCCTATATCATTTAATGATCTAGACAATGGGTTAATAGCCCTAAAAGGAGGAGATTTGACCGAAGAGATCAAAGAGTGTAAGCGAAAAATAAAGACTAAACCACTATCAGACTATTTTAAAGAAGAGTTTTTTGAAACCAAATTCATTACCTACGTAAAGCCATGATTTCAGTAAATCTTTATGTTCAATTAATATCGTTTAATTTTGCATTTATCAATTCCAATATATGACTAGTTTTATAAAGAATTATTTAGATGAGACCAAGCTAGTTATCATGACCAATCTAGATGATCTGATTAATTACTATTCTGAATCTCAGGAGAAGAAATCTGTCATTCTACTTATGGTAGTGCTCAGTGCTATTCTGGTATGTCTGGGTCTTAACTTTGATAAACCACTTATTGTATACGCTGGATTATTGATTAGTCCATTTATTTTTTCCTTTCTTCAGTTCACTATAGGTGTTTATAAGCGAAATAGTGACATGGTGGTTTCTGCCTTGGTCAAGATTTTCATAGGAGGAGTTGTGACCTTCTTCATAGGGATATTTTACTTTTATATAACGCCATTTTCATTTCGCAACCAAGCAATTTTATCATGGTCTGAGGTAGATATAGCCACTTATATTGCTGTTTTTATCATAACGATTGCTATATTTCTATTTAACAGTCACCGTATATCTATGATTATTTGGATATTGAAATTTCTTGTCAAGTGGCCTGTTCTAATAGTAGTTTCTTCAGTTATGTTATTAAAAAAAGATTACGATTCAATTTTTGATATAGTAATTCGATATAAGCTTCTGTTTTTACTTCTTTTTATGGGATTATCTTCCCTTCTATATTTATCTAGAGTTTCTAGGATTGGTATTAAAAACAATCGATTTAAGTGGATTTATTTTGTGACAACTTTAGTATGCTTTTTATTTGGTTTGTATTATAGCTCTGCGGAGCTTACTAGGGCCACCACTAGATATAATCTCGAAAATTATATTCAAAATGAGCTGACTTCTCAGTCATTTACAGTACATAATTTTGTCGTAGATAAATGGACAAAGGAAATTATTATATACTATTCAGGAAATAAGTCGCCTAAGGTGCAGGATGTCCAGTTAAAATCAAGCTATCATCTAGAGGGTTATCATATAGAGTATAGGGAATTTAGATAAATGAGTACGCGACAAAAAATTGCCTTTCATACCCTAGGTTGTAAACTTAATTTTTCTGAAACGTCTAGTCTGGCGAATCAGGCTATAGATGCAGGCTATCAGCGAGTAGATATGGATGAGCAAGCAGACGTCTATGTGATTAATACCTGCTCGGTCACAGAAAATGCAGATAAAGAATGTCGATACATTGTCCGTAAAATTAAACGTACGGCGCCAGACTCCAATGTGATTATTATAGGATGCTATGCGCAGCTAAAACCAAAAGAGATAGCTGAAATAGATGGGGTTGATATGGTGTTAGGAGCTACAGAAAAATTTAATCTTCTTGACCATATTCAGCAATTAGAGACTGGCTCTACCATAGTCAAAGCAGATGATATAAAAGAAATTAATGAATTTGTGCCTTCCTTCTCTAGCGGTGATAGAACGCGCACCTTTCTAAAAGTGCAGGATGGCTGTGATTATTTTTGCACCTTTTGTACTATACCTCTGGCCAGAGGCCGCAGTCGCAGCCAGTCGATAGTGAAAACCATGGAAACTTTCCAACAAGCAGTGCAGACAGGTGTTAGAGAAATTGTTCTGACTGGTGTCAATACAGGAGATTTTGGAAAAACGAGTGATGGCAAGAAACGCAGCGATGAATCCTTTTATGATCTGGTGAATGAAATAGATAGCATATATAGAAACACTGGGCTTCGTGTTCGAGTGTCTTCTATAGAGCCCAATCTTCTCACCAAGGAAATCATAGACTTAGTAGCGAAGAGTGATGTATTTATGCCTCATTTTCATATACCACTGCAGAGTGGTTCCAATACTATGCTAGCCAGCATGCAGCGCAAATATGACAGCGATTTTTATCAAGCTAAGATTAACTATATCAAAGAAAAAATTCCTCAAGTTTGCATTGGTGTCGATGTCATTGTCGGATATCCCGAAGAAACGGATGCCTATTTTTATGAGAGTTTTAATTTTATAAATAAATTGCCAGTATCGTACTTGCATGTATTTACATATTCTGAGAGAGCCAATACTAGAGCCGTCAAATTTGAGAATAGTATACCTATAGAAAAAAGACGTGAACGCAATAAAAAGTTACGTATTCTTTCAGATAAACTAAAGAGGGCTTTTTATCAAACACATATCGGTGAAACGCACGAGGTGCTCTTCGAACATGAAAATGACAATGGATTTATGAATGGCTATACTTCAAACTACATAAGAGTAAGAATCCCTTACAAAGATTATATGGTAGGAAAAATAGCAAAAGTTAGACTCATGAAGTTGAGTCCTTTATTGTATATGGAAGGTGAGATTATTTGACTATTCTTTTTTCTCAAAAAAGTAGCTATAGGGTAATAATACTGGTCCAAACACATAGTGCTGTGCTATAGCATAGTTTTTAGTATAGGATGCGTAAGCCCAGTACTTTTCTATATTAAATGGCATTTTTTTACCAGTAGCATCCAGGATGCCATTTGTTAAATCTTGTCCCTGGAATTCTCCCGGAATTTTATAGAGCTTAATAAATCTTTTTTCGTTGAGTACATCTTCCAGCTCTATAGTAAATACTGGTTTATTTGCTCTTATATACTGAATAGCGCTGTCATTTTTGAGGCGACTTTCAAAGTTTTTAGTCTCAAATTCTAAAAGAAATTGAATGACATGTTCCTTATTGAGTGGTTTATCTATTTTAATAGAATCCAGAAAAGGGTCTATTTTGATGAGATCCTCGTCTTTGGTAAGGCGAAATGAAAAATGAGGTTTTTCATGAAAATTGACGACGATGGATTTAATGCGATCTATCGAGGTAGAGAATACCTCCGTCGAATACCATGCTTCGGGCTGAGCAGCAAAACGATGTTTTAAATCAATTTCTTTTATCCCTGGCAATTTAACTATGTATGGATTGTAAGATACACTGCCACCTTGACTTAATATCATGAAATTGCCTGCTCCTACGCTACTTCCTATAAAATAGGTTTTAAGTTCGTCTCCATTTTTGTCTTTTATGACTACTTCTTTGGCCAGATTTCTAAGATCATCTATCGCCATTTTACGCATTGAATCTCCGACAGGCATCTCTATTTGTAATTTATTAATGGTATTGAGAAGGATAAGCATTTTTTCGTGTTCGACATAAAAGCTATCATTTACTACCCATTTTTTATCCTTTTTACTAAGAATAGATTGGTTTCCATGCTTATCTGAGATTGTAATGCTGCCAATTTGGTCAATATCTTGAATATGAAATTCTATGTTTTCAAAATTTGATTTAGACTTACTGTATTTTAAAAATACTAAAATTGAAACTAATAGAAGAACAATGATAATCAGTGGAAGGTTTTTCTTCATTTTACGGTTAGCCTTTGAGTCAGATTAAATAAATAAATTCGAAAACCAAAAGTAGATGAAATCAAAGATGTCTGTGAAAAAATATCTTGATAGCGGCTTGTTTATATTTGCCATGATTCATTTCTTCTATGGAGATATTGGATCGGCTACTCAGTATTTCTTGGATATTTCGTTTCAGCACACCACTGCCCTTGCCATGTATTACGATGAGTTCGTCTATTTTTTTACGAAGGCAGGCTTGAAATTCTTCATTGAAGGCTTGAATCTGTCTTTCTAAAATAGTGGGTGTAGGAATAGATTTCCAATGGACGAATAAATTTTCTATATGTAAGTCTATTTCCTCTGATCTAATTGGACGAACTTCTATATGCCTAGTTTCGTTTTTTTCTTGGTTAGGGGCTTCTTCAAATGATATATCCAAGTCATTCTTAGGTATTAATTGACATAATGGAGCCCACTCAGTGAATCCATCACTAAGTAATACATGGGCGCGGGCACCACTAATTTCTTGCACAATACCCGACCAGGGTTGATCTACCCATCGGACTTTATCACCTGGTTTAAAATTTTTCAACATGTTTGTTTGAAACTAATTGTAAAAATAATTAAGATAGAACTAATTTCGTGCAATGATTGTTCACATTTTAGATTTTACAAATTTAATAAATTAAGAAAATATGATAGAGACAGAATGTCTAATAATAGGATCGGGTCCTGCGGGATATACCGCAGCTATTTATGCTTCTAGAGCGAATTTAAAACCTATGATGTATCAAGGAATGGAGCCTGGTGGTCAATTAATGACAACCAATGAAGTAGAGAATTTCCCAGGCTATCCACATGGTATTCAAGGCCCAGAGATGATGAAGGAACTTTATGACCAAGCTGCTCGATTTGATTCTGATATTCGTCCAGGTTTGATTATAGAAGTTGATTTTTCTTCTGGTAAGCCTCCTTATATATGTAAGAACGAGAAGGGAGAATCTATTTCGGCACAGACAGTCATTATTTCTACAGGTGCTACCGCTAAATGGTTGGGAATACCTTCCGAGCAAAGATTGAACGGCAGTGGTGTATCGGCTTGTGCGGTATGTGATGGTTTTTTCTATAAGGGTCAAGAAGTGGCTATAGTTGGAGCAGGAGATAGTGCTTGCGAGGAGGCACTATATTTATCTAAACTGTGCACTACAGTCCATATGTTTATAAGAAAAGGGGAGATGCGTGCTAGTAAAATTATGCAAGATAGAGTATTAAGAACCCCAAATATTAAAGTTTATTGGAATACGGAAACAGATGAAATACTGGGAGAAAAAGTAGTGGAAGCCGTCAGAATTAAAAATAATCTAGATGGCAGCACTCAAGAAATTCCTATAACTGGATTTTTTGTGGCCATTGGACATACGCCACAGTCTAAAATATTTTCACAGTATATAGAAACGGACGCAGACGGTTATGTTAAGGTAGTTCCAGGAACCACAAAAACCAATGTGGAAGGTGTATTTGCATGTGGTGATGTCATGGATAGAAACTACAGACAAGCTGTTACGGCAGCAGGTACTGGGTGCATGGCTGCCTTAGAAGCAGAGAGATATCTATCCCACAAGAACTAGGTGTTATATTGTAGCTTACGATCTATAAGGTTTACAAACTGTTTGTAAATATCTTCAGTTTCTTCTACGCCAAAAATAGCTGCAAATTTATTAATAACTTGAATACACTCTTCTCGGTCAGTTAACTTATTTAACTTAACAAGACATTCAGTTAGTTCTAATGAGTTACTCTTGAAAAAAAGTTCAACCAAGCCTATTCGAGTATTAATGTCAAGAAAGCTATAGATGTCCTTTATTTCCTTTTTTTCATTATGGTGAAGAAAATCTATAATGTTATTGGCATTTTTCTTTTCTGGTTCCAATATTTCTTCCTGAATTATAGTATTCTCAGTATTAGAGGCGTTAACTCTTCGGGGATCCGTCTCTGCTATTTTTACGGAAGGACTAGTAGCATCAATTTTG
>Ga0222712_10001619_pt1 | contig 27293 bp, 20 predicted proteins | sample C33_657DmetaG_FD_165043 | JGI IMG/M metagenome (GOLD analysis project Ga0222712, IMG submission 165043) | Estuarine water microbial communities from San Francisco Bay, California, United States - C33_657D | ecosystem: Environmental > Aquatic > Marine > Unclassified | place: USA: California... | reverse complement strand
AAGATAGGCAGCGCCCTTTTCAGCCACTTCCTTGTCCTTGAACATGGCCTTGTTGATGGCGGGTATTTCACCGAGTTTTGTATAGGGAATCAATACATACAACTTCTTTATGGCAGCGGTATCATTGGCAATACCCGTGAAAACACCAATATGCTGAATCCCTTTCCGGTGCAGGTAAGGAAGATAAGCATCTGAAAGAAATTGGTCAATCACTGCCTGTTGCTCGGCAGTCTTGTACTCGTATACTTTCAACTCAAAGAAATGCTGTGTCTTGGATGGTTTTGACGTCTGTGCGCTGGCCATTGCAGAAGCACTGATCAACAGAAATAAGAAGATTTTTTTCATCGTAAAATTTGATATGAACAAATATATCCAATTAATAACTTTGTATCAATGCCCCTGAAAGATTATTATGCCATTTTAAAAGTTCCTCCAGGTGCTGACGCGGCTGTGGTTAAAAGGGCTTTCAGGACATTGGCCATGGAATACCACCCAGACAAGTGCAATGGGAACCAGCTTGATGAGCACTATTACAGGGAAATCCAGGAGGCATACCTTGTTTTATCCGATCCCCAAAAAAAAGAAGAATACCTCTATCAACGATGGCTGGAAAAGTTATTGGGGCATGCACTGGACCATGCCCTGAGGGCAGAACAAATCTTGCAATTGTTCATCAAAGCCGATCAATACATTGCAGGAACAGATCATTTCAGGATGGATACAATTGTTCTACTGAATCATTTGAAAGAACTGTTTAGCGATGATAGGATGGAAACACTTATGGTCGAGGGTGATGTGCAGATAAAGACTGCAGCATTGCAGATGGCACTCAGGATCGCATGGAGGTTGGATCTAACCGGTGTAGAATGGCTGTATCAACAATTTGGAAGAATCTTAGAAGAGCATCCGGCTGAACAATTGGCTTGGCAAAGATTATTGAGAAAAAAACAGTTGGAAATGAAGATGAAGAGGCTCACAATGCCATTGGTCTTTGTTTTAACAATGATCATTTGTTGGATCATCTTCAAATTGGCCAAATAATCGCCAAACCGTTTTATCCCCTTGTGATTGTTGTATCTTTGTATGATGCACTATGTAACAGTTGAGGGCCTCGGCAAATCCTACGGAATCAAACCACTTTTCAGCAACATATCGTTTCACATCAACGAAGGTGATAAAATCGCACTGATTGCCAGAAACGGATCAGGAAAATCAACCCTTTTGCGCATTCTTTCAGGAACGGAAACTGCGGAGCAAGGAAAAGTATGGATCAACAAGGATGTGAACACGGTATTGTTTGAACAGGATCCTCAATTCAGTGAAAACTCGAGTATCCTCGACAATATTTTTGCGCACAACCATCCCGTCATCAATGCCATCAAAAAATATGAGGCTGCAGAAGACTCCAACGATCCTGAAAAAATATCCAACGCATTGATTGAAATGGACGACCATGATGCCTGGGATTTTGACTCCAAGGTGAAACAGATTTTGAGCAAGCTCAACATTCACCAGATGGACCAGAAAGTGGGCAGCCTGAGCGGTGGACAAAGAAAAAGGGTGGCACTAGCCAGAACCCTTATCGACATTGGGTTCAACAACAACCACTGCCTCCTGATCATGGATGAACCCACCAATCACCTGGATGTGGAAATGGTCGAATGGCTGGAGCATTATTTGGACAAGGAGAACATCACATTGTTGCTGGTTACACATGACAGGTACTTTCTGGATGCCGTGTGCAATGAAATATGGGAACTGGACAACAGCAAAATATATGTCTACAAGGGCGATTACCAGAACTATGTTGAAAAGAAAGCCGCACGGATAGAAAGCGAAATGGCCACCATCGACAAGGCAAAAAATACCTTCCGTAAAGAGCTGGAATGGATGCGAAAGCAGCCAAGGGCAAGAACCACCAAATCGAAGAGCAGACAGGATAATTTTTATGAAATCGAAAAGGTGGCCAAGCGCAAGATTGAAGACAAGCAGCTGGACCTTCAAATGAAAATGAGCAGGCTTGGAGGAAAGATCGCAGAACTGAAAAAAGTGTACAAGAAATTTGGTGAAAAAGTCATCCTCAATGGATTGGACTATACCTTCAAAAAAGGGGAAAGGGTTGGCATCATCGGAAAAAATGGGGCAGGAAAAACCACCTTCATCAACATGCTGCAAGGGCTTGAAGCAACCGATAGTGGCAAAATCAACATTGGAGACACGATTGTTTTCGGGAATTTCTCTCAAAAAGGCCTGGAAATAAAACAAGATTCAAGGGTCATCGAATTTGTCAAAAACATTGCGGAAAATTTCCCGTTGGCCAATGGCGGGACATTGAGTGCAGCCCAATTCCTGGAACTGTTTCTCTTTACCCCTGACCAACAATATGGCTATATCAGCAAATTGAGTGGTGGCGAAAAAAGAAGGCTGCACCTGCTGAGCATTCTTTTCAAGAACCCAAACTTCCTTATCCTTGATGAGCCTACCAATGACCTTGATCTTCCTACCCTATCCGTGCTGGAGAATTTTTTACTTGACTTTCCTGGCTGTCTGATCATCATCAGCCACGACCGATATTTCATGGACAGGATTGTTGACCATCTCTTTGTTTTTGAAGGTGAAGGGGTGATCAGGGATTTCCCTGGCAACTATGGAGAGTACCGAATTGAAGTTGCAGAGAAATCTGCCGATCCGGAGAAAGTAAAATCCCAGATCATCGTCAACCGTGAACCGGAGAAAGAGACAAAACCCGAAAAACGAAAGCCCAGCTTCAATGAAAAAAGAGAATTTGAGTTGTTGGAAAAAGAAATAAAAAAGTTGACGGAAGAGAAAGCCAGCATTACAGAAAAATTGAATGATGCTTCCCTGCCCTACGCAGAAATCGAAAAACTATCCAACAGGTTCAGTGAAATAAGCAATGCCGTGGATGAGAAGGAATTGCGTTGGCTGGAACTGAGTGAAATCTGCTAATTGTTTTTGTAAGCAGCCCTTTCCAACCTATCGTTGATGGCCCTGCCAATTCCTGCATCTGGCAGTCGTCCGGCAACAATGACATCAATATCAGAACAATCCAATGCCCGCATGGCAGCATAAAGCCCTTCTGCAGCTTCTTCCATGCTTCCAGCAGTAGAAAGCAGGATTTCTTCCGCAACAGCTTGTCCTGACCGTTTATCAAAAGAAAGCACACCAATCTTTTTATCGTGAAATGCCTGACACAATGCAGGAATATCACCGAGGTAAAAAGGCTTTGAAGTAGCATAATGACTTTTCAATTGCCCAGGGGCGGTTGGGGATGCATGCGATAAAACTGTTTTTACTTCGGCACCACTCACCTGAAAGATTTGCTCGGCAGTGATGCCCCCCAAGCGGTGAATGACAACGATATTGTTTTCAAAACCGACAATCGTTGATTCCAACCCCACGCTGCAATTTCCACCATCAAGGATGTAAGGTATCTTACCGGTCAAGCCCTGCAACACATGCGCTGCTGAAACTGGACTTACATATCCTGATGGATTTGCACTTGGCGCAGCCAACGGAAAATCAAGCCTGTGCAAAAGATCCAGGGTCATTGGATGATTGGGGATGCGGATGGCGACCCTTGAACTGCCAGCCGTTACAAGATCTGGCACAAGCGATGATTTTGGCAAAAGATAGGTAATGGGGCCGGGCGAAAAGGAATTCATCAACAATTTACAAGACAAAGGCATTTCAGCAACCCAGCGCTCTGCCTGTTCAATGCTGGCCACATGCAGGATCAATGGATTGAACTGTGGACGGTTTTTCGCTGCATAAATCTTTTCAATGGCCGTTTCACTCAATCCATTTCCTGCCAGTCCATAGACGGTTTCTGTGGGGATGGCCACCAGCTCACCCGCTTCCAGCAGTGCTTTCGCTTTTTCAATGTCCTTACCAATCGATGTATTGTACATAAAAAATCCCGGCCAAAGGCCGGGACAAAGTTAATCTCTAAATGACATCATCATGCCTTTGATTTTTCTTTCTTTCCGGGAAGCAATGGCTTGATGGTAAAGAAAATTTTCTGGTTTTCCTTGTCAAGGTCTGCAACCATCACATCACCTGACTTGATGTTCAAGCTCAGGATCTCTTCAGCCAACGGATCTTCCAAGTATTTCTGGATGGCCCTGTGCAAGGGTCTTGCACCAAATTGTTGGTCGTATCCCTTGTCAGCAATGAAGTCCTTGGCCTCCGGGCTCAGCTCCAATGAGAAGCCAAGGTTGGTCAACCGCTTCATGACACTTTTCATCAGAATATCGATGATCTCAAAAATATGCTCCTTCTCAAGTGAGTTGAAAATGATGACATCATCCACCCTGTTCAAGAATTCAGGAGAGAAGGTGCGCTTCAAGGCCTTTTCTATGACTGCCTTGTTGGCTTCCTCTGCATTGGCCTGGCGTGCGCTTGTTGCAAAGCCAACCCCTTCCCCAAAATCCTTCAACTGGCGTACGCCGATATTGGAAGTCATGATGATCAGTGTATTCTTGAAGTCCACCTTTCTTCCCAGGCCATCCGTCAATTGCCCATCATCCAACACCTGCAGAAGAATATTGTAAATATCCGGGTGTGCCTTTTCTATTTCATCAAGCAAGATCACTGAATATGGCTTTCTTCTTACCCTTTCAGTAAGTTGACCGCCTTCTTCATATCCTACATAACCGGGAGGCGCTCCTATCAAACGGCTCACGGTAAACTTTTCCATGTACTCACTCATGTCGATCCTGATCAGTGAATCTTCAGAATCGAACATTTGCCTTGAAAGTGCCCTGGCAAGTTCGGTTTTACCAACACCCGTAGGCCCAAGGAAAATAAAGGTCCCTATGGGCTTCTTGGGGTCTTTCAATCCAACACGGTTGCGTTGAATTGCTTTCACCACTTTGCTGATGGCATCGTCCTGACCAACAACCATGCCCTTCATCTCGATAGACATGTTCCTTAGTTTTTCCGTCTCGGCCTGAACCATCCGCTTTACGGGGATGCCGGTCATCATGCTTACGACTTCAGCAATGTCTTCATCACCGATTGGAAATCTCTTGTGCTTGGATTCCTCTTCCCAATTGTTTTTTGCTGCCTCGAGTTCTTCTTGCAATTTTTTCTCTGTATCGCGAAGGCTTGCAGCCTCTTCAAAACGTTGGCTTTTGACAACGCGGTTTTTTTCAAGCTTGATGTCCTCAATCTTCTTTTCAAGTTCGATGATATCTTCTGGCACATTGATGTTTTTGAGGTGAACCCTTGCGCCCACTTCATCCAAAACATCAATCGCCTTGTCCGGCAAAAGACGGTCTGTCATGTAACGGTCGCTCAACTTGACACATGCATCAATTGCTTCCTGTGCATAATCCACATTGTGAAAATCCTCATACCTTGATTTGATGTTGTTGAGGATTTGAATGGTTTCATCTACAGAGGGTGGCTCAACCAGTACCTTTTGGAAACGCCTGTCCAGAGCCCCATCCTTTTCTATGTGCATGCGGTACTCATCCAAGGTCGAGGCACCAATGCATTGCAACTCACCGCGTGACAGTGCAGGTTTGAAAATATTGGAGGCATCCAATGACCCACTTGCTCCACCTGCTCCAACAATGGTATGTATTTCATCAATGAAAAGAATCACATCGCGGTTCTTTTCGAGTTCTGTCATGATGGCTTTCATCCTTTCCTCAAACTGCCCCCTGTACTTGGTTCCTGCGACAAGGGCTGCAAGATCAAGAGAAACTACCCGCTTGTCGAACAATACCCTGGAAACCTTGCGTTGAACAATTCGCAGTGCCAACCCTTCCACAATGGCAGTCTTGCCCACACCAGGCTCTCCAATCAGTATGGGGTTGTTCTTTTTTCTGCGGGAAAGGATCTGTGAAACGCGCTCTATTTCTGCCTCACGGCCAACAATGGGATCCAATGACCCTGATTCAGCCAGCTTCGTGATGTCCCTTCCAAAGTTGTCCAGAACAGGGGTTTTGCTTTTCCCACCCGCCTGCGCAGGCCTGGCTTTTTGGGCGCCTGACTTGCGTTCATCATCAAACTCCTCTTCAGGTTCATCAGAAAATTCACTTTTTACATCATTGCTTCGGACAGCACCCAACTCATTTCGGAACAAATCGTAATCGACCTCAAACTGGTTGAGGATTTGTGTTGCAATATTTTCCTTGTTCTTGAGGATGGAAAGCAGGAGATGTTCTGTTTCAACCATGGGGCTTTTCAGTGCCTTGGCTTCCAGAACAGTTACCCGAATCACCTTTTCTGCTTGACGCGTCAAAGGCAGGCTGTTGATGTTTTGTATGTTTTTGCCCGTCTTGTCTTTTACGGCCATCTCTACTTCTTTCCTCAATTCATAGAGATCTACGTTGAGGTTTTGAAGCACCTTTAATGCAGTGTTTTCACCTTCACGAATGACACCCAAAAGCAAGTGCTCCGTTCCGATAAAATCATTCCCCAGCCGCAAGGCTTCTTCCCGGCTATAGGAGATGATTTCTTTAACCTGTGCTGAAAAATTATTGTCCATAGAAGCTTAGATTTTACGTGTCTTTACAATAATAATGAATAATTCCCACAAACAAATCAGGTATCTTTGCGATTAACAAAACCTAAAAAACAGATAGGAATTCCATGATGAAGGTCAAAATTGATACCAAGGAAATATTTCATGTCATTTCCATTGAAGAGAAAGATCTTACTGCAAATATGGCAGAAGAATTCTTGGAACTTGTTGCGAAAAAACAAGAAGAAGAAAATAAGAGCCTGGTGATCAACCTGAATGGGGTAGATTCGATGGATGACAAGATCGCAGAGGTCTTTTTGCAGTTGCACGAAAACAATTACGCAAAAGGAACTTCTTTTGTCATCTGTGGACTTTCAGAAGCTGTGAAAAACAAATTAAAAGAGAAAGACTTGTTGGACACCATCAACCATACCCCTACTGCATCAGAAGCCTGGGACATTGTGCAGATGGAAGAAATCGAGCGAGAACTGGGCGCAGAATAATCCAAAGAAACAGAATATGCTGGCCGTCACCATCCTTGGAAACAATTCAGCCCTTTCCATGCACAACAGGCACCAAACTGCCCAGGTCGTTACATCGGAAGACCAGCTTTTTCTGGTTGACTGCGGAGAGGCCACACAACTCCAGATGGAGCGCTACAAAATCAAAAAAAGCAAGATCAACCATATTTTCATCTCTCATCTGCATGGGGATCATTACTATGGGCTCCCCGGCTTGCTGAACACCTTTAGTTTGACCAACAGGATTGCCCCTTTGCACCTGTATGCAACTCCTGAACTTAAAACGTTGATTGACCTGCAGCTAAAGATTTCAAGTTCCAGCTTTGGATTCGAATTCATCTTCCACCCCATTACAGGAGCAGCAACCCTCCTGGACCTGCCGGGTATTTCAGTTGAATGTTTTCCTGTTTCGCACAGGATTCCCTGTTGGGGCTTTCTTTTCAAAACCAAAGGGAAACCTGCGCGGGTAAAGGAGGGCGAAACCCTTAGGGCTCCAATCCCACCGAAATCATATGCTTTCTGTGCAGACAGCAAATACGATGAATCTATTTTAGAGTACGTCAAGGGGTGCAACCTGATTTACCATGAGGCTACCTATCTTGATAATCAGGCCGAAAAGGCAGCGGCCCGGTTTCATTCTACCAGTTCGGATGCGGCCACCATTGCCCTGAAAGCAGGAGCAGAAAAGCTACTTTTAGGCCATTTCAGCAGCAAATATGCAGACCTGTCACCATTTGAAATGGAAGCCCGCAAAACATTCCCTGGTGCAAAAATATCAAAGGAAGGCATTACCTATCTCATCAACTGATCGAAACATGGAAAGACCAATGCACGAGGGCATACACCTTGAAAAAGTCTCCTTTTCCGGAGCAACCTACCCGGCCAGCGACCATGAGGAATGTGAATTTGACCAGTGCGATTTTTCTTCTTGCGACCTTTCCGGTTCAAGTTTTGCCGATTCAATGTTTATCGGCTGCCAATTCAGCATGACATCACTCAAAAACACAACTTTTAGGAACGTAACCTTCAAGGAATGCAAGATAATAGGGCTTCACTTTGAAGATTGCAGCAAGTTCCTTTTTACAGTACAATTTGACAACTGCTCAATAAAACTCTGTTCTTTTGTCAAATTGAACATGCAAAGCACAAGGTTCAGCAATTCTGCCTTGCATGAAGTTGACTTCACTGAAACCAACCTTGTTGGAGCATTTTTCGAACGCTGCGACCTGTTGGGATCCATCTTTGATGGATCAAGGCTTGAAAAGGCTGACTTCAGGAGCGCGTTCAACTATTCCATTGATCCTGAGAAGAACAAACTCAAAAAAGCCAAATTTGCATGGCCTGGTATCACTGGGTTGCTGGATGCATATGGTTTAGATATTGAACAATAACTGCGTTGAATAAAAAATTCAAGAAATTGTTCTTTAAAAAACACAAAAGCATTATCTTTGCAACCCGAATTTGATGTTTTTCATCAAAAGTAGGATCGGTAGTTCAGTTGGTTAGAATGCCGCCCTGTCACGGCGGAGGTCGCGTGTTCGAGTCCCGTCCGGTCCGCAAAAGCCCCTTGAGAAATCTTGGGGCTTTTTGATTAAGGTTGTACATTGAACAATGATCCAACACCATGACAATAAAATCCAGGCTCTGATCGATCACTACAACCTTCTTCCCCACCCTGAGGGAGGATTTTATCGACAGACCTATGTCGCAGAAGAGAACATACCGCAAGCAGCATTGCCGCATCGTTTTGATGGCAACCGCAAGTTTTCAACGGCCATTTATTTCCTTCTTCCACATGGTGTTTTTTCTGCCTTCCACCGCATCAAAAGCGATGAGGTATGGCATTTTTACAAAGGTTGCGCTGTGAACATACATGTCATACACCCAAATGGTGATTACGAATTGATGAAGCTTGGAAACAACTTTGGAGAAGATGAATCTTTTCAACTGGTCGTTCCGGCAAATGCATGGTTTGCATCAGAACCCATGTCATCCCCTGGAGAATATGCATTGGTTGGCTGCACGGTTTCGCCAGGCTTTGATTTTGCAGATTTTGAACTGGCGAAGGCAGACATACTCATTGAAGAACATCCAAATCATGAGCAGCTGATCAGAAGCTTTACCCGTTAAACATACTGTAAACCATAACTGAAAAATGCTTAACTTATTCCTGCAACAATTTGCATTTAAAGCATCTCGATAATCAAACGAAGCTATACTGCCATGAACCCATCCTTCAAGTCTTTCAGCCTTTTCCTATTGTTTATTTATTTTCAACAATTATCATTGGCACAAACCGACCAAATCGGCCAGGTTCAACAATTACCGGGGCATCCAAGAATTTTAATGATGAAAGGCGAAGAAGCCAACATCAAATCAACCATTGCCAAAGATGCTGTTTGGGGAAATACCCATAAGGCCATCATTGATGAATCAGACAGGCTCATCAACATAGCGCCAATTCAAAGGATACAGATTGGAAGGCGTTTGCTGGACAAGTCTAGGGAGGCACTGCGCAGACTCTTCTTTCTTTCCTACGCCTACAGAACAACTGAAGAAAAAAAATATCTTGACCGAGCCGAGAAAGAAATGCTGGTCATTGCAGGCTTCAGCGACTGGAATCCTTCACACTTTTTAGATGTGGCTGAGATGACCATGGCCGTTGCCATTGGATACGACTGGACACATGATGCACTTTCCGCGTCATCCAAAGTCATCATCCGAGAGGCTATCATGAAAAAAGGTTTGGAGCCTTCCATGAACTCAAAATACAACAGCTGGTTAAAAGCAGAACACAATTGGAACCAGGTATGCAATGCCGGCATGACCTATGGTGCCATGGCGATATACGAGGATCAGCCCGTTCTTGCCAAAGAAATCATCAACCGTTCAATCACTTCCATTGTGCTGCCCATGCATGATTATGCACCCGATGGCGTCTACCCAGAGGGCTATGGCTATTGGGGCTATGGAACAAGCTTCAATGTAATGTTCATCAGTGCAGTTGAAAAATTATTTGGTAAGGATTTTGGTTTGAACCAACTGCCTGGATTCATGAAGACCGCCGGCTTCATGGAAAACATGACAGGAGCCACGGGTTTGCCATTCAACTATTCTGATGCTGGAGGTGGTGGCGGACTGCACCCTGCCATGTTCTGGCTCGCCAACAAAGTAAACGACCCTTCCCTTTTATGGGTGGAAAGAAGTTATCTGAAAAACAGAAAGCCGGAAGCATTGGTGAAGGACCGTCTGTTCCCTGCCATCATGCTTTGGAATGGCGGGATGTCCATAGACAACATCAGTGCCCCCAAGGAAACCATGTGGGTAGGAAATGGCAAAAACCCCGTAGCCATGATGCGTACCTCATGGACAGACTCCAATGCCATCTATGTGGCCACAAAAGGTGGGTCAGTATCGATCAACCATGCCCACATGGACATTGGTTCATTTGTCATGGAAGCTGACGGCGTAAGATGGGCCATGGATTTTGGCATGCAGGATTATGAATCATTGGAATCAAAGGGGATCAAACTCTTTGGAAGAACACAGGATGCAGAAAGATGGACGGTATTCAGGCTCACCAACCTTGTGCACAACACATTGGCCATAGACAGCCAACACCAAATTGTGACTGGTCATGCACCAATTGTTGCATCATCCAACAACCCCAATTTCATGCATGCAATTACGGATCTTACTGAAATCTACAAAGGCCAGATCAAGTCATCAAAAAGAGGCATTGCTGTGGTGGATAAAAAACATGTGATGATCAGGGATGAAATTGTCACGCTTGACAAAGAAACCACCATCCGATGGACCATGCTCACACCTGCTGATGTAAAAATCACCGGTGATCATCAGGCAGTACTGACCAAAGACGGTAAAACTTTAACCTTGAACGTGTCGCCAATCCCCAATCTCACCATGAAAACATGGTCAACCAATCCACCCAATGCATACGATGCACCCAACCCGGGCACTGTATTGACAGGCTTTGAAGTAAAAGTCCCTGCCAATACAAAAGTTGCATTGACGGTAACGTTGGAACCCGGAAAGCCTGGAAAAAATACCTTGAAAGAAGCAGCTGCGCTTGACAGGTGGAAACATTGAACTGTGCCTACATAAACATGTTTATGCAAGGCTATCAAGCTCAATACAATCCAAATGGAAAACACATTCCATTGAAAAAAACTATTCCTGGATTAAAATTTTTTCTAAAGCAATCTTTTCCTGTGCAACGGAATTACCATTACCAACATATTTGTTCTGCGCATGCAGACGGCTTGTTGCATATGACTCCAACCCGAAACCATTGTTGTAATGAATAAGATTTCCAGTTAATTGAACATTTCTGTTTCCTCGGTATAGAAATTCCAACAAAACACCGCTTCGGTCGTTGGCTTCGATCAGATTTTGGCTGATGGAGATGTCTTTGCTTTCTGAAACCAGTATGCCATACCAGGCGTTTCTGGCTACTTCGCAATCACTGACAACAACTCCAGTGCAATGGTCCAAGGCAATACCACTGCCAAAAGGAGAAGTAGCCAATCTGCTGCCATTGATGCTGACTTGCCTGCAATGTGTCAACAAAAGGTTGTGCTGGATTTTGGGACCTGGAACTGCATTGCCCCCATTTTCGTTAAAATCGCATTTACTGATGAGAAGGTTGTCTGCACCACTGATGAATGCGCCGTTAAAAGTACAGTTCCGGATGGTGATGTTGAGCAAACTGATGTTTTTCATCTGCCCCTCCCTAAGGGTACGGAACAGAATGCCGCCCCGGTTGTAACCTCCTTTGAATGACCTGCTGGCATTGGGATCATCGCCCGTCTGGGTTTTGGTAGCACCTTCAATGACAAGGTCCCTGATGGTTATGTTGCTCATGTTACTGTCCGCATTGACCATGGCATCACGCATGCCTGAATTGGGATCCAAAAAAAGTATCGTTTGAATCCCTTCCCCCACCAGGGTTATTCCGCTGGGTATTTTCAATGTAGCGGGTAAGCTGTGAACCCCTGCCTGTAAGATGACCCATCTGCCCGAATTGGCATTTGCATCCAGGGCCGATTGAATGGACTGCCCTGGTGATAGCAGGATTGAATTTGAAGGGTATGTATGGGAGACATCGGAAACAGCACCTGCCACATAACCGATGGAAGATGGCTTTGGCGCCGGCCTTTCCTGATGTGTTGATTGGGGTATGCGTCGCACTGCAGCCAAGACGCTTCTTGAGGCTTTATCACGCACCGCATCGGCTGCCTGTTTTGTCCAAGGCAGTTCTATTCCCTTCGAAGCATAATGGCGGTAAACATACTCATAATCATCCCTAATGGACTTTGCGCGCTCAGAAATGATACAGTAACATTGGGGTTTGTTTCCCATCAAAAAACCCGCTGTATATTCATACCCAAGGGCTATCCTGTTGTCTGCTATAGAAAAGAGATCAATGCCCTGTGTATATGCAATTTGTGCAGCACCGGCAAATTCTCCAAGACCAAGTTGAACATGCCCCTGGTCACGTGGCGTTTCCTGGCACTGTCCATTGGGATAAATGTATTTGAATATGCTTCCATTGAAAGGCCCATGGAGAAAATGATCCACGGCGTTATCAAAAATTTTTCTATTGTCCAGGAATATACCCATGGCCATGAGAGAGTGAACAATGGCGCCATCCCAATTCCCGTTGGCCTGAGGAAAATAATGTCGCAACAAGGGGTAGTAAACTGTCATCAGCATGTTGCTGAATGCATCAATGTCTGCTGTTTTCCAGCCAGTCTGGGTATACTTTAAAATTTCAGCTGCATTGCACATCAAATGGCCAGTCCAGGCTGCCAGGAGCTTTGCATCATTGTAGTCAAAATCCCAGAGTGAGGGAGACCAGGCATTCAATATGTCGATGGCTTTATTGGCATATTTTTTATCGCCGGTAACATACCATACCAGGGCATTGTTATATGCCATGTTTGCCCCATTCCTCAAATCATCCCCACCAATATTAGGCTTACCGTAAGGACCGCGCAAAACATGGGTATGTGCCTTGATGTCAAATGCAGTATCAACTGTTGCCTTGAGCCTTTCAAATGCTGCCTTGTAGGGTTGATGACCAGACAGCACCTGCTTTTTCATCAATGCAAGGTCTTGGGCAGACTGGTCAATTCCAGGATGGATAAATCCCTGTGAAAAAACAGGAGATGTTGATAAGCATAAAAAAATACCCACCATCAACAAAAAGTTGAAGTGGTGGGTGTTGGTGAACTTCATGTGCTAAAATTACAATGCGTAACGGAGCATGCTGATGACAGCAGATCCTGCAGCATTGATGGAGTTTACAAAAATGTAGGCCCTGTATTTTTTGTCAGCGGTCTCTACCCAAATGCCGGCCTCTGCCCTAAGACCAATAGAAAAGTTAGGAGCATCTGTTAAATCAAGGTCTCTAAAATCAACGTCATCGACATAAATGCCAAACTGAAGATTGGCCAAGTTGCGGTCTTGCAAATTGAACACTTTTCTGATTTTGGCAGTTCGGTTCACACCAGTTGGCAAAACCACACCTGGCAGATATGCAGCATCGGCCGCAGGGGCAACCAATGCATGTGTAAATGTTGTTGGAGCGGCCCTGTACAAATAAACCAGGTCAATCTTATTTGGGCTTGCTGCAGCGGCAGCAGCATTGTAAACAGCCATGTCCTCGATTGAGATATAGGCATTCACACCATTGGACACCGCAAGGTTTTTCTTGATGCTCATTTTTGAAATCGCATAGGGTCCCATTTTATAGGAAGCTGTTTTCCCATCACTGCTTGTTGCGGTGAAAGTAAATGATACCGATTGCCCACGGGCTGCTTCAGGTATCACATAATAATAACGCAAGGTTGCTGCATTTGTATCAATGGTATAAGTAACCTTGGTGGTTTTATCAACCGTCAATGAAGGCGCACCAACCAGAACGGGAACGTCTACCCCACTGGAATTGGTATAGAAAGACCTGTTTTCAAGATAGGTTCCTGCTGCACCGGCAATAGAGGCTTCCACTTGAGCAGATACCAATTTCCCATTGGACTTTGGAATGGCCATCGCATAGGCAAACTCCAATGGCAGGCTTACAATACTGGGCCCAATTGTTCTTTTTATACAATCGTTGGTCAGTTGGGAAACCGGATCAGGTATGGTATATTCCTCTTTCTTGCATGCCACCAATGAAGCCAGCATCACGATAACCAAAAAAGAAAATTGAATGTTTTTATTTCGCATTGCAATAGATTTAGATGTAGATTTTATTGAAACTTGACGTTGAGCTTATAGGCTTTTCTGATCTTCCTGTTTCCAGAAACCACGGTATACACTTTGGGATTTGCGAGGTTGGAAAGATCGGTTTTACCCGTGATTTTAGGATCCAATTTACAATCTGTTGCCAGGGTAAATTGAGGATATACATTCTTGAGATCCGTTCCAAAAAGGACAACAACATCTATGGTTTGGGCTGTGGTGTCGATGACTGCGGTAGATGCCCTTACACTCACGAAATCCGCTCCCAGCAACTCGAAATTGCTCACAAAACATTCTTGCCGGAAGGTAATTAAAAGTCCATCTTCATCAACAACACTGTCTTTCTTGCATGACACAATCAATGCAGCAATCATCAGTATGGAAAAGGTAATTTTAAAATATTTGGCCATTGCTTCTTATTGAAAATTGATAATAGGATAATTGGTATTGGGATTATCTCCAAGGAATGTTTTGGGTCAGGTTGGGATTGCGATCACGCTCACTGGGAGGAATCCTGAAGATGTAATTTTGCTTATAGGTAAGGTCTACTGCGTTCAGGTAAAAACGCTCCTGGTTTGCGCCATAGGTATCCTGCCTCCAAACGCCAACACCACCGGGAGGTCCCCAAACCCTTTCAATAGCTCTCCAACGCCTCAAGTCAAAGCCACGCTGACCTTCAGCCACAAGCTCAATGATTCTTTCTTGCTCAATGGCATTGAAAAAGTTTTGCTTGCTTGAATATTTTGCTGGAGTCAATGCTGGAAGATTTCCTCGGCGGCGTACCTGATTCACAACTGCAACGGCATCTGCCAAAGGTCCACTCACTTCATTGCTGGCTTCAGCATACATGAGAAAAACATCTGCAAGACGCATGACTGGATAAGCATAATCACCCTCACTCCTACCAAGGCCCTCATAGTTTCTTACAAACTTCCTGAAGACATACCCAGAATTGGAACCATCCGTATTATAAGTGATGTATTTTACACCGCCAATGGTAACGTTGGCTGCCCATGATTGATAAATGAAAGGAGAAAATCCTGTTGACTTCAAGGAAGTCAAACCAATGCACATCTCGTTGTCCCACATGATGGTGGATTTCATCCGATAATCCCTGTTGGCATAAGAATTGGGATTTACAGCAGAATTCAAAGTAGTTCTTGCAGCAGGGTTGGTGGTGGGGTTCAGTTGAACCAACTTCGGAGCAAAATCTCCGGTTGTTGTCAACTGATACCTGTCAGCAATCTCATAGCGGGGAGATACCCAGCACTGTGATCCTTCTACAGTACGGCCTGAAAAATCACGCATCAACTCTTCTCCTTGTGAAGGATTGGTTGGTGTTCCTGAGTGGGTGAAAACCATGATCATTTCAGCCGCCCCATTGGCCTTGGGAGTAAACAACTCGAAATAATTGGGCAAAATATCAGCCTTGCCTAAAGCATCAATTGGGCCGGGATCACCATTTTTATAAAGGGTCAATCCAAAATCATTGATGACAGATTTGAAATCAGCCGCAGCAGCTGCAAATGCAGTTTGTGCTTCTGCCGCGTTCTGCGTAAATCCTTCCAGCTCAGGCCAGCCATTTTTCTTCCAGCTTGCCCAGTACAGGTTAAGCTTTCCGCGGAAGGAAAGGGCTGCTGGTTTTGCAGCGCGGCCAAGGACAGAAGGTTTGATGGGCAGCTTGGATACTGCATAATCAAAGTCAGCAAGTATAGAGTCTTTGACCTGAGTAATGGGCATTCTTTTGATGTCTTTGACTTCGCTGTTGTCATAAATGATCCTTCCGATATACGGAACATCACCCCACATGGAAATTAGCCTGAAATAAGTCATCCCACGAAGCAAACGCGCTTCTGCAATGATTCCTTCCAAAGTGGCAAGCCTGGCGCCTGTAGCACCTGGGATCATTCTGTTGTTGATGTTTTCAATGACATAATTGGTCCTGTTTACAGTACCATACAAGTAACTGAAATATTTGTCAAAGCCAGCCCCATATCCAGAAGGGCCATAGCTCCCACCTTGATAGGCATCGCCGCGCAAAATGCTTCCGCTGGTGGCACTCGTGCCACGTACCCTTGTGTACTCACCATGTCCCTCAAAATAATAATCGCGGTCAAATACGGCCCTGGCTGCAGCATAGGCAGACATCAGTGCTGTTGTTGCATCAGCATCTGTTTTCCAGAAATTTTCTGAAGCCAGTTCACCGGTTGGAACCTGGTTGAGCAAATCCTTTTTGCAGGATGTTTGTAAAACAAGTATTCCTGTAACTAGAAATACCAATGCTATTTTTGTAGTATTCGATAGAATTTTCATCATCACAAAGTTTTAGAAGCTGAGGTTAATGGCCAAAGAGTAAGACTTGTTGATTGGATAGACATTGTTGTCATCCCCCTGCTTTTCTGGATCCAAACCACGATAAGCAGTCAGGGTGCCAATGTTTTCAGCAGAGCCGACTATTCTCAGGTTGGTCACGCCAAGCCTAGACAATACCTTGCTTGGTACAGTATAGCCCAGCTGGATGTTTTTTACGCGGAGGTAACTCATGTCGTCCAACCAAAACGTTGTATTGTTTCTGTTGTTTCCGCTTCCACCCAACCTTGGCCATAATCCGCCCCTGTTGTCCCAAGACCATGGATTGGTCCAATGTTCCCAGGATGCAGCGTATCGCGCATTGTTGAAGTTGGTATTGTTGTAGATGTTCAGCCAGAAATCTTTGCGTCCAGCCGCGCCCTGAAGGAAAACGGTAAGATCGAAACCTTTGTAGGCAACATAAGTATTCAATGCAAAAGTAGTGGTTGGCCTCTCTTGCTGAAGGTTGGAATAGGCCTTCCTGTCGTCTGCAGTAATTCTGCCGTCACCATTGAGGTCTTTCATGAGTAAGTCTCCAGGTGCTGCACCCTGTGGTGTAGCCTTGTAGATATCTGCCCAGGATTGCGCAATACCCATGTCCTCATAAGAGTAAACAAACTGGTAAGGCATGCCCAGGAAAATATTTCCCCTTAACAGCAACTGATTCCACTTCTCAAGATTGGTATTGTTGAATGCACCATTCAGATTGAAGCCATATTGCAACTTTCCAATCTTGTCTTTCCATGCCAGATCAATTTCAACACCCCTGTTCCTGAGGTTGCCGATATTGGTCCTTGGTGCTGGGCTGTAGGCGGCACTGAGGAAAGTTGAGAATTCTGAAGGCCTGTTCATACCAGTTGTCAAACGATCATAGTAGTCCACTGCAGCGGTCAGGCGATTGCGCATGAATGCAAGGTCAAGACCCAGGTTGAGTACAGTTGTTGTTTCCCATGAAAGGAACCTGTTGATCATCTTGCTGTTGGCAAAACCCCTTTGCACAGCAGATCCAAGAACATAGTTCAAGTTGCTGAGTGTTTCCTGTTGCTCATAACGTCCGACACCACTGTTGTTACCCAGGCTTCCGTAAGATGCCCTGAACTTACCACTGGTAAGGAATTTATCAGTAAACTTTTGGATGAACTTTTCTTCAGTGAATTTCCAACCCACTGCTGCGGATGGAAAAAATCCAAACCGACTTCCGGGAAGGAATTTGGAAGAACCATCCACCCTGAAATTGGCTTCAAAAAGATATTTGTTAAACCCAGTGTAGTTGAATCGTCCTATGTATGACCTCAAGCCTTCCTCTGTGGAAGAACCACTGGTAGATTGTATATCCGTCAAGGCCGCACTTACCTCAGATAAACTCGGATGCAGCCTGTCGTTTCTTGAGCTTCCTTGAGATCTGCCATACCAGTATTCTTCGTTGTACACAAAAACAGCTGCAATGTCATGTTCTTTTCCAATCTTGGTATTGTAGTTCAAGCGACCGTTGAGCAATGTTTTGTACCCTGTACTGGTGCTGTTTGAAATACCGGCATTCTGTCCAACATATACCCTGCTACCAAAAGATTCTGTCTGAAAATTATAGGCCTGATTGGGTGTTGGCGCAGACCAGGAAAACTGATTGTAATAGTTCAGTGCATAGTCGATCCTTGCAGTCAGGCCCTTGATGGGGCTCCAGTCATAGTACATCTGCGTGTTGGCTTCTTGCCTGTTGTTTTGGGATGGACTGTTGATATAAAGTGTATAAGGGTTATAAGCCTGCGGATCCTCTCCATATGCCATTACCCCTCCGTAATATCCTGTTTTGGGATCATAGGGCAAAAGACCAGAGATTGCATATTGCATATCATTACCAGCGGTATTGGATGCATCAGGATCATTGAAGCCCTCAGACAAGCCATACCTGAAAGTTGACCAGTTTCCGTTGAAGCGGAAACCAACGTTCATGTTGTTCTTGATTTTGGAATCAAAGTTGAACCTTGCATTGTATTGCTTGTAATCATTGTTGATTTGAAGCCCCTTCTCATCCTTTACGCCTGCTGACACAAAGAAATTGTTGGTCTCACTTCCTCCTGTTGCAGAAAGATTGTAGTTGTTGTACATGCCTGGCCTCAGGATGATGTCCCATACATCCGTGTTGGGAAATTTAACAGGATCAATCATTGACTTGGCCAACCATTCATCAACAGTACCCAACTTAAACAGTTGATTGCCTTGAAGGGTACTGACAGCAGTCCTCTGTTGTTGAACAGTAAGGGCCCTGGAGTAATCATCCATGAAATCCTGTCCTTTTGTAGGGGCAACCATTGAATTGTTGCTTGTAAAATTCAAAGATGTTTTCTTGGCGCCCTTACCACTGCGTGTAGTAATAAGGATAACACCATTGGCTGCCCTCGATCCATAAACAGAAGCTGATGTTGCATCCTTCAAAACAGAAATCGATTCAACATCATTGAGGTTGATCCTGTTGATGTCAACATCAGGCATTCCATCCACTACAATCAAGGGGCTTGCATTGTTGACCGTTCCGAGACCCCTGATGATCAGACTTGCATCATTGTTTCCCGCCATACCAGATGACTGAACGGCCTGTAAACCAGGAACAAGTCCGGTAAGTGCTGATGAAACGTTGGGCAATGCACGGCTGACAATTTTCTCGTCGACATTGACCTGTGATACAGCACCTACCAGGTTCACTTTTTTCTGGCGGCCGTATCCCACTACAACAACGTCATTGAGTGAAGATGTTTTTGATTTCAAAACAACAAGATAGTCGCTGCGCTGATCCACCTTTAAAGTGAATTCCTCATGACCCGCGGAACTGAAAACGAGCTCAGCTCCTACCGAAGCACTGATCTTGAAGGTACCCTTAGCATCAGTAGTTGTTCCTGCAGCAGTCTTTTTAATGACAACTGAAATGTTGGACAACAACTCACCTGCATCGTCTTTTACTGTTCCTGTGATGGATTTTTGCTGCCCAAAAGAGAATCCTGGGAGCAGAAAAAAGACCGCAATGTAAAATGGGATAAAGAGGTTTATCCCTGTCCGAAGACGTTGTAAAATGGCCATAAGCAACCTTTTGTGTTCGTTTTTATTAATTGGCATCAATATTAACATTTTTTTCATAATAAAAAAATTTGATAGGATGCAGCGTTTTCTGTTCGAGAGCCCCAAAACCAAAACCGGATCTGTTAAATTTTATTACCTTTACCCCCGCTGAAATCTAAATTGAATCCATGGGAGAAAATAGTTCAAGGCAGTTTCTGGATTTTGAAAAGCCGATCAAGGACCTCTATGATCAGATTGACCAGCTCAAACTGACCGCAGAAAAGAATAAAATTGACCTCTCAGACTCTGTGCGCCAATTGCAGGAAAAAATTCTGGACAAGAAAAAACAAATCACGGCCAATCTCACAAGCTGGCAGAAAGTTCAGCTCAGCAGGCATCCGGACAGGCCCTATACCCTCTCGTATATTGAAAAAATCTGCACTGACTTTGTTGAGTTGCACGGTGACAGGAGTTTCAAGGATGACAAAGCAATTGTGGGAGGGTTTGGTAAAATTGATGGTAATACGGTCATGATACTGGGCCAACAAAAGGGAAACAACACAAAAACACGCCAGCTCAGAAATTTTGGAATGGCCAATCCTGAAGGCTACCGTAAGGCACTGAGACTGATGAAACTGGCTGAAAAATTCAACAAGCCAGTGATTACCCTTGTTGATACCCCAGGGGCCTTCCCGGGAATTGAAGCCGAGGAACGTGGACAAGGTGAAGCCATTGCCAAAAATATTTTTGAAATGCTCAGGCTAAAAGTGCCGGTCATCTGCGTTATTATCGGTGAAGGGGCCAGTGGAGGCGCAATGGGTATAGGCGTTGGCGACAAGGTTTACATGATGGAAAACACCTGGTATACTGTCATTTCTCCTGAAAGCTGCAGTTCCATTCTTTGGCGCAGCTGGGACCACAAGGAAAAGGCAGCAGATGAATTGAAGCTCACATCAGAACACATGCTGGAATTTGGCCTGGTGGATGGCGTCATTCCAGAACCATTGGGCGGTGCCCATTGGGACCACGATGAAGCTGCCTCCTTGGTAAAACATCAGGTATTGAAAGCCATCCAAGCACTCAAAGACATAGACCCTGAAACCCGCATTGACCAGAGGATTGATAAATTTTCCAATATGGGAAGATGGGAAGAAATAACGAATCAAGTATCATAAACATCAACAATGACCAAGCATCCTTTCTCAGGCACTGGAGTCGCCATTGTGACACCCTTTTTGGAAAACGGAGACATTGACCAAGCCGGACTTGAAAAGCTGGTAAACCACCTGGTAGAAGGTAACGTGGATTACCTTGTAGTCCTTGGAACAACCGGAGAAAATGCAACATTGAACAAGGAAGAAAAACAACTTGTTTTTTCTTTGGTCAATGCATTCAACAAGGGAAGGGCAAAGCTCGTCGCAGGTATTGGAGGGAATGATACAAGGGCAGTAACCAAAGCGTTCTCAGAATTTGATCTTACAGGTTATTCGGCAATCCTTTCTGTAAGCCCTTACTACAACAAACCCAATGCGGAAGGAATATTTCAGCATTATAAGGCCATCAATGATGCAGCACCACTTCCGGTCATCATGTACAATGTACCCGGTAGAACAGGAATGAATGTAAATACCACCACGACACTCAGGATTGCCAATGCATGCAAAAACATCATTGCCACAAAGGAGGCTTCAGGCAATATGGAGCAGATCCTGCAGATCATCAAAGACAAACCCGAAGGGTTTGAAGTCATCAGTGGAGATGATGGCATTACATTACCGCTCATAGCCTGTGGTGCAATTGGCGTCATTTCAGTATTGGCCAACGCATATCCAAAACCATTTTCCGACATGGTAAATTTTTGCCTTGAAGGCAACTTTTCAGCGGCAAGACCGATTCATGAAAAAATGCTCCCTGTCATCCAATCCATGTTTGCTGAGGGCAGTCCCAGCGGTGTGAAGGCTTATTTGGGCGAGCTCAACGTAGTGAAGGAAACTTTCAGGCTTCCTGTCGTTGGCGTGAGCGCACAACACAAGGAGACCATTAAATCCATCATGAAAGGCATTTGATTGCATTTCACTTCAATACCCATTCCTTGTAGCGGTGCATGGCCTCAAGGAAATAATAGTCGCCATAGGTAAGTGGTTGATCAACTTCAGAATTGGCAAGGAAAAATCCTACGCCATGCTTCAACAGGAATCCTCCATTTTCACCAGGCTTTGCAAGGTATTCCTCTGACGCAAGTTTCTCAATGATTTTACGCGAAGCCGCAACATAACTTTTGCTTTCTTTCCCACTGGTATACCTCGACAATTCAAGCAAGCCTGATGCAATGATTGAAGCGGCAGAAGCATCCCTCAATGCATTGGGTATGTTCGGTGCATTGAAATCCCAGTATGGAATCATGTCAGCAGGCATGTTGGGGTGTTTCAAAAGAAACTGGGCGATGTCACGGGCCTGCTGCAGATACTTCTCATCCTTTACAAACCTGTACATCATGGTGAAACCATAGAATCCCCAGGCCTGTCCTCTAGACCAGGCCGAAGCATCATTGAACCCCTGGTGGTTTTTGCCCACAAAATTGCCAGTCTCCAGGTTATAATCCAATACATGAAAAGCACTGTGGTCAGCCCTGTAATGGTTTTTCAAAGTGCTGTTGGCATGGTTGATGGCAACCTCACGGAAACGCTGGTCTCCCCCATTCTGTGAAACCCAGAGCAACAACTCGAGGTTCATCATGTTATCGATGATAACAGGGCAATTGAAATTCTGGTTTTTGTTCCAGCTTTGAATGGACTTGATCTGAGGCCTGTACCGGGTTGTCAATGATGCTGCCGCAGTATCGATGGTGTTTTTATCCGCTGGGTTTTTAAACAAGCGATATGCATTTCCAAAACTGCAATACATCATGAAGCCCAGGTCATGGTTGCCCGTATAATGTTTTTCTTTCTCTTGAATGGCCAAACGCTTTTTTGCAATATTCAAGATTTCCTGGTCGTTTGTATGCTCATAGATGTACAGCAGGCTTCCAGGAAAAAATCCACTGCACCACCATTTGGTATTGCTCACCTCAACCTTGTTGGTCTTGTTGTTCAAGGTTTTGGGCATCATGGAATCCGGCACATTCTTTTCAAGAAGCTTGTACTGATTTGCGGCCAATTTGAATTGCTGATCAATCAATTTCTCCATATCCTTGTTTCCAGCTTGGCCATAGCCAATCATACCAACAAAAAGCAAAAAGACAACAAGAATTGAGTTGCGGGCGATGGTTAATTTCATTGCTTGAGTATAAAACTGAAGATTAAAGATGCAAAACGAATTTACTTATTTAGAGGATACAATTGATATGCGATCTGAAATGTACGACTTGATCTTTGATTGCATTAATTTCAAAACTTCGGCATATGCTGGATCATTGGCAAGGTTCACCCGCTCAAGTGGATCCTTGTCATAGTCATAAAGTTCAACAGACAAAATCTCGCTGCCTTGGTGAACAGGTGTTGTCCTGAAATTTTCCTTGTACCAAATCACACAGCGGTACCTTTCTGATCGAAGGGCATAACCCATGGTCTGATCACCTCGTGGATATTGGGATTGGGCAATTTCTTTTATCCGGGTTTCGGGATTTTTCAAAGCAGGGACAAGGCTGGTTCCTGCAATACCACTCGGTTGTTGGATGCCTGCAAGTTCACAGAGTGTTGGAAACACATCCACAAATTCACTAACACCCTTGGCCTTTTGACCAATTGGATATCCGGGGGCGGCTATGATGAGAGGCGCCCTGGTCGCCTGCTCAAAATTCGTATGTTTGTTCCAAATGCCATGGTCACCCAAATGCCAACCATGGTCACCCCACAAAACCACAATGGTGTTTTTATCCAATCCCAACTTTTTCAATTGGTTGAGCAGGTAACCAACTTGGGCATCAGTATAACTTACAGCCGCACAATAACCATGTATCAACATGCGTTGGGCATCTTCCGTTTGCAAGGCATAATCGGCATTAAACCTGTTGCCATCAGGCATTGCATAATTGTTGACCAACTCTGCTGAAGGCTGAAATGCAAACTGTGGTGCACCTTTGGTCAATTCCTGAAAGGGTGCCAGCTTGATGTTTTTTCTGTCGTATTTGTCCCAGTATTTTTGAGGGGCGACAAAAGGAAGATGTGGTTTGCTGAACCCTACAGCCAGAAAAAATGGCTTATTTTGGCCTTTCAGTGCTGCCAGCATTTTCCCCGCTTTGCGTGCAATGGCACCATCACTGTAGGCATCGTCAGGTACATCCCCAGCCTCAACCACTACCCTGTTTTTATCCATGAACGCTTTTGTCTGTTCCGCATCAAGGCCTTTGTCAAGGGCTTCCTTGCTGAACCTTGCCAAAAGTTCTAAAGATGATTTTGCTTGGTAATGGCCCCCAACAGGCTTTTTAAATCCTGGGGCATAATCCTCATCATCCAAATTTTCATAGGGAATTGTCCAAGATGGTGCATCCAGCTGCTTGTCAACTGACCGTACATCATAGACCTTTCCAATACCTGTTGTAGCATAGCCTTGTAGAGAAAAATATTGTGGCATGGTTACAACATTGGGCAACATGTCCCTCAGCTGGGTCTTCAGGTCCCATACCTTTGTTGCATCGGGCCTGAGCCCTGTCATCAAACTGGCCCTGGTGGGAGCGCAAACAGCCTGTTGGCAATAGTTTTTCAAGAACAGCGTTCCTTTCGATGCAAGCAAATCTATATTGGGTGTAATCATCGCCGATTCACCATAACAACCCAACAATGGTTTTAAATCATCTATGGCTATCATCAATACATTGGGGCGATTTTGCTGTTGAGCAAACAATGTGGATTGAACCATTGTCAGGATGATCAACTGGAATAAAATCTTTTTCAAAACAGTCATATATTTAGGGATTGTATTGGGGCCTGGCTTTGTGTAAACCAGGAACCAAAAACGTTAAAAAGTATCAACATGTAATTTTAAGACTAAATTGAGAAAATGAAAAACAAGTTTGATTGATATTTTTTTAAGATAACGCTTATAGAAGAATGTTTTTTGCACAATTTTCACATTATCATCAATAAAACAAATATTTTCTACCGATAACAGTACCGGAAACGTAACCGAAAAATTTCAAATACCAAGTTATCTTGTAAGCAAAAGAAAAAAAAGACCCATGTAACTTTGCATACGGCGTAAGGTCGTTTGAAAGCATTCGAAACCCTTAGGATCTAGCAAACAATGAAGATTAACATACAAGGCATATCCATCCATCTCGGAGGCCGATGCCTGCTTGAAAACATCAGCTTTACGCTCCTTGATGGAGAACATTGGGCAATAGCCGGGCCAAGTGGATCAGGAAAAACATTGTTGGCAAAAGCAATTGCCGGAAAAATATTCTACAGGGGGAGCATTCAATTCCATGACAACAACAATCAAACTTTTCGACCGAAGATAGAACTGGTAGAGCAACAGCATCAGTTCACCAACAAAAGCAACGTCCAACAATTTTATTACCAACAACGGTTCAATGCATCGGAAGCGGAAGATGCGGATACAGTTGAAGCAGTGCTCAATAGAATTTGCACAGACAATCGCCGTGATTGGATCAACTTTTTCAACCTCAGTAGTTTGTTGGAGAAACCACTGCTTCAACTTTCAAATGGAGAAAACAAACGACTTCAGTTGGTTAAAGCAATGATGCAATCGCCTGACCTGCTGATCCTTGACAATCCATTTGTAGGACTGGATAAAGAAGGAAGAAACGCACTGCAAACTGCGTTGGACAATATTTCGGCAGAAGGCACAACCATTTTGCTGGTTGCGCCATTGGAAGACCTGCCAGATTCCATTTCACATGTAGCCCTCATCAACCATGGAAAAATCACTGCATGCAAGAACAAAGCGGAATTGACAGAGGCATTGGCGTTGGACACAACCATTGAATCCCTTCCCTCACCCATCCAATTAAAAGAGCAGTTCAATCTTCAAAACAGCAACTTTAATGCTGCTGTAAAAATGAAAGATGTAACCATTGCTTACAATGGAAAGGAGATTTTGAGCCGCATCAACTGGACGGTAAAAAAAGGGGAAAGATGGTGTGTTTCAGGGCCCAATGGGGCTGGAAAATCAACATTGTTGGGCTTGATCAATGCGGACAATCCACAGGCATATGCCAACGATATTGGCCTATTTGATCAGAAGAGAGGAACAGGAGAAAGCATATGGGACATCAAGAAAAAAATCGGATATGTTTCACCCGAACTTCATTTGTTTTTTGACAAAAGTTCAACCGGTTTTGAAGCAATTGCTTCGGGATTGTATGATACCATTGGGCTTTTCAGAAAACCAAATCCAATTGACCTAAAAACAATAAAAGGGTGGATGGATTGTATGATGGTTTCACATCTTCAAGAGAAGAGGCTGCACCAGATGTCGTTGGGTGAACAGCGCATTGTAATGCTGACAAGGGCCCTTGTAAAATCCCCTCCAATGCTTATTTTGGATGAACCTTGTCAAGGTTTGGACAGAGAACAGATTATAAAATTCAATGAGTTGATTAACCGCATCTGCCAATCTACGGACACTACACTGATTTATGTAACGCATTACGAGCAGGACCTTCCATCCTGTATCACTCATCACCTGCAGCTTATAGCAGGCAAAAAGATAGAAAATTGACTACTTTACATTAAGCGTGGTACCACTGATTTCAACAGTTCTTGCCGACAGTCCGCTTGTTGCTGGTGAGACGACTACTGCACCAGTGATAGAGAAAGTGGAGCCATGGGCTGAACAATAAAAATCATTGCTTGATTTTCTGAAGGTGACAGCAACACCCTGGTGAGGGCAGGCATTTACAAAAGCTGCAAAACTGGACACAACATTTCCTGCCGCCTTTCTCACAATGATAATTCCTTTGTCTGAAACAAAATCATTGACAGCAAGAAGCTGGGTTGCCAGGTTGATGGTAAGGAGAATGCTTCCGGTACCTCCACCAGTATTGCCTCCGGTATTGCCACCAGTATTGTTTCCAGAGCCGGTACTGTCATCTTTTGAACATGCCGCCATCATACAGGCAACGCAGGTGAAGGCAAGTCCACCGCTGATTTTATTAAGGAATTCTTTTCTTTCCATGGTTATCTGTTTATATGAATGAGGCTTTGATGGGCTTATAACGATTGTAACGTCAATTTGTTTTACAAGCTATAAGTCAAACTTAAAACCAAATACTGGAATTCTTCCCAAAAGATACGAATAAACAATTGTCCCTGAGTTGGCATCAAAGCGTTGACTGACCTGATTTTTTGTATCCAGTGCATTTTGTACACCAAGGATAAAACTCCCTGTCATCTTTCTGTATTGGACCTTCCACTCCATCTGGACATCTAGCCTAAAAATAGGCTTTAACTTTTCAGCATATATTTTTGAGGGAATGAGCACTGTTGTCTTTTGAAGCAAGGACTTTGGCAGGTCAATCGGGGTTACCCGAACACCTCCTCCTGAAATGAGTTTGATATCCAAACCCAATGAGGAAGGTCTTTTTGTGTTAAAAGACCATTCCTTGCCCAACAGAAAGGTGAATGAGCTGTTCGAATTGTATCGGGTGCTGC
>Ga0222712_10001618_pt1 | contig 27296 bp, 19 predicted proteins | sample C33_657DmetaG_FD_165043 | JGI IMG/M metagenome (GOLD analysis project Ga0222712, IMG submission 165043) | Estuarine water microbial communities from San Francisco Bay, California, United States - C33_657D | ecosystem: Environmental > Aquatic > Marine > Unclassified | place: USA: California... | reverse complement strand
TCATCTCCTAAAGCCAAGAGCTCTCCCAAAAAGAGTACACCTAAATCATCTCCTAAAGCCAAGAGCTCTCCCAAAAAGAGTACACCTAAATCATCTCCTAAAGCCAAGAGCTCTCCTAAAGCCAAGAGCTCTCCTAAAGCCAAGAGCTCTCCTAAAACAGTTGATGCAAAAGTTAAAAAGGCAATGCAATCATCTGAATCATCAAAGAAATCATCTGCAAAATCATCACCTAAAGCTAAGAGCTCTCCTAAAACAGTTGATGCAAAAGTTAAAAAAGCAATGCAATCATCTGAATCATCAAAGAAATCATCTACAAAATCATCTGCAAAATCATCTCCTAAAACAGTTGATGCAAAAGTTAAAAAAGCAATGCAATCATCAGAATCATCAAAGAAGTCATCTACAAAATCATCTGCAAAATCATCTCCTAAAACAGTTGATGCAAAAGTTAAAAAGGCAATGCAATCATCTGAATCATCAAAGAAATCATCTACAAAATCATCTACTAAATTATCAGTAAAAGTTGCTACACCTGGTAAAGCAAAAGTAATTTTAGGTAAAGATACATCAGCTTTATTAAAGTCTAAATATAATTTAGAAGTAAATGATACAGTTTATTATGATAAAGATGATTTACTTGCAAAAGTATCAAAACAAATGTCAGCTCTTAAAATATCATCTCTTCCATCAGGAATTACAAAAGGTAAATCTGGTAAATTAGAATTTTTACCAAGATATAAAGAAGGAACAGATGATAAATCATATAAGTTTGCTGGTGGTAGTAGAAGGTATAATAAATATATGGATGAATATATTGCATTAAAAAATATATTAGCAAAAATGAATAATTAAATATTTCAATTGATTTTTAAAAATATAAATTTATATTTTTAAAAAATTGAAAATTATACCATTAATTAGATATATATAAGACTCTATAAATATATAATGCCTATTTCACTTGGTCATACTAAGGTTGTTATTTCGTACGATGATATGGTAAAGCTCATTCAACTTCTTAATGTTGAGCTTCACCTTTTTGATACAAAGAAATTTCAAGATTTCGCGCATAAGCTCATTGGGCTTTGTGTTGTAAGTACACTTGAAGATTTTTTGAATCACCTTGATTCAACTAGTTTGAATTATTTTGCAAATATTGTAATGAGTCCAAATAAGACTGCATCTGGTGTTGCAACATTTCTTAAGGGAACTGAAATTGAGCAAAATTACAAGAAGATTTATGGACCATCGTGTCGCGATGGTGTTCCTGTAGTCGTTCCGAAGGTTGTACCTGATGCAGGACCAGTGTGGATTCATCGTGCACCGGATGTTCATCCTGGAATTCCTGTAGGATTTCCAATCTTTCCTAAGCCTGGAATGGTCGGAGGGTATCCTGCACCAATTGGTGTACATGGTATTAACATTGGATATGGTGTTGTTGTCGGCACACCTTTTGGACATGCACTAATACGTATGTAATTTTAATTTATAGCCTTTTTAAAATAATATTTATGATAAAATAATATAAATTAATTTATATCTTTAATTATATCTTTAAATCTAAATCTAGGTTCTAATTTATAATCTTTAATTTTTTCTTTAAATTTAATAATATCTTTTTTATCACTAGGTCCTAACGATACATGTCTACCAACTGCAAATAAAACTACAGGTATTAATTTTGAATCTAATTTTAAAATTTTTGCTACATCTTTTGGAGTAAATCCTTCAATAGGACAACTTGCTATTTTTAATTCAGTTGCAGCAGCTAGTGCATATCCTAATGAAATATATGCTTGTTTTGTTGCCCAACCAACTTTACTTGGTTGGGCATTCATAAAATTTACAATTGATTCACGATAATCTTCTTTCTTAGTTTGTTCAATATATTGATTCATTCTAGCTTCAAGATCGGTATAAACACAAAATATAAATAAAGCATAACAATCAGTTATTTGATTTTGATCCATACATGCTGGTTTTAATCTTTCTTTTAATTTTTTATCACGTATTACTAATACATGATAAGGTTGCATACCATATGCACTAGGGGCATTAATAATTGCTGTTTTAATTGGTTCAATATTTACTACTCCAGGAGCAAAATATTTTTCTGCTCTTCTCCATTTTAAATTATTTAGAAATGTATTTGATTCTTCTTCAATTAATTTTTGTAAATCATCTTGTATGATTTTAATATCTGATTTTAATTGATTATGTTTATTATACAAATCTATATAATTTAATTTTAATTTTTTATATTTCTGTTTAATATCCATATTATTAATATATAAATTAATTTATTTATCTAATTCAGATAATTTCCAAATTTCATATCTATCATTTGGTAATCTTCTTTTAATCTTAAAAGGAATCATATTATGTTTTAGTTCTAATTCAGCAATCTCAATAGGTGTTTTATTTTCAATACCTTTTAATAGAATATTTGCTCCTGTTATAATTTGTTTGGCACGAATACCAATAATTCTTACCTTTTCATATTTTGTTAATCTATTAATTGTTATTCTTTTATTATCTGGAACTAATTCTATTTTTTCATCATAATCTTCCTCAAAATCAATATTATTATATAAACATTCATTATTTATAACAACTGTCTTCTTAATTCCTTTCTTTTTTTTTGGTTTTATATCTTCTACTTCTTCTACAACTTCTTCATCTTCTGCTAAATCATCATTATCTTCAATTATATCATCAACTGTTTCTGAATCAACAGTTTCAGTTTCTGAATCATTAATTTCAGGAATTTGATCTGCATTTTCATCATATTGACTAAAGGTACCTGATTCAATATCACTATCTGTAGAAACAGATGTTTTATCATCATCTTTATCTTCAATTGGTTGTTTCTTTTTAGAAGGCATTGTGTTATATATTATAATTATATTTTTATAATAAATAAAATTATCAATTTTTATTGAATATGATTTTTGATTTATCAAAAATCATGCTATCATAAAAGTTGAAAGCATATTTTGCTTACACAAAATATGTTCCAATTTTTATTTTTGATAAATTAAAAATCCGGTTGTTATAAAAGTTAAAAGCATATTTTATTAAATTACCCACGATTCTTTACAAATAGTGCAAACATATCTAGTTAAATACCCTTTACCTTCACGATAAAATATTGCTTCTTTATTGGTCAAATCTTTTTGTGTTGCACATTTTTCATTATGGCAAATATAATCTTTAGTTCTAGGTAAAGTTGGATCATGGCATTTAAATTCAATATTTGTTTCCTTAAATTGTACACCAGTATCTTCTAAATTTGTCTTTAAAATAACTGTCTTAGGATTAATATTATAAGATGAATTACAATTATTGCATATTAAGTAAACATCAAAATTATTTTTCTTTGAAGAAATAAAATCATATTGTTTAATTAATTCTTCAACTTTTTCTGGAGTTTTCTTAAATTTAATTATTAATTTTTCTTTTAATGTTTCTCTATCCATTTTCATATCTACTGTTTGATTTGCTTCATTTATGTTAAACTTTATATAATTTAAAAATGATTCAATTGTTGTAATTTTATAATTATTTTTATCATCATTATTTAGTTGTTTCTTAGTAATATTTAACACAAAATTACACTTTTCACAAAAATTCATTCTATATAATATTATTATATAAACTTTATAATAATTTAATTTATCAATTTTTAATTGAAAAAAATCTTTATATTCTTATAATATATATAATATGTCTATGTTAAAAACTCTTGAATACCTCGTTGGAGTATACTTTAAGTACAACTTTATTTATGGTGTTGTATCTGGTTTACTTATTTCACTTGCTTTAGCAAGTTGGCAAAATAATAGCTTACAAAAAGATAAAAACTGTAAAAAAACATATATGGTTGGAAATGGTTTCCTCTTAACCTTTTTAATCCTAACCTTAATACCTGCAATTGGTCAATATTTCCTTAAAGATTGGGCTCAAAGTTTAATTGATAAAAACGCTTAAGTAAAAGCTGTATAAAAAAATTTAAATTATAATAAAATATATATATAATATATATATTATGTTAGAATTAAAAGATCTTTCAACTGGTTTTATTATTAGAGTTTTAATGCATATGATGGCTTTATCAGCTGCAGTTGCATTATATGTAACAACTGATCACATGGGCAAAGATAAAAACTGCGATAAATATTATATTTCTAATATTGTTGTATCTGTATTAATGACTATATTTATTGTATACATTGTTTTATACGAAAATAAATTACTTCCCGAATAAATTATTAAATATATAAATTTATTATATATTTTTTATACGTATGCATTTTGTCTATTATCATCTTCTTCATCGTCTTCATCGTCGTCATCTTCTTCATCATCATTAAAAGCCTCTTCTTTATTATTTTTCTTATTTGTTTGTTCTAATACAGCATCACCAGGTTTAATTATTAATCCTTTAATAAATTGAGATTGTACTTTAACAGCATCTGGTGGCATCTTATTAATAATTTCAATCTTAAATTCACTTGCTTTAACTGTTGTTCTAACGTTTCTAGTAAGTTGGAACCATGTTTTAAATTCTTCATAAAGTTGTTTATATGATACTTTATCTCTATTATTATTAGTAAGTTGAACTCTATCATTAAGGAAATTTTGATATACATCTGAAATATCTTGATACATTTTAGTATATTTAAGAACTTTTTGTGGCTCTACAATTGGTTTATTAGCTACACTTGATTCATAATGATGAATTAGAAATGCTAATAATGATTCTCTCCATGCATCTGTTTTTATTTTCTCTTTTAAATCTCTATCTGCTTTTTTTTCATATACTTTAGTTGGATTATCTACGAACTTCATCTCATATGGTGTTACTCTTACACGACGCCATGTACCTCCGTCATTTGATGGAATTTCAGGAACTTTATTACAAAGTAAAAATAACTTAAATTGTGGCTCAAATTCAAATGTCTTTTCATTAAGAGTTCTTGTTGAAACTTTTGCACCACCTGTTAATGACTTTAAATAACCAATTTGTAATGTATCTGTATTTTCTGGTTCTTGTAATGTTACAAATCTTTTACCTTTTGTTCTTGCTAATTCTGGATTTGGTGCAGTTGCATCTGGTCTTTTCCTTGTTAATAATGTTATTTGAACTTCTGCTGCAAAATCACCTAATGCATTATTTAACATATCTACTGTAATAGATTTACCGTTACTGTTATGAGTAATTGTTCCATCATCCATCATATATCTATGATTCCCATTTATTTCAAAACCATAAAATTCATTTTCTTCCATTTTCTCTATGTTTATTCTAGATAATGGAATAGAGTTTTTAAATATTTTAATTACATCTTCATATATAATTGTATGATACCCAACTGAATGACATAATTTAATAATCTCATCTAATACAACATCATTTACTTTCTTTATATTTATTTCTGAATTATCAGTAATAATAGTTTCTAATAATATAATTCTTTTATTTAGTCTAAAACTTTTAATATTTTTATATAAGTTTTCATCTACTAATATATAATCTGTATTGTTTTTATTTGTATCATTTATATCATATTGATAACATAATTTTTTAATATTCTTTTGGTTATAATGCAATTCAACATTTAAGTAATAAATATAATCATTATTATATGCATGATTATCAAGTATTTTTCGTTTATAACCATATAAATATTTTTTGTATTTATCATCAATCTTTAAATAATCTTCTAATTTAATTTCCATATAATAATAACCATCTTCTTGAAAAAAATGTGTATCCCTAAATTTAAATAAATATTTTTCTAATTCATTTATTATTTTACTATTTATAATTCTTAATACTAAAATATGATCACCATTTACTACATATGATGAATTAAAATCAGTTTGATTTACTTTATACATCATTGATTTTCCTCTAAATATTTGATTTACTGTTCTTTTTCTACTATCATCTCCCATAATGCATTCACCATATTCTATATCTTCAACATTACGACTACTACCATCAAACATTAATATTCTTGTTCCTTTTGCATGACATCCTGTACCTGTCCAAATATGAAACTTTTCATCAGGGATTAATCCTGTTAAACATAATGATAAATTATCTAATATATATTTATGCATATCTTCTTCTGGTTGAATAGATCTAAAATATGAATCAATTTGTTTTATATAATTATTATTAAGATCATATTTTATATAATTAGTACCAGTTGTATAACTCATATAATCTTCTGGTAATCCATCTCTGAATTTATGTTCTTTAAAATCATATATACCATTATTAAAAACCAATACTGTTTTATTTTCATTTAATCTACTCTTAAATAATGGATCAAAAAATATTGTACTGCATTCTTTAATAATATTATTTTTCAAAGCAACATTTCTAATTTTATCATATATTTTTTCCACTTTTTTCTTATTATCCATTAATTCCTCTTTTTCTCTTGCAGTAATATTTGGTAATAATGCTTTATTAACTAATGCTTGAATCAGTTTTAAATATTGATTAGCCATATCTTCATTAAGTTTAGTATACATTGTATGTCCTTGATCACATTCTTCCCATCTTGGATTTTTAAATTCATACCACATATTGTTTTTAATATCAGCACATACATAATTAAAACGATATATTTTATAAAATGCTTTAGCAATTGCATATGATGTACCATCAATACTTTCAATAATTGCTTCATTAACTTTTGTCATTAAAAAATCAGCATATTTTTCAGGGTTATCTTCTTTTGCCCATCTATATAATGAACCAAGTGAATAATTATTATTTCTAAATGTTTCCCATAATCTATCACATTCACCATCTTTAAAATTACTTGGTGATAATTTACTAAATTCTATCCAAGTTTCTAATAAACAATAATCAACATTATGTAAACAAAATCCTACATTCAACCAAGTTTCATATGAAGTTGCTCGATTTGGATTTAATAATTCACATAATTCTTTTGCAGTTCGAATATCTTCTTGATTTGATACTACATATACTTGTTTTTTTCCAACTTGAATTTTCTTTTTATTTAATTTTTCATATTCTTTTAATATTGAGGCTTCATCAAACCCTTCTCTGTATTCTGTTAAATTTTCTTTTCCAAACTTACGAATACTTAATAATTCATATATATTTTCATTATCATATTTAATTATTTCAATTGGTTTTCTTTCATAGTTATATATTTGTGTTAATATATATGGTGGACTTTGTTCCTTATTACTTTTATACATTAACCAACTGTTTGTTTCAATAACTGCTTTATCTATAATATCTTCAGCTTTATTTATTAATCCTAAGTTATCAAATAATCCAACTTCATTTACCTTTTGTACTAATTCATTTCTCATTACATATTGTAATTTATTTGTAGCACATATATATGGATATATTAAGTGTATACCATCTTTATAGCAATCTTGTCTTTCAGTTGCTTTATTTTTTTCAAAAACAAATGTTAAAAAATCTGTTTCATCTGTTACCAAATACTTTAATATAATATCATTAAATAATTTTATAAATGTCAATAAAATAGAATCATATATCCTACCATTTACTTCTTTTTCTTTAGGAAATTTAATATCTAAATCAACAATAATTGGTCCCTGACTTCTATGAACCTCTGCCATAAATAATTCAGTACCTTGCAATAAAGTTTTCTTGTATAAATCAAAGTATTTATCTTTATCTTTTGCCTCAATTAAATAACATCCTTTAGGATGACCTAAAGATATATGCGAGTATTGTTCACCTCTTTGTACCTTATGATCAGCTAAAAAAGTATAAAAATCTTGTGTATAGTTCTTATTCTTTTTAAATAAATCAGCCATTAATAATATTAAGTACTTTTTATTTAAATGAATTTAATTAAATTTTTTTATATTTTTGAATTATATAATGAATTATTTTGTGGACTCTGCATTATCATTAATTGGTATTCAATTATTAAAAACAGGAATTGAACATTTTACTTATTTAAATGAAACACTTAATTACTTAGGTGGAGGGGAAAATAAATATAATAAGTTTCGCTATACCGAAAATAAAAGACTAAATTATAATTTTGGAAAATATCCCCCATGTTTCAATTTAAGCTTTGAAGCAAGGGATATATTTGATACTTTAGATATAAAAGGTGAACATGAAAAATATTTTAAACTTTTTGATATTTATTCAATCTTATTATGCCAAAAATACCATGCAAGTTATAAAGAATGCAATCCTAAAATGATTGAAGATAGAATAAATGATTTACAAAAAATGTTACCAGGAAAGTTTGATCAAGAGAAGGTAAAAATAAAAATTAGTAAATATATAAAATTAAATAAGTCTAAGATATCAAAATTAATAATAATGGCTTATTATTTAATTGAAAAAGAAATAAAAAAAATAAATGATTTTAAAATTAAAGAATTAAATCACAAATTTTATTTTGCTGTATTCAAAGAATTATTTATTTTATGTGATGGGTTTTAATCAAATTATAATTATTATATAATTTGATATCTCTATACAAGAGTAAATAAATATTTTACTTTATTAATTCCTCCTAATACTTCATCTCTTATATTTAATAAATCAGTATCCTTCTTTTCATCAACATAATTAACTATTTCATTTGTAAAATAATTAGTCATTTCATCTAAATATATAACTGCTTGATTATCATCCATATTTGATAATGGAATACTTGTACCAGCTACAAAATTAGGTCTACCATATTTACCCATATATGCTTCCATAAATTTATCTAAGAAATCATCTAAAGCTTCTAATAAATCATCTGCGCCCTTATGTCTAGCAAAACTCTTGGTTTGCCAATGGTAAATCTGTACTTGACACTTATATTTAAAAACAGTAGATGCAATATTGGAACTATTCATTATTTTTTCTCCTCCATATTGTTTTAAAGAAATTGGCATTATATATATATATATATATATATATATCTATAATATTTTTAATTATAAATAATCATGTAATTATGTATATAAATTAATTATTTCTTTTTCCCACCTTCTACTATTTTTTTAGCTTCTGCTAAAGTTACATTTTCATTTGGGGCAGGAAAAAAACTTTTTTTATGAATTATAAAATATTTTCCATCTTTTGGACTTCTCCATAATTTAAAATCTTTACCTAATTCTTTCATAAATTTTTCTCCAGTTTTCCCAGATGTTTTTCCACCACCTTTTATAACTTCTTTTGCTTCAGATAATGTAATATCTTTATTATCAATTGTAAAATACTTACCATCATATCCTAAAAATAAATTACCTTTCTTAAAATCTTTAAATAATTTAATATCTTCTCCAAGATCTTTTGGGTATTTTATATATTCAGTTAATACATCTATATTAATTTGACTTGTTGGAATACCAATATATTTTAATGATTTATATTTTACTTCACCATCCTCATCCCATTTAATTGCATCGCCAAATTTAGTTTTAGTTAAATAATATTGTATATCATTAATTTGACCAATTGCTTTATCAGTATTAATAGTAACCTTTTCTATTTTTTCTCCTGAAACTTTTACAATTTGTTCAATTAATTGTTTATAAAATGATGACATAACTTGTATCTTTGTCATTTTACCATTTGCAATATCATCTAATTTTTTTTCCATATTTGCAGTAAATTCATAATCAACTATATATGGAAAATATGTTTCCATAAATTCTAATACTTGATATCCTAATTCAGTTGGCACAAATTTACTACTTTCTTTTCCATAATTTATTTCTTTTGTCTCTTCTTTTAATTCAGTCTTAAATTTAAATGTTTTAACATTCTTTTTTGTTCCTTCCACATTCTTAATTTCTACATATCCTCGATCCTGAATTTTATCAATAATGTTTGCATAAGTTGATGGTCTTCCAATTTCCATCTTTTCTAATTGCCTTACTAAATTTGCTTCTGTATATCTTCCAGGAGGTTCTTTAATTTTTTCTTGTGAAATTAATTCGACTAATCCAACTTTAGATTCTTTTTTTATTTCACTCTTTAATTTATTATCATTTTCACTTACTTCATCGTTATCATCACCTAAATCATACACTTTAAGAAATCCATCAAACTTTAATGTCTCTATGTTTCCAATAAATGTATATGTCTTTTGTGATTCATTTTTAATACTAATAACTAATACATCATATACAGCTGATTGCATTTGTGATGCTACTGTTCTTTTCCATATTAGTGAATATAATTTTTTCTCTTCTGGTGTACCATCTATGTCAATAACATCAAAATGTGTAGGACGAATACATTCATGTGCTTCTTGAGCATTTGCTGATTTTGCAGAATATTGAATGAATTTATAATAATTTCCTCCATATTTTGAACTAATTAATTCTTTAACATCATTGTGTGCTTGTTGCGACATAGTAGGACAATCAGTTCTCATGTATGTAATATGACCTGCTTCATATAATTTTTGTGCAATCATCATAGTTTTTTTAACTGGATAACGAAATTTAGTTGATGCAGTTTGTTGTAAAGAAGAAGTAATAAAAGGAGGTGATGGATTTTGTGATCTAGTTTTAGATTCTATTTTTGAAATTGTATAATCTTTTTTAAATGATATTAAAATAGATTTAACAGTATTTGTATCATTGGTTTCAAAAACTTTAGAATTATCATATAAAGTTGTTTTAATAGTGCTTTTATCAATTTTAAAATTTCCATTTATATTATAGAATGAACCCTTGCTTTTCTCTAAAAAATCTGCTACTTCGTCTTCTTTATCAGCGATTAATCGAACTGCTACCGTCTGAACTCTACCTACACTTAACTTTGATTTATTAATTCTTTTATATAATTGTTGAGTTAATTTAAATCCAACGATTTGATCTAATAATGCTCTGGTTACTTGTGCATTTACCATATTATTATCCATTTTTCTAGGTTTTTTTAATGCATCTAATATTGCTGCTTTTGTAATTTCATTAAATGTAACTCGATGATAATCATTTTTTAAATTTAATACTTCACGACATGATTCAGCAATAGCTTCACCTTCTCTGTCTAAATCAGCACATAAATATACTTCTGTTGATGCCTTAACTAATGACTTTAATTCTTTAACAACTTTTTCTTTATCTTCAATTATATCATATTTAGGAGTAAATGTTTCTTCATCAAAATAATCATTCTTTTTTAATTGTCGAATATGACCAACTGATGCAGTTACTTTATATTCTGATCCTAAGAACGATTGAATCTTCTTAATTTTACCTGGTGATTCAACGATAAATAATTTCATAATATAACATAATAATAATTATGTTATAATATTTATAAAAATCAATTTTCTTTAATTTAAAAATTGAATATTTCAAATTATGAGAATAATTTTTATTAAATTATATCTTTAATATGGAAACTTTCATATATTCTCTAGGAGTTATTTATAGTATTGTATCTTGCATATGTGGTTCTATGTTAGCGTATTATTTATTAAGTATTATTTTTTCAAAAGATAATTATAATATCATTCAAAAAATACCAATTATCATTAGTGTATCTTATATATGCATGATTGTTGGTTTTATATTTACACTATTATTCCCATTATTTGCTCTTCTTATCATATCATATACTAATTTAGTAGAAAAATATATACTTAAATTAATACCTACAATAGATTTATCTAATAATATTATACTTACAGAACAACCAACAGAAACTGAACAACCAATAGAAACAGAACAACCACCAAATGATAAAGAAGAATAATATTAAAAATTATTTACAATTTTAGCAACATTAGATTGATTAATATCATTTCCAAAAATAAATAAATTCATAGTTTTTTTTATAAAAAATATATTACAAAAATCTTTAATAGTATTACCATCTAATTTATTAAATAAATTACATTCTTCTAATATATTTTCATTTTTTCCAAATAAATAATTTCTTCCATGATACAGCATTAAATGATTTGGATTATTTATTTGAAATAAATTATTAGTATCAAATATCTTTTTAACTTTAGATATATCTGTATCGGATATATTTTTTTCTTTTAATTCTTTTATTATTTTTAATATTTCAGTCAATGATTCTAATATTAAAGTATTATTTATATTACAATAAATATAAAATAATCCATTTTCACATCTAAAATCTATTACACTTGATTCATTAGAATAACTTGCTCCCAACTTATTTCGAAGAACTTCAAATAATTTAGATGTAGAACCAGATGATAAATAATGTGATACAAACTTAAGTATAATATTTTCTTCTTGACTTAATGAATTAAAATAAAAACTTAAAAATAAATATGATTGACTTTGTGATTGATTTGGTATAATATAAATATTAGGTTTATTACTAGATATAATATTATATTTTATAGTTGGTTCATCATTTTTTGAACGATGAAATTTAGAATCTTTAATGTATTTTTTTATTATTGACATTACATTATTTTTCTCAAAATTGCCAGCTACAACAAGCAATGAATTATCAATTGTATATAATTTTCTAAAATTTGTAACATCATCTTTAGTAAATTTCTTTATATTTGCTTCAGTACCAATAATAGGTCTTTCTAAAGATGTACCAATAAATATTTGACTTATAATATAATCAAATAATGTTCTAGTTATATTATCATTATACATTTTTAATTCTTCTAATACAACACCTTTTTCTAATTCAATTTCATCATTTTCATATATAGGATTAGTATAAAGATCCAACATTATTTCAATTATTTGATCTATATCTTTTTTATTACCATTAATTTCATAATATGTATGATCTCTAGTAGTACCTGCGTTATAATTTGTTCCTAAATTATCTAATGAATTTAATAATTGTTTATTTGGTAGTTTAATTGTACTTTTAAACATTAAATGTTCTAAAAAATGAGCAATACCATTATTATCTTTAGTTTCATTTAACGAACCAATTTTTATAAACATACCAACTGATATTATTTCAGTATTATTCATCGGTATTAATAAAATATTAAGACCATTAATATTTATATTATAAATTTTAACCTCCATAATATAAATAATAAAAAAATTAATTGTAAACTGTAAACAAATTAATAATTTAAAAAATTCAAATTACCTTGAACAACAATTCTATATGATACTGATTCACCAGATGTAATTGATGGACGAACTATTTCAAATATATTTCCAATTTTTGCACCAAAATATCTTGCAACTGGATCAGAATCTAAAATTCTAGGCATTTCTCTCTTTTTATTTTGAAATGTATCAAAATATTCATCCACTTCTTGTTTAGTAAGTAATCTAAACTTTGGTTGTAAATCATGTTCGAGTACATTTACCATTAATTCAATTTCTTGAAATACTTCAGTTTGTGGGTAATCATTAAATTGTTTATATGCCTTTTTAGAAACTGATGTTATTACAATAAACTTATGATATTTACTATATTTATCTAAAAATTTATCAATATCATTACTATCTTTAATTGTTGTAATACTATTATATATAATTTTAATTGCATAGCTTTTTTGTTCATAATTGATTCCAATTTCTAAATTTTCACCTATATTTTTAATATTATTATAGAGATCGTTGGAATTTATAACTAATTTACGATCATTTAACATTTTACAAATATTTTGTAAAATTATTTGCGTTTTTTCAGTTTGATCGTATTCTAGATTCATAATATAATATAATATATTAGAATTTCTATATAATATTTAATTTTCATTTTTTTATAAAAATATCTTTATATTTTTATAAAAAAAATATATAAATTGATATATATTAGAAACAATATGGAAATTATTATTATAAGTCTTTTAGTAGCATTATTATTTATTTTATTAAATGATAGAACTGAAAAGTTTACTCCCAATTTAAGTAAGAAAATTGATGTAAAACAATGTGATTTTAATGATAAAAATTTAAGTAAAAGATGTAAAAATATCCGTGATGGATGTGCAAGATTGAAACAAGAAGAAGTTAAAATAGATAAAGATATTAAAGGTTGTAATATTAAAAAAGAACTTAATACAGTAAGAGAAACTATAAGTTCAAGAATGGATTGTGCAACTGATGTAGAAAGATTAATTAGAAATAAATATGCAAAAGGAGAATTATGCAGTCAAATTAAAAATATGCCAAATGATATGAAAAAAGAAAATAGTAAAGATTCCAATGATTTATCTGAAAAGATGTTCCCATATGATAAAAAAGGATCATTTAGTGATTTAAATTTTTAAAGATTTTATATAAACTTTAAAATTATTCAGTAAGAGTTGCATTTAATATCTTTTTTAAATTTTTATATTTACTTTGTTCTTGTAAATATTTATAATCATTTTTATCAGTATTAGTTATACTATCAGTATAATTAGAATTATTATTAATTACACTATTTGCACTATTTGCACTATTTGCACTATTTGCACTATTTGCACTATTTGCACTATTTGCACTATTTGCACTATTTGCACTATTTGCACTATTTGTACTATTTGTATTCTTATTTAAACTTTTATTATAACTTGTAATAATTTCATTTAATAATTTATCAATTTTTGATATTAATTTTATGTCTATTCTAGAATCGTCTTCATCACATTTTAAATTATATATATCAACTGTTTTTATTCTATTTATAAATTTTATTTTATAATCAATAAATTTATATAAATAAGTACAATTAACTATATTACCACTAGAATCGTTTAATTCTTTTTTTATTTGAATATAATGCTCTGTATTAAAATTATTTGGAATAATTACATTGTATTCATTATTAAAATTTATATTAATACCGATTGGTGTTTCGGTATATAATAATTTATTCTCTGTAATAGATTTGATTATATTATCTTTAATACTAGAATTATTTATTTTACCACCATTCATATTAAATATAGAATTAAAAATAGAAAACATTAATATAAATTATTATATAAAAAAATTAATATCAAAATAAATTTATAATCAATTATATAATTAATTATAAATGTATAATATTGAAGGGTTTTATAGAGGTAGATCTTCATCTAGAAGATCATCTTATGGTAGTTCATATTCTAGATCTTTTCATGGCGGATCAAACAGAGATTATTCTTATAGAAGAACTGTAAGTCCACCAGCTCCAGTTAAAAAAACAATAGATTTAGGATATAAACAAAAATCTACAACACAAACATTAGGAGGAACTGGTGGTGGTTTATTTTGGGGATGGAATTATGAACAGTATCATTTACTATATCCAATTATTAATTTAGCACCAATTGATATGCCAACAATAATAGATTTAGGTAATCAAAAAAAAGAGCAAAATAAAAAATAAAAATAAAATATAATATATAATATGGATAACAAAAATTATCAAGTAATTGGTACTAATATGAACGGAATAAAATCTCAATTATCTACTATTGAGAAAAGTTATGGACATCCTACTTTAAGTAAATATAGATGTTGTCCTGATAATATTGGTACTGAAAAGAAATTATTAAAATCAGAACCAATGTCAATATCCGGATATGGTGTGTCACAATATTCAGATATGAATAAATGTATTAATATTAAAAATAAAGATATTAAAATAATTACTAATGAAATGGAAAAAAATAATTTAAATCCTGAAGAAATGTATGATAACAATTATAAAAAAAAAATATACAAAAATAAAAGTCTAAATTTAGGTGAAGATGTATTAAGTTATAGACTAATCAGTAAGAAAGAAAAGAATATTTAATTTATATAATAATATTATATAAATTAAAATATAATATGAATAATGAAATTATAAATTCTAATTTAGATTCAAATATAATTGATGAATTTGAAAATATTGGCCACTACTCACTTTTTCATGGATATCAACGTAAGAAAATTAATGATGTAGTAGATTTAAATAATTATGAAGATATTACTAGGTCATCAGATTCATATATTTCAGATATATTGGCACATAAAAATACATATCCTGTATTAGTTAAAGATATTGTAGGTAAACAAAAAAAAAGACGTAATGTATATATAAAATCAAATGCAAACTTAAATTTATTAATGAATGTTGCTAATAAAAATATTAGTAAATTACAAGAAAAAAGTGGTAAACTTATAATTAAATCTAATTCTGATCCAAAAGTAATGAAATCAACATTAAATTCCGTAAATAAAAAAATTAATGCAATTCAAAAAATTGCAGATGATGAAATTGCAAAAGTTAAATCATCATTAAAAAGAAAATATTTAGAAGAATCTCAAGCATTAATTAAAAATATACAAAATAAAGCAACTAATGCTATTATGAAAGTTTCATCAGCAGATAAAATCAAAAAAATATTAATTAATGTTAAAAAACAAATAAAAATAATAGAAGATAATTTAAAAGTTGTAAATTCTCCTGTAAAAGTTTCGATTAATGCAATCAAAAATGTTGATGTATCAAATTTATTAAATGATAAATTACCAGTTTTAAGTAAATCAAATATTTCAAGTGTTTCAAGTAAATCAAGTGTTTCAAGTAAATCAAGTGTTTCAAGTAAATCAAGTGTTTCAAGTAAATCAAGTGTTTCAAGTAAATCAAGTAGTTCAAGTAATTCAGCTACCTCAAATGTAAATAAAGATTTATCTCCACAACAAATTAATAAAATAAGGAATGATATTAAAAATTTATATACCCCTAAATCTGATGCATCAAGTAAAACTACAAGTACACCTACATTTGATTTAAACAATGATAAAAAAATACCCAAATCTTTTAAGAGATTACAAGAATCTAAAAATAAATCTTTACAATCTATATTAGATAAAGCTAATAATCAAGTATTAGATATTAAAAATGATATTGAAAACAGATTTGAAAAAATAAATAAATCAAAATCTTCTGAAAGATGTGAATGTACTAAATGTACTATAATCGATGGTAAACATTCATGTGATAAAAAATCATGTAAGTGTAATAAATTGAAATATTCTGAAAGATGTGAATGTACTAAATGTACTATAATAGATGGTAAACATTCATGTGATAAAAAATCATGTAAATGTAATATGGAAGAAGATAAATCAACTATTGCAAAAACAAATACTGATTTAATTAAATATTTACCACCTGTTTTAATAAGTCAAATAAATAAAGTACCAGGATTACCCAATGAAATTAAAAATATAACTAATATATATTCTAAATATGTATCTCCATCTACATCAAAAATGATTGCAAGTGGAAAATTAAATAAAATCTCTGAAGGTGCTTTAAAAGCTATTAAAGAAATGAGTGAAGGAACAATGCTGTTTGTAATAAATATTGATAAAGATTTTGCAACATCTAATTCTAGTGCAATTAAAAAATTAATTAAAAAATATGGTGTAGAAGTAATTGATGAAATTAAAAAATTAAGTCCAAAAACATTAAAATTTTTAAGAAAAGTTAAAGATACACCTAATAGTGTTAAAGTACTAGTTAATGAAATAAATCAAAAGTTACCAACTAATACAAAAGAATTTTTAAGAGATATTAAAACTAATGAATTAATTAAGATTCATACTTTATTAAATAAAACTAATTTAACTCTAAGTGAACAAAAAATAATATCCACTATACCTTCTAATATACTACAAGATATTAAGAATATGCCAACTGGAATTTTATTAAACTTACACACACATTATAAAAATAATGATATACCTAAAGTAAATGTACCTTTTGCAAGAGTACATACAAACTATATGGTACGCCCCGTCTCCCCTTTAGCAAAATTACCTTATATAGTATCTAAAATAGCAACACCTAAGGTATTAGTTAATGAAGCATCAAATGATACTAAACAATTATTAAGAAATATTCAAAGATATGAATTAATTAAGATTCATACTTTATTAAATAAAACTAATTTAACTCCAAGTGAACAAAAAATAATATCCACTATACCTTCTAATGTAATACAAGAAATTAAGAATGTGCCAATTGCAAGTTTATTAAACTTACAAACACATTATAAAAATAAAGATACACCTAAAGTAAATGTACCTTTTGCAAGAGTACATACAAACTATATGGTACCCTCTGCCCCCCCTTTAGCAAAATTACCTTATATAGTATCTAAAAAAATAACACCTAAAATATCACCCGATGTAAAACAATTTTTAGGTAGCATTAATAATGATATATTAATTAAAACACATGCTCTATTAAATAAAACTAATTTAACTCCAAGTGAACAAAGAATAATATCTATTATACCTCCTAAATTTATACAACAAATTAAAGATACACCAATTGATGTTTTATTAAATTCACAAACAAATTACAAAAATAAAGATATCCCTAAAGTATCAGTTAATGAAATATCAAATGATACTAAACAGTTCTTAGGAAGTATTAATAATGATGTATTAATTAGAATGCATAGATTATTAAATAAAACAAGTTTAACTCCAAGTGAACAAAAAATAATATCTACTATACCTCCTAAATTTATACAAGAAATTAAAAATACACCAATTGATGTTTTATTAAATTTACATACATTTTATAAAAATTTAGATAAAGTAAGTACTTCTACTGTAAATACACCATCTGTATATAACAAATTACCATCTCCATCAACTGATATAAAATTAGCAGCTGCTGCTATGAAAACTAATATGTGTAAAATTAAATTAGAAGAAGCTAATTCTAAACTCAAACTCATCGAAGATGCAAGAAATGCTACTTTAATTGCTGCTGAAAAAGCAAGAAAGCTAAAGGAAGAATTAGATGCAGCTGCAAAAAAAGCTGCAAAAGATTTAGAAAATGCAAAAACATTTGATGAAATTAAATTAGCAAATGAAGCAAAAGCAAAAGCTGATGCACTTGCAAAGAAAGCTAAAGAAGAAGCAGAAAAAGCTAATGCATTTTCTCGTGAACAATTAATGGCAGTTGAAAAAATTAAACAACATGCTGAAAGAAAAAGATTAGAATTAGAAAAAGCTAAGGAAAATGAAATAAAAAGACAAGCTGAAATAATTAAAAAATGTAGACCAAATGATAAAATACTTGGAGTAACCGAAAATAATATGAGAAAATATTCCAGAGAAGAATGTGATATGTTAAGAGGAAATTTAAATCAAAGTGGTCATTGTATATTAAATAAAGACAATTATAGTTTATTATGTAAAAATGAACCAATTCAACCTACTATATCTAAACCAAGCAGTGTACCACTATTTAGTTCTAGAGTATTATGGTTAGATTCAAGTGATGAAAAAACATTATCATTTAAAGATAATAAATTAGTTGAATGGAGAGATAAATCAAATTATAATAACCATTTTTCAACATTAAATGGTTTCCAACCAACTCGAGATAAAGATAATAGTATTTCATTTAATAAATCATTCATGTTTTCTAAGAAAGCAGCAGTATATCCTCTTGATTTATTCATTGTAATAAAATTAAATAACTTGGGTGAACATAATGATGTAATTGGTATATCACCAGCAAATAGAGATAATTTTAATTCATTAACATTTGGTGAATATTCTAAACGTCGTTGGCATAATGGTTCAAGTTATTTTACAAGAACTGGTTTAGCTGTTTCTCAAGAAACTGAAGAAGAAACAGATTATATGGTAATACAATATACATTAGCAAATAATAATTACGTAATTCATAAAAATGGTAAACAAATAATGAAAACTAATAGTTATACATGGAATTTACCCAATGATGCAATATATAATTTAGGATGCAGAATTGGTTATTTACAACAGAGATATCATACAAATGGATTACTTAAAGGAAACATAAAAGAATTAATTGTTTTTGAAAGAGTATTATCAGAGGATGAAAGTAAAACAATAACAAAAGAATTAAGTAAAAAACATCTTAAACCAGTAATACCTACAAAACCATTTGATGGAAACGATTTTAATACAATTCCTGGCTTAAAATTATGGCTTGATGCAAGTACTATAAATGGATCAAATGGTCAAAAAATCAAAGTTGTAAATTCTTCAACTAAATACGATAATTCATTTGAATGTATGAGTAAGAATGAAAATGAATGGCCAACATTAGTAACTAATGAATTAAATGGTAAATCAATTTTAAATTTTAAAACAAGTAATAATATGTCAATGACTAAAAATATAATATCAAATCAATATACACTTATTTTTGTTACAAGACAAGTAGGTAATACTAATAGAAGATTATTAATTGGTAACGGTAATAGATTATTTGGATATTGGGGTGGTGGTAAAAATCAATTATTTATAGAAGGATGGTTAACTGAACCTGCAAAACCACCATCTGATGACGAATGGGATATTTATACTATATCAAGAGATTTAAGTAATAAAGTATATATGACTAGAAATGGTAAGACAATTATAAATGGTGCAAGTACTTCACACGGATTTAATGGATTATACATAAATACAGGAGGATGCTGTGGCGGGGAAACATCTGATGGTCAAGTTGCAGAAATTTTGTTATCAGATAAATATATAGAAAAAGATGATATTAGCAAGATTGTCAATAAATTAATAAATAAATGGGGAATTAAAGAAGAAATTGTAGTTCCTGTTGGAACTTTTGATGGAAAAAATTTTAATTCAATGAATGGTTTAAGATTATGGATTGATGCAAGTACTATTAGTGGAAAAAATGGTGATAAAATACAAAAAATTATATCTAAGTCAATTAAGAAAAACTCTCTTGAAAATATAACCTCTGATATTAACCAATATCCTACTCTTAAAGTAAAAACCCTAAATGATAAGAATGTATTAAGTTTTAGATATTTTAATAATATGTCAATGATTAGAAATGTAAAAGCAAAAGAATATACATTAATATTTGTAACTAGACAAGTAGGTGGAATAAATAGAAGATTCGTAATTGGAAATGGTAATAAATTATTTGGATATTGGAATGGTGCAAAACATCAATTACATCTCGAAAAATGGTTAACACAGCCTGGTGTACCTCCATCTAATAAAAAATGGGATTTATATACAGTTACTAAGGGATTAGATAATAAAGTATATATGACTAGAAATGGTAAGACAATTTTAGATGGTGTTATTAGTGAACAAAATTTTGATGGTTTATTCTTTAATGTTGGTGGATGCTGTGGTGGTGAAACTTCTGATGCAGAATTAGCAGAAGTTGCATTATGGAAAAGAGCACTTGGTCCAGATAATATTAAATCAATTGTTGCAAATTTAAGAGAAAAATGGGGTCTCAATTTACGTATAGCTAATAAATATAATGTAGAAGAAGCATTTTATGGCGAATTTATTGGTGGTCGTGGAATAGATGTAACTGATACAGTAATTGATTATATTACCAATGATAAACCAGGAATAAATGTTAATAATAATATATTTAGTGGTTCTGTCGGCGGGATTACTAATAAATTATTTATAAATTATACTCCTTCTGGTGGTACTAAAAAAACAATGATTACCAATGATGGACAATATTTTGATTTTGATTTATTAATACCTGTAGTTCCATTTGATGGAACTAATTTAAAGAGTATCCCTGGTCTAAAATTATGGATTGATGCAAGTACTATAAATGGTTCTAATGGTCAAAAAATTAAAGCTGTAAAATCTTCAGGTAATAGTTCTAATTCTCTTGAAAGTATGACTAATGATTCAAATCAATGGCCAACATTAGTAACTAATGCATTAAATGGTAAATCTGTATTAGATTTTAAAATAAATAATAATATGTCAATGACTACAAATATAATATCAAATCAATATACACTCATTTTTGTGTCTAGACAATTAGGTACTGTTAATAGAAGATTATTAATTGGTAATGGAAATAGATTATTTGGATATTGGGGTGGTGGTAAAAATCAATTGTTTACTGAAGGATGGTTAACTGAAGCTGGAAAACCACTATCTGATGACGAATGGGATATTTATACCGTATCAAGAGATTTACAAAATAGAGTATATATGACTAGAAATGGTAAGACAATAGTAAATGGACCTAATTCAGCAGTTGGTTTTGATGGATTATTTGTAAATGTTGGCGGATGTTGTGGTGGTGAAACATCTAATGGTCAAGTAGCAGAAATCTTATTATCGAATAAATATGTTGAAAAGAATGATATTACTAAGATTGTTAAAATATTATCAAATAAATGGAGTATTAAAGAAGAAATCTTAGGCCCAATTGGTACTTTTAATGGAACTAATTTTAATTCAGTAGATGGTTTAAGATTATGGGTTGATGCAAGTACACTTAATGGAAATAATGGTGATAAGATACAAAAATTAGTATCTTTATCTGATAAAAAGAATGCAATTGAAAATATAACAGGTGATAGTAATAAATATCCAACTCTTAAAAAGAATGGATTAAATAATAAAAACGTATTAAGTTTTAAAAATTATAATAATATGATAATGAGTAATAATGTAAGAGCTACCGAATATACTTTAATATTCTTAACAAGACAGGTTGGTGGACAAAATGGAAGATTCTTAATTGGTAACGGTAATAAATTATTTGGATATTGGAATGGTGGCAAAGATCAATTACATATAGAAAATTGGGTATCACCTGCTGGTAAACCAAATTCTAATAATAAATGGGACTTATATGCAATAAGTAAAGGATCTGATAATAAAGTATTTATGAGTAGAAATGGTAAAACCATTATAAATGGTATAATTAATTATAATAATTTTGATGGGTTATTCTTTAATACAGGTGGATGCTGTGGAAATGAAACTTCTGATGCAGAATTAGCAGAAGTTATATTATGGAAGAGAGCAATTGGTGAAGATAATATTAAATTAATTGTTTCATATTTAGCACAAAAATGGGGCATTAATTAAGCTAAATAACCTAAATTTAATATTTTTTAATTAAAATTTAATTAAAAAATAATAATTTATTATTATATATTAATGAATAATAATGATATAGATAATTTATTAATAGAAGCTGAAAATAAAATAAGAAAAATTCATAATAAGGCAATTTTACAAATAAAACAAGAATTATCAATAAATCCATTAGCTCAAGAAGATATTCAAAATAAATTAACTTCAATGATAACTTATCATAATAATTTATTAAATATGTTAAAAAACAAATATAGTCCTAAAAAACTTAAAATATATATTGATAAAATTACATCATTAAAAAAGAAATTTGGAGAAACTACACAAAATATTATAAATAATTCAACAAATGCTAATAAGATGTTAATTGATTTAAAAAAAATAGTTACATCTAAATTAGAAAATTCTCCACGTTATGTTCTTTCAAAAACATATATAAAAAATAAAATAAAAACCTTATCACCAAAATTTGAAAAAGCTACAAAAATACTAAACGATTTAAATAAAAAAGCAATATCTAAATTACAAGACTCTCCTCGTTATTATCTTTCAAAAACATATATTAATAATAATGGAAAATCTGCATCTCCTAAATCTGAAATGGCTTATGAAATATTAAAGGATTTAAGAAAGGAAGTAGCTTCTAAATTAGAAAATACACCAAAATATATTGCTTCAAAAAAATATATAGAAGATAAAATTAAAAAATTAACACCAAAATTTAAAATGGCAAATCAAATTATTAAACAAAAGATAAATGAATTAAGACAATCTGAAGAAATTAAAATAATATATACAAATATTATAAAAAAATTAGATATAATACACGAATCAATAATGTCTAATATAAAAGATAATAATATAATTTTGAATAATTTTAAAATAGAATCTCAAAGAATTTTATATGATAATTTAAAAGCATATAAAATTACTCTTGAAAATATTTTAAAAGAAATTAAACTAGGAAACTCTATAAGTAGTCCAAAAAAATATATACATAAAATAAATAATAATATAAAAGTTAAAGAAATTAATGCTCTTTTAAGATAAAATAAAACACCACATTTAGATAAAAATATATTTTACTAAAATAATGTATAAAATGTTATGATATAATAAAAACTATAATTATATCATATTTAATAAAATTATAGTTTTTATTAAGTATACTTTTTAAGAAAATTTAATAATAAGATATTTAATTTAATTTTTTAAATTTAATTTATATATAAAATATATATAAATGTCAAATATAGTAAATACATCTAATATGTCAATAAATGAAAGAGCTACAAATATGACTCGAGTATTAATTGATAGTTATAATAATAAGGATGGTATTACAATTGATCGTAATATTGCATCATTAACAAATGATGACAAAACTAAAAAAGAACTTGCTAATTTAATTATAGCAAGAGACGAAACTAATTTAAGTACACTTATTAAAACAACACTTTTAAAGAATCCACAAAATAATCCTACTCAAATATCATCTAGTATGACTCAACCATCTAACAATGTTGCTCAACCAATAATTAGTTCTAATACATCATCTAGAAATATTAATCAATCAAAAATGGTATCTAAAAGTGATAACTCATATAATCTTAATGCATCATCATATGATGTAGGGATAAATAATAATAAAATAATGAATACTGATAATAATCTTTTTACAATATCCTCACCTGTAGATATTGGAACAAATATAACACTTGGTAAAGATTTTGCTGTTAAAAATAGAGGTAACTTAGTTTTTGCAGCAGATGGTACTAATGTAACTTTAAATAGTAAAGGTGATGTAAATCTTAATAGTAAGTGGACTAATACAAATCAATTAAATGTTACAAATAGTCTTGTAACTAAAGGAGGAAAATCATTATATAATTCTAAAGGTTTAAATACAATTTTTAATGATGAAAAAGGTAAGAATTATATTAGAGGTGATACAACATTAGAAGGTACATTGTCAACTAGTTCACTTTTTAATATTGGATCTGGATATCTATCATCAGATAAAGATGATTTAAATATTTATACTCCAAATAAAATAAATCTCAATGGTAGTAATGGACTTAATATAATTTCAAATAAAAAAGATGTATTATCTGTATTAAATGATAATATAGGTACACCTTTTATTAAAATTAATAGTGATATAAAAATTGGACAATTTACTATTAAAGATAAAGGTTCATCATTAGTAATACTAAATAATAAAAATGAAGAGGTTGCAAAAATACCACTTGTCAAAGGTAACCAAGAACTTAAACTTGATAATGTAAGAATTGTTGAAAAAGGAAAAGGATTAGCAATTCAAGATGAATTAGGAAGAGAACTACAAAAGATAGCATATTCTAAAAAACATATATTTAACACTGAAGATATAATATTACAAGATTCTAAAAAATCTAAATTTTCTAAGTTAGATAAAGATAATTGTATTAAATCCAAAGGTGATAATGTATGTGGTGGTAGTGTTAAGAGCTGGCAAAACCCTTATAGTACTGATAGAAAGTCAATTATCTATGATCTTAAAAGTAGCAAATTAATAACACATATATTAATTAGAAGAAAGTTATATGTAGAAGCAGAAAAACTAATGAAGAATCAATCATTAGAAATATATAATGAAGGTAGTGTTAATAAATTAAATAAATTAACATTTAAATTTAAATTTGATACATTATCAGATGATTATCTAATTCCAGTTAATACAATCGGAAGATTTATAAAGATTTCTTCACCATTTATAATCACAGCTTTTAGAGTATTTACACGTAAATTATATAATAATCTTAAACCATACTCTGCCGATAAAAGAACTCCTATTGTTAAATTACAACCCATAAATATGAAATATGAACAAATTGAAAATGAAATAGAAGCAAAATTATATGAATATGCAAAATCTAAAAATCCTAAATTAAGTCCTGATGAATTAGGAAATAAAATGATTGAATATACAAGAGATAATGAAATTTTTGAAAAGATTTTTAATAAAAGTTCACAAAAAAATAATAATGTAGAAAAATTCTCTAATTCTAATATTGATAATGTAGAACAATTTTCTAATTCTAAGATTAATAAGGATTTAAAAGCAAGAATTAGTTCTGAAATTTTAGATGCAATTAAACGTTCAAGATTAAGAATAAGATCACCAAAAAGATTAGCTAAAAAACTATCTAAATTACATAGTAAAAAAAATAAAGAAAATGATCTTAAAGCAAAAATTATTAAAAAGAAAGATGAAGTAGCAAGAAATTCTATCAAAGCAAAAAAGGCTAGCGATGATGCTAATATTGCATTAAAGAAATCAGATGAAGCAATGATACGTTATGTTGTAAAGCAATACTCAAATAATTCTCCTAAATCTAAGAGTATTGCTAAAGGTGAAGTTAAAAAAGCAGAAGTTGCTGCAAATATTGCTAAAGTTAAAGAACAAAAAGCTAGAAAAGCACTTGCAAAATCAATAAATGAATTAAATGAATTATTGAATAAATACAAAAAAGGATCAAGTAAAAAGGGAAGCAAAAAGGGAAGCAAAAAGGGAAGCAAAAAGGGAAGCAAAAAGGGAAGCAAAAAGGGAAGCAAAAAGGGAAGCAAAAAGGGAAGTAAAAAGGGAAGTAAAAAGGGAAGTAAAAAGGGAAGTAAAAAGGGAAGTAAAAAGGGAAGTAAAAAAGGATCTAGTAAAAAAGGATCACCTAAGAAATATTTAGGTAAAAAAGGATCTAGTAAAAAAGGATCTAGTAAAAAAGGATCTAGTAAAAAGGGATCTAGTAAAAAACTCTCAAATAAGAGAGAACCACTTACAAAATATTTAAGTAAAAAACTTTCAAGAAAAAATCTTTCAAATAAAAGAGAGTCACTTGCAAAATATTTAAGTAAAAAACTTTCTAATAAAAAAGATGATGAAGCAGAAACTGAAGAAGAAAAAGAATTTGAAAGAAAATATATGAAATTTTTAAATAAATATCATTCAAAACACTGTATATATTATAGCGGTAATATTTACCCAGCCTACTCTGGTCATAGAGGTCCTGGTTATGAAGGAGGACCTGGTTATAGAGGAGGGCCTGGTTATGAAGGAGGACCTGGTTATAGAGGGTCTGGTTATAGAGGAGGGCCTGGTTATGAAGGAGGTCCTGGCTATGGTGGAGGCGGTGGCAGTGGTGGCGGTGGCAGTGGTGGTGGTGGCGGCGGCGGTGGCGGCGGCGGCGGCGGTGGCGGAAGTGTTGTTAATATTAATTCTGGTAATGGAGGAGGTGGTAGTAAGATGAAAAGAAGCAGAAATGGTAGTAAGAAATCCAAGAAAGGAACCAAGAAATCCAAGAAAGGATCTAAGAAATCCAAGAAAGGAACCAAGAAATCCAAGAAAGGATCTAAGAAATCCAAGAAAGGAACCAAGAAATCCAAGAAAGGATCTAAGAAATCCA
>Ga0222712_10001617_pt1 | contig 27305 bp, 37 predicted proteins | sample C33_657DmetaG_FD_165043 | JGI IMG/M metagenome (GOLD analysis project Ga0222712, IMG submission 165043) | Estuarine water microbial communities from San Francisco Bay, California, United States - C33_657D | ecosystem: Environmental > Aquatic > Marine > Unclassified | place: USA: California... | reverse complement strand
CATTGTAGTCAAAGACGATAGAATTATATCTATTGGCTACAATGGTATGCCATCAGGTTGGGATAACAACTGTGAAGATAAAGAATATATGGACCAAACGGCGGGTGGTTGGTTGTCTCCTGAAGAAATTGAAGAACAGTGGCCATGGAGTGAACAACAGTTACCAAAAACTGAAGACCTTCCATGGCTTCGTTATAAATTAAAAACTAAACCAGAGGTACTTCATGCTGAAACAAATGCGATTGCGAAACTTGCTAAGTCTACCGAATCTGGTATGGGTGCTACTATGTTTATTACCCATGCTCCATGTTTGGACTGTGCCAAACTTATCTACCAAAGTGGTATTAACCACGTTCTATATCGGAACTCTTATCGTAGCGATGATGGTATCAAGTTTTTGGAAAAAGCGTCCGTGGAGGTTGAAAAAATATGAGTAAAGTTTACACATCACACGTTATTGAAATCTGTGAAAACGGCGATGCAATAATTGAATTGCCTAAAGAACTTATGGAAGATATGGGTTGGAAAACAAACGACCTGTTGGACATTGACTACGTTAATGGCGAACTTATCATTAAAAAGATTGAGGAAACACGTATGAAAAGATACTGGAGAATCTTCAAATCTTTTTTTCAAAAAACTAAATAAAACAACCGCGGGATAGTAAAACGGTATTACGGAGGACTCATAATCCTCAGTTCTTGGTTCGATTCCAGGTCCCGCAACCAATAGGATATATTATGACTGATATGAATAAAGACGTTAATATTTTTATTGACGCATGTGACCAAGTACCATCTCTGGAGAATATTAGTCTCTACCGAAATCTTATTGTAGAAGAATTTTGGGAATTCAAAGATGCAAACCAAAAGAATGACTTGGTAGAAGAATTAGATGCTTGCATGGACATGATTTGGGTAATACTTGGATTTTGTCGTATGCGTGGATTTGATGTTGATGGTGCATGGGCCGAAGTTGCACGGAGTAATCTATGCAAGATTGATTCTGAGACTGGTAAAGTTATTAAACGTGCTGATGGTAAAGTTATGAAACCTGAAGGATGGACTGCTCCAGTGCTTGCACCTTTTGTTAAACTGTGATATAATATCGTTATGGATGAAGATACTAGAGAAATTCTTTTAATTCTGCAAGAAGAATGTGCAGAAGTCACTCAAGCAATAAGCAAATGTTTTCGTTTCGGTCCTGACCAATTAAAACCTGGTAAAGACAAAACAAACATTCAAATGTTGCAGGAAGAATTGGGTGACCTTCTCGCTATGATTGATTTGCTTGTTAAGAAAGATGTTGGCGTCAATTGGAAAGAATTGATGTTAGCAAAGCAAAACAAATTTTTAAAACTTAAACAATGGAGTAATATTGAAATTGAGTAACATCAATACATCAAAACTCGCCTATCAAATGGCAGTTGAAAACAAACTCCAGGCATACAAGTATGACCTGGTTCTGCGTGAGTTCGACAATATGGTTGAACTTATTGGTCTAGTCAATGACCCAACCCAAGACATGGCCGACTTCCGCGGTCGTGAAATGTTGTTCCCCAAGAAGTGGGTAACATTGAAAACCTTTTTTGCAGAGGAAAGGGTTAAAGTATGAGTTTAAAACTTATTACTTTCAAAACAAACCAAACCATCCTTGGTGATGTTGAGTATAGCGGCGGTGAATATACCGTAAAGCAACCTGTACAGGTTATTGTACAGCCAACTAAAGATGGCCCAATGATGGGCTTCTCTCCATTCTTAGATTTCTGCGTAGAGTTTTCTACTGGCATTAAATTTTCATCTTCGGATGTTCTAACTGTAACCACACCAGTTACCGATTTAACAAATCAATACAACCAAGTCTTCGGCTCTGGCATTCAAATCGCATCTTCTATTCCTAAATTTTAATGAGTGATTTTTACACTAATGTAATATGTGTTGGCAACAACATTCTTTACAGAGGCGTAGAAAACGATAGGCGTGTAAAACTCCGGGTGGGTTACACGCCTACAATGTTTTTGCCTTCTAAAAAAGAAACGAAATGGAAAACTCTCCATGGTGAATACCTTGATGAAGTTCCTATGGGTTCAATTCGTGATTGTAGAGACTTCATTAAGCGATATGAAGATGTTGAGAACTTTAAGATTTATGGAAACACCCGTTATGAATATGCCTATATTGCTGATGAATTCAAAGGCGCAATTGATTGGGACCAAGCCAAAATTAATATCGCAGTCATTGATATTGAAGTCGGTTCAGAAAATGGCTTTCCTGACCCATACAAAGCAAATGAGCCAATCACGGCAATCGCAGTAAAAACTATTGGTGCTGATATGAAAGTATATGGTTGCGGTAGTTTTAATAACTTCCGTGATGATATTACTTACATAAAGTGTAGAGATGAATATGACCTCTGCAAAAGATTCCTAGAAGATTGGCAACATAATACACCAGATATCATTACTGGTTGGAACACTCGCTTCTTTGATATCCCATATTTGATTAATCGTTTTGCCAAAATTCTTGGTGAAGATGAAATGAAGAAACTTTCACCTTGGGGTTATATCTCTGAGAGAAAGCTAACTGTGCGTGGGCGTGAAGCACTAGAGTATGAAATCTATGGTGTTTCATCGTTAGACTACATTGAATTGTATCGCTGGTATGCTCCTGGTGGTAAATCGCAAGACTCATATCGCCTAGATAATATTGCACAAGTAGAACTTGGTGAAGGTAAAATCTCTTATGATGAATTTGAGAATTTGCACCAGTTGTATAGACTTAACTATCAAAAGTTTATTGAGTATAACATCAAAGACGTTGAGTTGATTCTTAAACTTGAAGACAAACTAAAGTTGCTTGAATTAGCCTTGACTCTTGCGTATGATACAAAAGCAAATTACAATGATGTGTTTGCTCAAACTCGTATGTGGGATGCTATCATCTATAACTATTTGCTTGAGAGAAACATTGTTGTTCCTCCACGTGAGGTGAGCGTCAAAGATGGTGCGTTTGAAGGTGCTTATGTAAAAGATCCACAAGTTGGTGTGCATGATTATGTTGCATCGTTTGACTTGAATAGTTTGTATCCACATTTGATGATGCAGTACTCCATAAGTCCGGAAAATCTTATGGAAAGAAGCGATATAGATGGAAGAAAACGCAAATTACTTGATGAATTAAAACTTAGAAATGCTAAATAACTAGATGTGGTTACTTATTTGGAGCATTTATGAAATACAATATCACGAAGGATAAACTATATGAATTGTTTATTACCAAAAATATGAGGCGTAGTGAAGTTGCTGAGTATTTTGGTTGTTCGGATGCCAATATTAAAAAACATCTACATAAATTTGACATAAGAAAGCCTTTTGTGTTAGAGTGCCAAAACAAGGAACGCAAAACCAAAGTTAAGTGTTTATATTGTAAAAAAGAATATGAAATACAAAAGTTTAGAGCTGAAAGTGAAAAGTATGATTCAAAATATTGCAGTTATTCATGCGCTCAAAAAAGTCGGTATCTAGGCGAAGAACATAAACGCAGAATCAGAAATGAAATTGCGGCTAGGCGCCGCGCTAGAATAAGAAATCAAACACCGAAATTAACTAAAGATGAAAAGAATAAATTGCAAGAGTATTATTTGATTTGTCCAAAGGGACATGAAGTTGACCACATCCAATCAATTGCGAAAGGCGGTCTACATCATCCAGACAATTTACAGATATTGACTAAACATGAAAACAGAAAGAAGTGGTGTAAGTGATGTTTCGTAATGTAAAAGAAATGACAACTGAAGAACTTGAAAATGAACTTCATGCAATTGAATCTTTTGAAAAAGAAATTGGTAAAGTAAATGTCAATTCACTACTTAGTAAGAGTGTTGATACTTCATTCTTAGAATCAATGCAATGCACAGTAACTCCGAATGGACAACTATTTAGGGTGGATCGTCAAGGTTTCTTGCCTAAGATGTTGGAAGAAATGTATGAAGACCGAAAGAAGTTTAAGAAGCTGATGCTTTCCGCTAAACAGGAATATGAAAAAGAAACAGATGCTAATAAGAAGTATGAATTGAAAAAGAAGATTGCACGATATGACAATCTGCAACTTGCTAAAAAAGTTTCATTGAATTCAGCTTATGGTGCGATGGGTTCACAATACTTCCGATTCTATGATTTGCGTCTAGCACTTGGTGTTACTTCCGCAGGTCAACTTTCAATTCGTTGGATTGAAGAAAAGATTAATAAGTATATGAACGACTTGTTAAAAACGAATGGTGTAGATTATGTTATTGCCTCAGACACAGATTCAATTTATCTCCGTCTTGGTGAGTTGGTTGATAAAGTGTATTCAAAGAAAACGGATGTTAACCAGCTTATCGCCTTCATGGACCGTGTCTGTGAGGATAAGATTCAACCATATATTGATAAGAGTTATCAAGAACTTGCTACGTATGTCAACGCATATTCCCAAAAAATGCAAATGAAGCGTGAAGGCTTGTCCAACAAAGGTATCTGGACAGCAAAGAAGCGGTATATTTTGAATGTGTATAACAACGAAGGTGTTCAGTATGCAGAGCCTCAGATGAAAGTCATGGGTCTTGAAATGGTAAAGTCTTCTACTCCATCTTCCATCCGTGATAAGATGAAAGAGGTTATCAAGTTGATGGTAACTGGTACCGAAGATGATGTGCAAGAATTCATTGCCAACTTCCGCAAAGAGTTTAGAACATTGCCGATTGAAGAAATATCTTTTCCTCGTTCTGTCAATGGTTTGAAGACATACACGGACAAAGCGCAAATATATACTAAGGGTACACCGATTCATGTTAAGGGTGCGTTGCTGTATAATTACCTGTTGAATAAACATAACTTATCAAACAAGTACCCTAAGGTTCAAGAAGGTGAGAAATTAAAGTTTACATACCTGATTCAGCCTAACCCAATCAACGATACGGTAATATCGTATCCAACACGCCTGCCAACCGAATTTGGACTTGACAATTATATTGATTATGAGTTACAATTTGAGAAAGCGTTTCTTGATCCAATCAAAATCATTCTTGACTGTATTGATTGGCAAGTTGAGGAAACAAGTTCATTGGCAGATTTTTTCTAAAGGATAATTATGAGTTTATTGGACAAAATTAAAAAGAATTCTACAATCAAAGATAGTGCGATTCTATCTAAATCAAAGTTCTTTACTGAGAAAGACATGATACCAACATCCATTCCTATGGTGAATGTTGCCCTTTCAGGTAAATTAGAGGGCGGCCTAACGCCTGGTCTTACAATGTGGGCTGGTCCATCAAAGCACTTTAAGACTGCATTTAGTTTGTTGATGGCTAAATCTTACATGGACAAATATGATGAAGCAGTTCTTATTTTCTACGATTCCGAGTTCGGTACTCCGCAGTCTTATTTTGATACTTTTGGTATTGACACAGAGCGGGTGCTCCATACTCCTCTTACAGATATTGAACAACTCAAATTCGACATAATGAAACAGTTGGAAGGTATTGAACGTAACGATAGGGTGATGATTATCATTGATTCTATTGGTAACCTTGCATCAAAGAAAGAAATTGATGATGCACTTGAAGGCAAATCTGTTGCTGACATGAGCCGTGCGAAACAAGTAAAGAGTTTGTTCCGTATGGTCACACCTCACTTGAATCTAAAAGATATTCCAATGGTTGTTGTTAATCACACCTACATGGAAATTGGAATGTTCCCGAAAGCAATTGTTGGTGGTGGTACTGGTTCATACTACTCTGCTGATAATATTTTCATCATTGGTCGCCAACAAGAAAAAGATGGCACAGAAATTACTGGCTACAATTTCATTATCAACGTTGAGAAATCACGGTATGTTAAAGAAAAGTCTAAGATTCCTGTTAGCGTATCTTATGATGGCGGTATCAACAAATGGTCCGGTTTAATTGATATTGCTCTTGAATCTGGTCACGTTCTTAAACCTGCCAATGGATGGTACTGCAAAGTGGATAAAGAAACTGGAGAAACTGGTGACAAGAAACGCCTTGCTGATACCATGAATGAAGAATTTTGGGGTGAAATTCTTGCAAGCGAAGACTTCAAAGATTTTGTGAGGAAGAAATATGAAATCTCTTATGGCAACATTATGGGGCAAGATGATGTTCTGGAAGAAGCCGAAGAAGTTTAAAGAAAACGTAGATTTCAAACTTCACGACTTTGAAGATACAGATTTAACTGGCATAGAAATCCTCCGGGGTGACTATGCTGGTGTTGTATACTATTATACCTATGCATCTGTAACAGAGGAACTTAACATGGCTAAACTAAAGTTTGGTTACCATGTGGTTAATTTGATGAAACATGACAAGGATGCATTGACAGAAGATGCAACTTTTGTTACAATGTTAGGTGACATACTAACAGAACTAATTTTAACGGAAAAACAAATTGAACCGACTAGAACTCTCTATTCTGAAGAATCTGATATATAATGATGAGTATGCCCGTAAAGTATTGCCGTTCATTCAAACAGAATATTTTTCAGATAACAATGAACGAACCATCTACAATGAGATAAAAGAATTTGTAGAAAAATACAAAAATCTTCCAACTTATGAAGCACTGGTGATTAACTTTACTGAGAGCAAGAAACTCACCGAAGAACAGGTTCGCAACTCAATCCAAATTTTGAGTGATATCAAAGCGAACAAAGATGATCCAACTGATATTCAATGGCTGACTGAACACACCGAAAAGTTTTGCCAAGATAAAGCATTGTATAATGCAATCATGGAATCAGTTACGATTCTGGATGATAAGTTTGGCACCAAAGCAAAAGGTGAAATCCCAAAGATTCTTTCTGATGCTCTTGGTGTTTCATTTGATAGAAATGTTGGTCACGATTACATAAATGATTATGAAGAACGATTTGAATTCTACCATCGTAAAGAAGAACGAATCCCCTTTGATTTGGATTTCTTTAACAAAATCACAAAAGGTGGTCTACCTAACAAAACGCTTAATATTGCTCTGGCTGGAACTGGCGTGGGAAAAAGTTTGTTCATGTGCCACATGGCTTCTGGTTGTATCTCGCAAGGCTTTGACGTTCTTTATATCACCATGGAAATGGCTGAGGAAAAGATTGCGGAACGTATTGATGCGAACCTCTTGAACATCAAACTTGATGACTTGCATTTGATAAGCAAAGAAGATTATGAAAGACGATTTCAAGGTGTGAAAAACAAGACACAAGGCAAGTTAATCATCAAAGAGTATCCAACTGCAAGTGCTAGTTCTATGCACTTCAGGTCTTTGTTGAATGAATTGCAATTGAAAAAGAGTTTTCGCCCAAAGATTATCTTCATTGACTATTTGAATATCTGTTCTTCATCTAGGTTGAAACAAGGTGCGAATGTTAACTCCTACACCTATGTCAAAGCTATCGCAGAAGAATTGCGTGGTCTTGCTGTAGAATTTAATGTGCCAGTCGTTTCAGCTACACAAACAACAAGGTCTGGTTATAGTAACTCCGATGTTGACTTGACTGATACCTCAGAATCGTTTGGTTTGCCAGCGACTGCTGACTTCATGTTTGCACTAATCAATACGGAAGAATTGGAACAATTGAATCAAATCATGGTGAAACAGTTGAAAAATCGCTATAATGATCCTAGTTCAAACAAGAAGTTTGTTATTGGTGTTGATAGGGCTAAAATGAAACTGTATGATGTAGAAGATGCCGCGCAGAATATTGTAGATTCTGGCCAGATTCCAGATGATAAACCATTGAATACGTTCGGTAATCGTGAGAGGAAGTTCAATTCCAAGTTTGAAGGAGTCCGTGTATAAATACTCCATAAACTGGAGTATACATGGCAGGTTCAGCTAAAGTACACGGTCTTCTTTATAAGTTTAAAGACCTAGATAAATCATATGCGCTAAATTCACCAACACCAACTGAGCGTGGTGAATTAGCCGTACTTCAACAAATTAATGGATATATTTCTAAAATTGGATCACCAATAACTGTTGTTGCTGGTAAGCATACATTCAAAGAAATTTATGGTGCAAACAAAGTTGAAGGTACTCCTAAGGCTGATATTGCTTTGGTAACATATGACGCTAAGAAAAAAAAGTTTGTGGATGTGTGCTTTATCTCTCATAAAATGGGTAGAGATGCCAGTGGATTCCAACAGTATAGCGGTATTACCACTAAAGCTGACGGTAGCAAAAATGGCTCAATATCAAAAGATAAAACCCTTGTTGCTTTTCTAAAAACTTTGACTGGCTTTCACACTGCAATCGTTAATGGTAAAGAAAGATTCTTTAGAACAATAAAAGACAAAACACTTATTGGTAAAGCTGTATATGGTCCACAGTTTGGCGAAACAAAATTTGGAATAGACAATATTCATTTAATTGGCCAAGGTGATGTATCGTTTACTGCAAGAGCTGGAAAACATCATATGGTTTTCTCCGCACATGCAAGTTACAATCCAGATGTAAAAGAATTTATGCAAGCTGATTACACTTCAATTATTGGTGCAAGATATTCATCAGGAAGAAACTATGAATCTGATGGAAAAACGTATAGTAATGTTCGTGTTCTGATTATGCCAAAAAGATTGATTGGCTCAAAAGCAAAAGAAATATGAAATTCACAGAATTCTTAACAGAAGGCGTAAAGAAAGAAGGCGCCAATCTTCACCTTGAACACATTGAGGATGAAGTATTAAATCGTGGTGTTGCTGGCGCAAGAGATGCGATTGCATTCCTTCGTTCATTGCGTGATATGCTTGCTGGTCATGCAGAATCAAAAGTAAACATAACTACAAAATGGGATGGTGCACCAGCTGTGTTTGCTGGTATCAATCCAGATAATGGTAAATTCTTTGTCGGCACTAAAGGTGTCTTCAACGTAAATCCAAAACTGAATTACACCGATGAAGATATTGACAACAATCATCCATCAGAAGGATTGAATGCTAAACTAAAAGTAGCATTGCGTTATCTACCTAAATTAGGAATCACTGGTGTACTTCAAGGCGATATGATGTTTGCTAAAGGCGACTTGAAGAAGCAAAGCATTGAAGGCGAATCATATGTCACATTTCAACCAAACACCATCGTATATGCTGTGCCAAGTACCAGCGCATTAGCAAAGAGTATGCTGTCCGCTCAAATGGGTATTGTATTTCATACTTCATACACTGGTAAAACTTTTAATGATATGAAAGCATCATTCAATATTGATATCAATCATTTGAAGACAACCAAAGATGTTTGGTTTCGTGATGCATACTTTGTTGACGCATCTGGTACTGCATCTTTTACCGAGCAAGAAACAAAAGAAGTTACATATTTGTTATCACAAGCTGGTACAATATTTCAGAAACTAAACTCAATGACATTGAATAGAATTTCAGCATCAGAGAATCTTCTTGTTCAAATTAAAACTTTCAACAATACCAAAGTGCGTGAAGGTCAAGCAATCAAAGATACTTATAAGCATACACAAGAATTGATTAAGTGGGTTGAAGCTAAACTTAACAAAGAAATACTTGACGCTAAAAAAGAAGATACAAAGCTGAAACGCCAAGCAGAGAAGAATGAGATTATGAGATTCTATCGCAACAATGCGAATGAATTGAAAAACATATTTGACTTGATGAATATGCTTGTAGATTCAAAGAACATGATTGTGAAGAAGTTGCAAGGTATGAAACAAGTTACCAATACATTCTTACGCACAGATGATGGTTTCAAGATTACAAATCCAGAAGGTTTTGTAGCTGTAGATAAACTAAAAGGCAATGCGGTTAAGTTGATTGATAGATTAGAATTTGCACATGCAAACTTCAATGCCGCAAAGAATTGGAGCAAGTAATGGCTGATAAGAAATTTGATTTAACTGAAATTATGAAAGAGTATGGTGAAGATGACTTTGGATTCACCGCTACCGATGAAGAAGAATATACTTCGGTCATTGCTGAGAAAGAAGAAACTGTAGAAGAATACAAACAGCGTCTACATGAAGTTGAAAAACTGGTATTACCATTTCTAACAAAACTATTGAAAACTGCTGACCAACCAATCATCAAGTGGCCAAATCGCAAAGCGACACTTGAAACCCAGATACAAAAGATATTAAACTTAACAAGAGGTTAATATGGAAGAAGATAGATACAAACGGTATGAAACAAACTGTACGTGTGGTTGTTTTAGACATTGTGGGTTTAGCTGTATGACTGATGATTGTGAATGTACCGATTGTGAATGTAATAGATGTGTAGAGGGTCAAGGATACAACTGATGAATAATTTCAAAGAACAAGCAAAAATAAATGAAGCGTCATATGCTGGTAACATTGGCATCATGGAGTTAATTAAGTTCAAACAAAAAGCAACTCCCGAGCAGAAGAAAAAATTTGATGAATACCTTGCACAAAAGAAATCAAAAGAAGTCTGGGAATTAGTCCAGAAGGTTACTGGAGTACAACTACATAAAAGTGTACAAGAAGAAAAGAAAGTACCTGATGCTGACATTTTACCACCAGCTGGCGCAGGGCAAGATGGTACAGGTACATTGGTAAAGAAATACAAGAAAGATACACCAGGTCAGTAAGACAGATATATATTATTAAGGAGTTTGTTATGAAGGATTTGATTATCGGTGCAAGTACCGGATATACTTGGGACACTTTGAAGTATTGGGTTAACTCAATCAATCAGAGTGGCTTTGATGGGGACAAGGTTCTAGTTCTTATGAATTGTGACCGTGAGACTACGATGAAAGTAGCGAATGCGGGTTTCACGATTATAGGATTTGAACAAGATGCACAAGGCAATCTTGTGTATAAACATGAAGGAATACCCGTTCATGTTGAAAGATTCATCCATATCTACGAACATCTATGCCGAACAGATTATCGGTATGTGATTACTACCGATGTTAAAGATGTTATCTTTCAGAAAAATCCAATTAAGTTTATTGAAGAAAACATTGGCGACAAAAATCTAATGTTTGCATCTGAAAGCATTCGGTATAAAGATGAAGCCTGGGGTAATCAAAATTTGCTTGAGACTTATGGTAAATACATCTATGATAAATTCAAAGATAATGAAATCTACAACGTTGGTGTTCTAGCTGGTACTGGTTCAGCCATGCGTGATTTGTGTATCAACATCTTTACCGCGGCTATCAATCGCCCAATTCCAATCTGTGACCAATCAACATTCAATTTTATGATTTCACAGCATCCATATATTGATACATCAAAGTATATGAAGTCAGAAGATGGTTGGGCATGTCAACTTGGTACAACTGGCGATCCAAGCAAGATTGAACAATTCAGACCACACTTACTAGAGAAGACACCAATTTTTGAAGATGGTAAAGTATGGACAAGTCATGGATACGAATTCACCATTGTTCACCAGTATGATAGAGTACCAGAATGGCGTCAGATAATTGAGAAGACATATGGTTGATGGTATCTTTTTCATTTCTTCCGCATTAAACGTCAAGCAATTATCTGTTTTTTCAAATGAAGAAAGATATCAGCAGACGGTAAACACAGTCAAGTCTATTGACAAATACTGCCCAAACAATGTAAAATACATGTTTGATACATCGTATAAGATACCAGAAGCGAGTTATCTTCAAGGCATGCATGATTTAGGCGTTAAGTTTTTGTGGACTGGTTGGAATGACCAAGTACAAAGACTATCTGAACAAGGTCAAAGAAGTTTAGCTGAAACTGTTGGCTTCATTGCAATGTTTGATAAGTTTTATACCGAAAAGGTAGAGAGCAAGAGAATTTACAAAGTCTCTGGTCGTTATTGTCTAAACGATAACTTCACCGTGGACCGAGAAGACTTCAAAGATTCTTTTGTCTTTCTACCAACAGTTGATTCATGGATGTCTAAACAACATCAAGAACATGCTGGAGTAGATAGAATATTTGAATTGAGATTGTGGCATATGGACTACAATTTGCTTGACATTTTTAGAAAAGAGTTATATAATATACTTAATGATATGGTGAAATACAATATTGATGTTGAGCATTCTTATTACAAGAATCTAAACAAATACAAGTGGACAACAGTTAAACCTATAGGACTAGAAGGTGTTATCGCACCGACAGGAGCAATTATTAATGAGTAAGAATGTTTTGATTACTGGTGGTTGTGGCTTCATTGCACACCACGTTATTGATTTGTTGATTCAAAAGACAGATTGGAATATTACAACTTTAGACAGACTAGATTATTCTGGTAATTTGAATCGTTTGCATGAAGTTTTGGAGAAATATGATGCACAAACTCGTAAGAGAGTTAATGTTGTATTCCATGATTTGAAAGCCGAGATTAATCCTCTTGTAAATAACTTCATCAACAAGTTAGGCAAGATTAATACAATTCTCCATCTAGCCGCATCGTCACACGTTGATAGGTCTATCACACATCCAATGGAATTTATCCAAGATAATACCATTGGTACTGCACACCTGTTAGAGTATGCACGAAGACTTGATAACTTGGAAACATTCTTGTATTTCAGCACCGATGAAATCTTTGGTTCAGCACCTCCCGGTGTTGCATACACCGAACGTGCAAGGTATAATTCAACCAATCCATACTCCGCATCTAAAGCAGCCGCAGAAGAATTCTGTGTTGCATATGAAAACACATACAAGATGCCTATGATGATTACACATACAATGAATGTATTTGGTGAGCGTCAAACACCAGAGAAGTTTATTCCATTGTGTATTGACCGTGTTCGTAAAGGCGAAAAGATTTTCATTCACTCAAATGCGGCTCGTACAGAAGCTGGAAGCAGATTCTACATTCATGCGGCAGATGTAGCAGAAGCATTGTTGTTTCTGATTACAAATAAGCCAGCTTGCCCAACAGACTACGGTGATGCTAAATGCGCTAAGTTTAACATTGTTGGTAAAGAAGAAGTTGATAATCTAACCCTAGCTAAACTTGTAGCCCAAGCGCAAGACAGAGAGTTGATTTATGAAATGCTTGATTTCCATAACTCTCGCCCAGGTCACGACTTGAGGTATGCATTAGATGGTACTTTGATGCGTAATCTTGGTTGGGAACCAAAGATTGCATTCAGCGAAAGAGTTAAACAAGTAAGCGATTGGTACTTACAGAACACACGGTGGTTAGAACTATGAATTTAGAATATGAAATGATTGAAGAATGTATTGCATGTGGCTGTACAGATTTAGTACCAGTATTAGATTTGGCTAAACAACCACTCGCAAACTCATACAAGAAAAGTGCCTATGCACAAGAATCATATTTTCCACTTGCTATCAATCGGTGCAAAGAATGCTTTCACGTTCAGTTGAGCGTGAGAGTTGATCCAGATTTGATGTATAAAGACTATGCGTATGTTTCTGGTACTGCTAAAACTCAATTAGAATACTTTGATTGGTTTGCAGAATTTGCAGCCGAAAAGTATGGAACCAAGCCAATTAATGTACTAGATATTGGGTGTAATGATGGAAGTCAATTAAATTCATTTCAAGACAGAGGAGCGCAAACATATGGAGTTGACCCAGCCGAAAATTTGTTCCCTACTTCTGCCGAAAGGCACCATGTTGTCTGCGGATATTTCACAGGCAAAGAATTTGATAACGAAAAATTTGATATCATCACCTGCCAAAACGCATTCGCACACAACTTCAACCAGCTTGAATTACTCCAAAACATTAGGAACGTCATGCACAAAGACAGTTTGCTCTTTGCTACGACCTCCCAATGCGACATGATTTTGAATGGTGAGTTTGATACAATTTACCACGAACATCTTTCATTCTACAATGTGAAATCTATTGATGCACTATGCAAACGTGCTGGGTTGAACTTGATTGATGTAATTAAATCGCCTGTTCATGGCATGAGTTATATCTTTGTCATTTCAAAATTTGCAAAAGCACCACGTACAATTGAGAATCTTATTTCACATGAAACAATCAAAGGTTTGTATTCACCAGAAACTTATGACAAGTACGAAGCTGATTGTCTTCATAATGTAAAACAGTTTGGTGACTTTATTAAGAAGATGAAATCGGAAGGAAGAACTGTTGTTGGCTATGGTGCACCAGCAAAAGGAAACACTCTGATGAATTTTGCTGGCATTGGACCAGATTTTATCATTGATGATAATCCATTGAAGCAAGGCTTGTATGCGCCTGGTGTTAATGTGCCAATCTATTCATCACAATATCTAGAAAGCTATTCCGATAAAACTGGCATCGTTTTTATTCCACTTGCTTGGAACTTCTATACTGAGATTGTTAAGAAGATAAAAACGATGCGACCAGATGGAAAAGATATCTTTGTAAAGCATTTTCCACAATTCAAAATTGAGGGCGCACTTTACTCCGTAGTAGATTATCATCCTGTATGAAGATTGGATTTGGTTTCTACGGTATAACTGAAGGTACCGATCCAAGAACTGGATACAGCCGTGACTTCACTCATTGCTGGAATGGCATACAAGAAATGCTTATTGAACCATTTGTCAACAAAGGTCACGATGCTGTGATATACGCATCTACCTATCCATTTTCATCACAAGAATCTGAAACTAAATTCTTAGAGACTGTAAAGCCAAAGAAAGTTGTTTACTCAGACTTTGCAACCTCTGATGCATTTACATCCAAATCAAAACTGCATGATGCATTCATCGGTGAAGATTTGGATGCTATTGTATTTACTAGATTTGATATTCATTTCAGTAAAGTTATGGCTGACGAAGATATTGACTTCAACAAATTTAACTTTTTATTCCCAGAAGATCCGGAATGGTGGAGAACACATAGATTTGCATGTGATTGTTTCTACATTTGGAATCACAGATACAGTGAATTTGTTAAAGATGCTATGCGTGAGACTTATGGATGGCCAAGAGGCACATTCTATCCAGATACACATGGTCTAATTAATTTCTTAGACAAGAAGATGCCAATTGAAGAAATGCATTTTATCTCTAAAGAATGTCAGATAAGTAATGTCAATACATTTTATACACTATGCCGCAAAGATGTGCCAGACCATCCTTGCAAACATCCTGAAGTGAGAGCGAAATATGGCTAATTTGATTATATGCCCAGTTGGTATGGAAATGCCACACGATCCTCGTTGGAAAGAGGAAGACCATTGGCGTTGGACACACAATGACCGCGACTATGAAACGTTATTGGTAGTTTACAATAACTTCAATCCTGAGCCAGGGTCTTATGACCATTTGATTCGGCACAAAGGACACAAATGGCAAATCATGCAAGCAGTTGCGAGAGATATTCCTATTGGTAAATACAACTACATTGGTTGCGTTGATGATGACTTGATTACTGGCTTCAAAGACTTCAATATTGGTCTTTTGTTTGCACAAACATTTAAGTTTCAATACTGGCAACTATCTATGCCACAAGATTCTAGTTTGATTTATCAGCCACTATTCAATGATCCATCTTGTCATTTCTCAGAAACAAACTTTATTGAAATGGGTTCTTGTTTCTTTACCGAAGAAAAATTCAGGTTCTTGATGGAGTTTATTGGTCATTGGGACTTAGAAATTGCATGGGGTATTGATAAAACATTCTATGACTTATTCCAATGCCCAGCCCATGTCGTTCATTCTGGTATGATTCATCAACCATTCCGCGATAGTTACTACGACAAACAAAAAGCTATGGATGAAATGAATGACTATCTGTACAATAAGTATCCATCCATACTTAAACAACACTATGGTCGCCAATCTAATTTTGTAGATAGACAAGATACTTTGAGAAAGTTTAAGTTAAATGTTGAAACTAATAATTCTTGATGTTGACGGTGTAATGACCGATGGTCGTAAATACTACGACAGAGAAGGAACAGTTCGGTACAAAACATTCTGCGATAAAGACTGGACTGCAATCAAACGCTTTCGTGCGCTAGGTCTTGAAGTTATATTTCTAACTGGTGATCCATTCAATGTTGCAATTGGTGAGAACAGAAAGATTGATGTAATCGTCAATAGATTTAGTGGTGAACACAGAGATAAATCAGACTATCTAACCAAGATATGTGAAGATTATGATGTACAGCCACATGAGATAGTCTTTATTGGTGATGATATCTTTGATGTGCATCTAATGCAACTTGTGGGTATTGCATTTTGTCCGATTGATTCTCCTCATGTTGTTAAGCAAAACTCAAAAGTGTTAGATGCAAAAGGCGGTGAGAATTTGATAGCAAAGATGTATGACCATCTAGAAGCAAAAGGATTAATCAGCACAGGCAATTTTGCTGACCATTTAGATAAAGTTTATGAATTAGACCTACGTGAGAAATTTTAATGTTTGATATTACTTTGTATGGTCATTTGACCAATGATACTATTATTGATGGCGACAAGGAAACTATGTCTCTTGGTGGTTTGTATAACTGCTGGAGAACATTCAATGAATTAGATAGAAATCTACAGGTTGGTCTAATGCCTACTGTTGTTGGTACTGCTGAGATTACGATTGATAGAAAAACATCTACAAGAACATCAAAAGCAAATTTGAACGAAACTTATCTACAGACAGAGATAAAGCCATCAAGAATTTCACATGTGCTTTATCTAAACGAATTGGAAGATACATCTTTTCTGCCAAATTTAAGAGGTATTGTTAGTGCCGACTTATGTAAAGGTAGAGAATTAAACTATGACCTACTTAAGTATGTTGATTACCTTTTTGTATCAGATGATGAACATGATGTTCAAAAGCTAAAAGATTATTCCGAGGGAGGACTAGTAATTTCTCATACTCCAAGAGGAAGCGTTGTTTACAGTGGTAATTTACTACAACCATATCTAATGCACAGAACACACATGGTAGAAGGCGCAAATGTCTTGGGCGCTGGTGATATGTTTGCATCATGCTTTTTATACTCTATACATAAGAAGTGGTCATTGCATGGTGCTATAGAATTTGCACACATTACCACGGCTGATTTGATTAGGAAATATAATGAAAAAATATAATTTAGTTTTGCCGATTGCTGGCAAAGCCCAACGGTTTATTGATGCTGGTTATTTGATGCCTAAGCCATTGATTTTGGCTAAAGGTAAACATGTTATTGATTGGTCACTGGAATCTATTGATACCAGTGATTGTAACTTGATTTTTATCGTTAGACTGGATCACATTTACAATTTTAGCATTGATAAGATTTTGAAGCAAAAGTTTGGTGATGATATCTCCATTGTAATAGTTGACCATGTAACACAAGGCGCACTAGAAACTTGCACACTAGCAGAAGAATATATCAACAATGAATTACCTCTTTACATTTACACTCCTGATGTATATTTTCTTCCTCAGTTCAAGCCAGATTGCATCTCAAGTGATACCGATGGCTTTCTATTAACATTCCAAGCAAATAGTCCTGACCATAGCTATGCTGAGATTGGTGAAGGCGGTATTGTATCCCGTGTGGTTGAGAAAGAAGTTATTAGTGAACACGCTAACGTTGGACTATATTATTTCAAGACTGGTAAAATGTTCCTGCAATACGCATGGGAAGCAATTAGCAACGGATTGTTAATTAAGGGCGAATACTACATTGCGCCAATCTACAATTACATGATTCGTGATGGTCTTAAAGTTACCGCATGTGATACGGAGAAGATGCATATTCTTGGCACACCAGCAACGTTTGAATTCTTCTGTGACAGAGTATTGCCTAGCTTTGGTGATAAGCCTGTTGCTATTGCATGTGACCATTCTGGATTTGAATTGAAAGAACAATTCATTGACTTGCTGGAAGAATATTTGATACCATACATTGATTGTGGTACATATGTAAATAAGCCATGCGACTACTATGATTATGTAAGTCAATCAGCACAGTTGATAAACAACAATGATTGTGACTTTGGTGTTTCATTCTGTCGTTCTGGTCAAGGCGTAAACATTTCTGGCAACAAAGCGGGACTAATCTCCGCATTGTGCTTTGATGAATTTACCGCTGAGATGGCAGTAAGGCATAACTGCGCTAACCATTTTGCTGTGCCATCTAAGTATGTTGATAAAGATATGTTGCGTAAGATGATACAAATTTGGTGTACCACATCGTTTGATGGTGGTAGACATTTCACTAGATTAAATAAGGTACTAAAATGACAATGTATATTGCACACAGAGGAAACTTAGAAGGTCGTGTCGCTGAACATGAGAATGATCCTGTATATCTCCAAGAAGCTATTGATGAAGGATATATGGTTGAAGTTGACTTATGGAATATTGATGGTCAACTAAAACTCGGGCATGATGAAAAATTTCACAATGTAACTTTTGATTGGTTATTTGAAAGAAAGCCATTTATTCTCAATCATTGTAAGAATCGTGAAGCACTTGATACTGTATTGAGAAATTATCTGCATGGTTTTTGGCACACAGACGAGGATTATGTCCTAACTACTTTTGGATATACTGTTGGATATCCAGGAAAAGAGCCGGTTGGTCAAACTTTCATACTTGGAGTGCCCGAAAGAGTGTATGCATTAGACGATATCAAGCACCGAATCACCTTTGGAGTAATGTCTGACTACGTAAAACTGCTAAATACATAAATAGATTATAAACTTAACTTGCTGTAGAGGCGGGGAAAATATGGATTTTAAGCAGTTCCTAGAAGAACAAAAAGAAAAGCATGCCGTTCTAGCATTCGGGCGCATGAATCCACCAACAGTTGGCCACGCCAAACTTGTTGACAAAGTAAAAGAGGTTGCAAAAGAAGTTGGTGGCACTCACCACGTTGTAATCTCTCATTCACAAGACCCAAAAAAGAATCCTTTATCAGCACAAGATAAAGTCAAACACGCAAAAAGATTCTTTCCAGATACTAATATTAGTACCTCAGACAAAGAACATCCAAACTTCCTATCTCAAGCATCAAAGCTACACAAAGCTGGAGCAACACATCTTCACATGGTAGCTGGCTCTGATAGAACCGGTGAGTATCACAAGATTTTGCATCAGTACAATGGTGTAAAAGGCGCTCACGGATACTTTAAGTTCAAAGATATCAAAGTCCATTCTGCTGGTGAGCGTGATCCAGATGCAGAAGGCGTTTCTGGTATGTCTGCATCCAAGATGCGTGGTCATGCTGAAACTGGTAACTTCAAAGAATTCAAAAAAGGTATTCCTAAGCATGTAGCACCAGAACATGCAAAAGAGTTGTACCATGATGTTCGTAAGGGCATGAATATCAAAGAAGATATCAACTATCACTTTGAACAAATTCTTTCTGAAGGCGTACACGATAAAGCAATCTTCAAAGCAGTATTTCTATCTGGTGGACCAGGCTCAGGCAAAGACTATGTGTTAGATAACACACTTGCTGGTCATGGACTAACAGAAATCAATTCGGACAAAGCATTAGAGTTCTTGATGGACAAAAAGAATCTAGACAAGACAATGCCGGCATCTGAAAAAGAAGCCCGTGATATTGTTCGTGGTAAAGCAAAGGACTTGACAGAGTTGCGTCAACGTTTAGCGTTGCTTGGTCGCAATGGACTAATCATCAATGGCACTGGCGATGATCCAAAGAAATATGCTAAAATCAAAAAAGAATTAGAAGAACTTGGTTACGAAACTTCAATGATTGCAGTTAACACCAAAGATGAAATTTCATCAAAGCGTAACATTGAACGTGGTCAACGTGGTGGTCGTACTGTACCTGAAAATATTCGTAAAGAAAAATGGGATGCAGTAAACAACGCAAGACCAGAAATGGCTAAGTTGTTTGGTAAAAATTATATGGAGTTTGATAACTCCGAAGATTTGCGTAGTGCCTCTCCAGATGTAGTGAAAGCAAAGAAAGATGAGTTGCTACAATTGTATAAAGGCATACAAGAATTTGTTAAGAAACCTCCTAAAAATCAACAAGCATCCGCATGGATTGCGGGTGAGTTATCTAAGAAAGATACTCTGCCTGTACCAAAATCAGGTGCTGAACAAATGGGTCCAGCAGAATCTAATGCGGCCGAAGAAGCACGTAAATTAGGTTTACAATATTTTGGATTTGGTCGTTATGGTAAGAATGGCAAAGTAACTCACCACTCTGTACACGACAAACTTGTACAGGATCCTACTCATGCGGATCAAGAAAGAATGGCTAAGATGGCAAATAAGGTTACAGCCAGTGGAGCCAGCGGAAGTGTTCCAAAGAAAAAAGTTAATGAATCTGTGTTGAATGAAGCGATAACCGTTACATTTACTGCTGATACTGCTGATGAATTAAATCAAGCATTCAAAATGTTCAGTAAGAATGATAAAGAAACCGATGTTGAAGAAGAAGCATCATATCAACTTTCAAATAGTAATGCGTTTAATGCGCTGACATTAGGAACTGGAATGTTGAGGGAAGAAATCAGCCCATTCAAACAAAAAGTTAAACATTCTGACGGTCATACATATGTTGGCAAAGACAGTAGACCAAGATTGTTTGCTATAAGAAACAACGCCGCTAAAGAAGCACATCGCCAAAATGGTGAAGTTGTAAAAGTTGAAAAAGGTTACATGGTTAAATTAAAGGAGAGTACAGATGTTAAAACTAATCAAGAGTTTCTTCAAGAAACAAACACCACCAGTGGAAGAGAAACATCCATTGAACATTCAGAAATATCAGGCACCATCACCTGCGCCCCAGGTAGTGGAACAGTCGCCATCACCGAGCATTGTGGAAACTCCAGCGCCCACATTGGTGACGGAAGCGCCTACGACCCAACCAGAAAAGACGGTCGCATCACCGGTAAAATCTACTACTCCAAAATCAAAGAGCAGTGGAAGAAAAAAATCAACGAAATCGACCAAGGCATAGAACCAGGAATGTCAATGGCTGCCGGTGGAGAATCTATCGGCCGTGACATGGGTGAAGTCATTAGTAAGAATGGCAAAGCAACTCCATTAAAGAAGAAAGTATAAATGAAAACTTACAAAGATTTTATTTTAGAAAAAGAAAGATGTTGGAGTGGTTTTAAACCTGTTCCGGGTAAAAAACCATATACACCGGGTTCTTGCGTTAAAGAAGATGTTGACTTATCCGAATCTCCTGCATGGACACGCAAAGAAGGACAGAATCCAGAAGGTGGTCTAAACAGAAAAGGTATTGCATCTTATCGTGCGGCTAATCCTGGCTCTAAATTATCTATGGCTGTCACTACTGAACCGAGTAAACTAAAGCCAGGATCAAAATCATATAAACGCCGTAAATCATTCTGTGCAAGAATGGGTGGTGTTGATGGACCAATGAAAAAGCCAAATGGTGAACCCACACGCAAAGCACTTGCGCTAAGAAAGTGGAATTGCTAAATGGCGCAATTTAAGGTTGAGACTGGTGCTCTAGATGCCGCCATATCTAAACGATATGAAGTGGTAATGTTGGCTAATAACGCCGGCGGCGATATTGTGAGTAATGATAATCCATTACCAGTCTCATTAATTAATACCAATACTACTCTCAATGCACCTTGGGAATTACAAGTTGCCCGTGGAAAAGTTACTGGTGTAACTTCAATTAATATTCAAGGTTACAACTCTGTAATGCCATCAAGTTGGTGTACAGCATGGGAACTTGCTAATAGTGTTGGAAATTATGTGTATCCTTCTTCTTCAGTTGCAATGACATTCACAAGTGTGTCGGCAGAATCATTAACAATGACAGTTTCTGGTTTAGATTCTTCTTACACCCCAAAAATTGCAACTGTAACATTTACAGGCAGTAACACAGGAATTGTAACGACTGGAACAAATTTGTTCTATCGCATTAATAAAATGCAGATAACATCAAACACTTCTGTTGGTGCTATATCTGCAACAAATAATGGAACAACGTATTCATACATAGCGGCAGGAACAGGTCAAAGTTTGGCTAGTATGTACACAGTTCCTGCAGGTTACACATTTTATTTACTCCGTGTAGTTGCATATACCACAAATAATGGTAATCAATATTGCACATATAGAATTTCTACACAAACAATTTCGGGTGGAATAACAACACCACAAATTGTTTTGACAGCACCATTTCAAGAAACATATTCAACATTAAGAGTTATACCGAGACCTTATTCTGCTAACACAGATATTCAATGGCAGTTATATCAAACATCACCTGCGCCAGGTTCGATACAACTTGAAGGTATATTGATTCCCAATTCCGCATCATAAAAATTAAACTAGGAGAAAACATGTACACCGATAAAATTACACAATCAGTTGCCGAAGCAGTTAAGCAAGTTCTTACTACTGAGAAGCTACATCCAAACCAACAAAAGTTGGATGTGCATGAGCCAGAAAAAGACAAGCTAACTTCTAAAGATTTTGAAATGCTTCGTAAAGGTAAAAAAGCTGAAGTTAAAGAAGGTTGGCAAGACATGCTTGATGACGTTAAGAAACGTGCCGCACCACAACCAAACGGTGGCGCTGGTATGAAACAAGGCTCACGTTACGGTGGCTCAAAACAAAAAGATGAACCAGAAGATAAGAAAAAGAATGAAGAAGTTGATATCAATGCTATCAATGGCGTTCAAATGTCTACAATTGAAGAAAAGCATTTGACTGAACCAGAAACAAACAAGAAAGAAGAAGTTGTTAAGTCTATGAAAAAAGGACTAGCGGGTTTCAAAGAACGTTATGGTGACCGTGCTAAATCAGTAATGTATGCAACGGCTACCAAGATTGCGAAAGATAAGGCCTAATATGAAAAAAGTATCAGATGTTTTCAAAAGCATCCGATTCGCCAAGGGTGAAACACGTGGCAAAAAACATTCATCTACCGATGATGAAGAACATGGCACCGTTGGCGAGATGGAGTTTGACCAGCAATTAGCACACGCTAAGAAACGTGCTATGCAAGAAGATTTGCGTAATTGGTTTAATCCGAATCATCCTGAAGGTGATTGGAAAAGAATTAACAGTAAAGGTGAAGTTGCCGGCGATTGTGCAAGAGAACCTGGTGAACCTAAACCAAAATGCATGTCAAAGGAATTAAGAAACTCTTTAACTAAAAAAGAAAGAGCATCCGCTGTTAGAAGAAAAAGAGCAGAAGATCCTAATGCCGAAAGACAAGGTGCACCTATTAATGTTGCAAATAAGGTAAATGAAGATATGGAACAACTAGACGAAAAAAACAAGCCAACTAATCCAGAATTGTGGTCACGGGCTATAGCACAAGCGAAATCTAAGTTTGATGTTTATCCTTCAGCGTATGCTAATGGCTGGGCATCAAAGTGGTACAAGTCAAAAGGTGGTGGTTGGAAAACTGTTTCAGAAGCCAAAGAAAAGTCTGAATACGACTATGAAGGCGATATGGCACGTGGTCAACTACAAAGCATCGTCAATAATGCTCAAAGAGTGCATGACATGTTAGAAGACAATGATAATCTACCTGAGTGGGTTCAATCTAAAATTACTCTCGCAGAAGATTATATTTCAACAGTTTCAAACTACATGATGAGTGAAGTTGATGAAGAAGTTGAATTGGAAGAAGGTCGCCCATCACAGCGTCATCCACTTGAAGGACATGAGTATCATAAAAAGTCTGATGAAGCATTGGTACACATTGCTAAAGATGCACATGCAGCCGCAGAAGCAATGAAGTCTCACAATACTGATGCTGAAAATAAGTATCGTGACCAGGCAAATGATTCCGCTACTGTACGCCACTATCGCAAGACGCATGGTATGGCTGACTGGTACAAAAAGAAGTATGGTCATATCAAAGAGGAAGTTGTTGAAGAAGCCGCTAAAAGTCCCGGCGTAGGTTGGATGTTAAAAGCTGATCCTAAACTTGGTGAAAAAGTAAAAGCCAAAAAGGAAAAGTATAAAGAGTTCAAGCAAAACGTTGGTAAGAAAACAACTCCGATGAAAGAAGAAGTTGTTGATGAAGAAGTAAAAGATGAATATGCACGTAAGGTTGATAAGTATCTGAAAAAGAAACATGGCAAAGATGATTCTCAAAAGAAACTACCACAAGGTGCATCATTTGCGGCTGCAAGACGCAAATCAAGACTTGCTTCCAATGGTAGAATGGACGAAGCACTATCGCCAGCAATCAGAATGCAAATGGCATTACAGAAAGCTAGAGAAGACCGCGAAAGGTCTGAGCGTAATGGTGAAGCAGCCTTAGCAGGTAAATTTTCATCTGGTCCAGCTAAACAACCAATGAAAAATCCATCTTTGGTATCACCTAAAAATGAAGAAGTCATTGTAGAAGATGATGTAATCAATAAAGTGCCAAAGCCACCATTTGATGAACCAACGAGAAAAGCTAGAGGTAACGTAAAAGATAAATCTGGCGCAGAACATACATCAATGTCTAGAGTAAAAGATTTGGCTAAAAGGGCTGCAAGAAAGCAAGCTGGTATCAAAGAGGCTGCGGATATAAATGATCCACTAGACAAAATTGATACGCAAGCAAAGCGTTCTCTATCAAGAACCGCTGGTATGGTTAAAGATTTGGCTACAAATGCAAAGGCAAAAGCTAAATCCAAAGATAAAAAAGATACTTTTGAAGCAGAACCAGAGTTATCTTCACAGATAATGAAGCAAGATTAATTCATAAATATAACAATAACAATAAGGAGACTTAAATGTCACTATGGTCAAATACAGACGCTAACACAAGCGCACCAAAATTTGTAGGAGTAGGTGGTTCACCAACTCAAAGCGGCTTAACATTGTATGCGAATACGCAAACAAGCGCATTCATCACTAACCAACAAGTTGGCGTCTTCGGCGTTGACATTACTGAGCAAGGTCTTGCCAATAATGCAACTAAACATGGCGCACACTCTGGCTGGAACTTAGTTAAAACTGGTACAGGTGGTCGTGCAGGAAGAACCCACGTTGAAACATTAGTTGCAATGGGTTCTATGGTTAACGTTGCTGATGGTGGTTCTGACGGCTCTGCAACTGCTAATGATGACGTTACATTTGCTGACGCTTAATGATTAACTTTAAGGCATACTTGACTGAGGAAATTCAACTTGGTCAAGCTATCGTTGCACATGAACCTACCAATAAACAATCGTTGTCGGTAAATAATCCTGTGTTAGTTGCAAAGATAAACTCAGTTTTTACCATAGAACTGGGTGATATCTTTTTGTCGCCAGAATCTGGATTTCAGAAAGTGCGTAAGGTATTGCATAGATTTGGTCTAGACATGCCACCCATGTATGATATGGATCCAGATGGTGATGAAATTGTTATAGATGTAACTCAATTTGGTGATGCATCATTAGGTTCGGGATTATTGTATATCCTATACAGCCTCAACGATGAAGGTTATTATGATTTCTATGCTGAGATTAATGATGAAGCTGGCATAGAAGAACTACTGTCTTCTGGTATTGAGGGAGAAGACGAAGAAGAATAATAATGTCCTTTGATGATTTGACAAGTGAGAATTTTCTGCTGTATGCAGTCAAGGCTTACGATAAACCAAACTGTATTATGAGCGAATTCAAAGAAGATATGAAGCGATTCAACTATCTAAAACGATTGTTTCGCCGATATCGTAAAATGGATGATTTACGAGAAAGACTTGTAATAAACCATTTAGTTGTAGTGTATAATGTTTTTGGTGTAGAAGTAGCAACACGTATGCTATTTTATAAAATGAGCAAAGATGATTATTCAGCATTAAAAACTTATTTGATATTTCTAAATTACATGCCAGCAGTTGTTCACGGTATTAAGGGTCAAGATATCATATCTTCAGAAATACCTGTTGATATGAAAATTGCAGAAGTTCTTAGGGAGATAAAATGATTGTAAAAGAAGATGTTCCAGGAAATTCAGCAGGATCAGGTGCTGTCGCTGGCATTGGTGTGCCTAATCCAAATTTACCAAATCAAGCAGAGCCAGGAGTTAAGCGCAAGAAATTCGCTGGTTCTACCGTCTTCACAGTACCAACTAAATCATTTGTAATGGCTAAGATGCTAAAGCGCAAAGGCGTTCGCTTTGAATCATATCTCGGTGATCCAGATATTGCAAGAGAAGTTGCTGAGTTTGCTAACAAGAACTGGCATGAAGCTATCATTCTTGAAGATGAACAGACTGGCGCAATGGTGTATCTAAGATACGGAAAAGGTAACAGATAATGTGGATACTACAATGGCTACCTAATTGGATATTCTATGGAATGTTTTTTGCTGGTCTGTTAGGACTGCTTGCAACATTCGTAATGAAATTCATTCCAATGGTATACATGTATAGGACACCAATACAAGCGGTTTCTGTCGTTCTAATTGTATTAGGCACATACATGGCTGGTGCAATATCAAATGAAGAAGCCTGGCAAGCTAGAGTAAAAGAGATGGAAGCAAAAGTTGCAGAAGCTGAGGCTAAGTCGCAAAAAGTCAACGTTGAAGTAATTGAAAAAGTTGTAAAGAAAACAGAATATATCAAGACACGCGGTCAAGATATTGTCAAGTACATAGATAAAGAGATTGTCAAATATGATACTAAGTTTCTTCCAGGCGGTCAATGCGAGATACCAAAAGAATTTATTGAAGCGCACAACAGAGCGGCTGAGGCACCTAAATGAAAGATATTGAAAAACAACAAAAGATTAGTACTATCCTGTTTGTGATAGTGACAGCAATATTCTTTTTTGCAATGTTATCGGGATGTTCAACCACAGTGCCGGTTACTGCTAAATTTCCAGTAGCGCCAGAAAGATTACTAGCAAAATGTCCTCAATTAGAAAAATTAGGTAACGAAGTAAAATTAAGCGATATAAGTAAGACGATTACTGTAAACTATACAACTTATTATGAATGTGCTGTGAAACATGATGCCTTTATTGAATGGTATAACGTACAAAAGAACATTTATGAAAGTGTAAAATAATGGAATTATCTAAAGAACAACTAAAACAATTATTGCCAAAGAATCCATACATTGACCATTGGCATCATGCTCTAGAGCAGTTGTTGCCTGACTATGAAATCAATACACCACAACGTATTGCAGCCTTCATTGCACAATGCTCACACGAATCTGGTGGTTTCACAGCATTACAAGAGAATCTAAACTATAAGCCACCAACTCTACGCAAGTTGTTTGCTAAGTATTTTCCTAATGATGAAATTGCAACACAGTATTGTTCTAAGCCAAACAAACAAGAAGCTATCGCAAACAGAATCTACGCATCACGCATGGGTAATGGCGATGAATCTTCTGGTGATGGATACAGATATCGTGGTCGTGGTCTAATTCAATTGACTGGTAAAG
>Ga0222712_10001616_pt1 | contig 27307 bp, 20 predicted proteins | sample C33_657DmetaG_FD_165043 | JGI IMG/M metagenome (GOLD analysis project Ga0222712, IMG submission 165043) | Estuarine water microbial communities from San Francisco Bay, California, United States - C33_657D | ecosystem: Environmental > Aquatic > Marine > Unclassified | place: USA: California... | reverse complement strand
CTGCTCGCGGACCTTCATCTATATCAAATGTAAAAGATGATTTTTGCTGCTTATAGTTCGCATCTAAAAAAAGTTCTTCAACGTGAATAGGTGTAATCTGCGATTTGAATTTTCCTGTTGTAATCGCATTAACGGCCTTCTGATGACTATTATATGAAAACACATCTTGGTCTTCGCGAGAAACATTGTATTCTTTCGCAACTGCTTCTGCAGTTAATCCCATTCCCCAATAGTATTCAGGATTTGTTTTAGCTACTTCGTAGTTCGGAACGATTCTCCAACCTCCAAAAGGTATTGGCGACATACATTCAACACCACCAGCAAGAATACAATCTGACAGTCCTGCATTTATTTTAGCAGCTGCAATAGCAATTGTTTCTAATCCTGATGCGCAATAACGATTCACTGTCATTCCAGGCACCTTCACCGTATTTAATCCCATTAAAGAAATCATACGGCCAATATTTAATCCTTGCTCTGCTTCTGGCGTTGCGTTACCTACAATAACATCTTCAATCAAGTTTACATCAAACGAATCAAGTGAACTGATTAAATGCTTTACTACAGCTGATGCTAAATCATCAGGTCTGACATTCTTTAATTTTCCTTTTGGTGCTTTTCCTACTGCGGATCTATATCCTGTTACGATGTATGCGTTCATATTATCTTATAAAAAAACCCGCTTTTCAGCGGGTTATGATTGAATTTATTTTTTGGTTGTGTCCGCTGGAGCAGGAGTGTTGCCTCCTGTTGGTGCCGGTGTACCTCCTGGCTTTCCACTATTTTTTGCTTTCTTAGCATCGGCAGCCTTTTTCGCTTCAGCAGCTTTTCTTGCCTCTTCAGCAGCCGCTTTCTGATCAATGCCATCTTTGTAAGTTGACGTAGCAATTAATTGACCTTTACGATTAAATGTTCTCCATTCACCATCCTTCTTGTTATTCTTATAAGATCCTTCTGCTGCAACTTCTCCATCTTCAAAGTAACGTGTCCATTTACCATCTTTCTTACCTGCAATATATTCTCCTTCTTGCTTCACAGTACCAGAGTAGTAATATCTTTTATAAACACCTTCTTTGATACCATTTTGGAATTCTTGTTCTTCCATGATTTTACCATAAGGGTAGTAACGCTTAGAAACTCCTTGGCGCTTATCATTAAGATATTCTACTTCTGTCATGATATCACCATAAGAATTAAAAGTCTTCCACGTACCTTGCTTCTGACCAAACTCATCTGTTTTGTTACGGTGTTTTTCCTTGCCCGGAGCATACTTCGGTTTTTCCTCTGTTTGTGAAAAACAAATAAAAGGAATCATCAGAAGGGACAAGATTAAGATTTTGTACTTATGCATATGCAATAGGTTTTTCAGGTGTTAAAATTAATAACTTATTTAATTTCTCAAAGGTTTTCCGGTAGTTAATATCGATTGAATGCGTTCTAAGGTCTTTTTTTCGCCTGTTAGCGACAGAAATACCTCCCTTTCAAGGTCTAAAAGATATTGCTCAGATACTTCTGTTGGAGAAGATAATTCACCTCCACACATCACATAACCAAGCTTTTTGCTAATGTATTCATCATGACTGGAAATGTAATTTCCACTTTTCATACTGTTTGCCCCTACCCAAATGAGTCCGAGTCCTTGTTTTCCGAGCACTTTAATGTTTTTTCGTTGCTGCGGTTGCGTATAACCCGCATCAGAAAGTGCAACAACACTATTTCTTGCATCGAAAAGCAAATGATTTTTGTTCATACTGATCGAATCTCTTCCCGCTTTTAAAATTCCCATTTCAAATGCTTCTTTTGCAGATGTAGAAACTTTCGCCTGCCCAATCGTTAAGAAATTAGATCGTAAGGTGTTTAGTTGAATGTCTCCATCTTTCAATGAATCCGAAAATCGCAATGCCATTTCTTTTGATCCACCCCCACCCGGAATTAATCCAACGCCAAACTCTACAAGTCCTGTGTAAAGTTCTGCATGCGCCTGCACTTTATCGGCATGTAAAGTCATTTCACAGCCACCACCTAGGGTTAATCCAAATGGAGCTACAACAACTGGTACTGAAGAATAACGTACACGCATATTCATGTTCTGAAACATTCGGATTGCCATATCAATTTCGTCGTACTCTTGTTCAATGGCCATCATGAAAATCATAGCTAGATTAGCGCCTGCCGAAAAGTTCGCCCCTTCATTTCCAATCACTAATCCTTTATAATTTTTCTCTGCTAACTCAATTGCTTTATTAACTCCTGCAATGACTTCCCCGCCCATCGTATTCATCTTGGTTGTGAACTCACAACAAATTACATCTTCACCAATATCAATGATATTACATCCACTGTTTTTCCAAACTGTTTTCTCTTTGCGCAAAGGATACAGCTGAACACTTGATTGCTGATTAGGAATCAGGTCATAGGAATTCGTATTAGGATTATAATAACTACCAATACCATTCTCAAATTTATAGAATGAGCTATTTCCTGATTCTAGCATGGAATAAATCCATGGCGCAGGTTTAAATCCTAATGATTCCATTGCTTTAATGGACTCATTAATCCCAATCGCGTCCCATGTTTTAAACGGACCTAATTCCCACCCAAATCCTGCTTCTAACGCCTCGTCTATACGAAATAAGTCGGGAGATATTTCATTTACTTTATTCGATACAAACTCAAACAAGCTGAAGAATGACTTTCTGAAAAAGTCGCCGGCTTTATCTTTTGCCTGCATGAGCATTGCTATGCGTTGTCTGGTATCATCTATTCCTTTTGCGCTTTCAATCGACTCGAATTTGTTCTTTTTTTGAAGACTGTATTCAAATGATTTTAAGTCTAGCGACAAATAAATAGTTTTTCCTTTTTCGTCTTTTGATTTTTTGAAAAAGCCTTGCTTCGTTTTATCTCCTAGCCACTTTTTTTCCATCATTTGCGAAACAAATCCAGGAAGCTCAAACGTTTTCTTTTCGTTTCCTTCGGGAAGGGCTGCTGCTAAATTGTTACTTACATGCACAAGCGTATCTAATCCAACAACATCACAAGTTCGGAATGTCGCCGATTTAGGTCGGCCGATAATTGTTCCAGTAAATAGATCAATATCGTTAATTGTAAAATCTGATTTTTCTACTAAATGAAACAGCGATAGAATACTATAAACGCCAATTCTGTTTGCAATAAACGCAGGAGTATCTAAGCACTCAATAGTAGTTTTTCCTAAGAAAAGAGAGCCATAATTCATAAGAAAATCGATGACTTCTTTTTTTGTTTCTTTTCCAGGAATAATTTCTAATAATCGTAAATAACGCGGTGGATTAAAAAAATGAGTGCCGCAAAAATGTTGTTTGAAATTTTCACTTCGTCCATCAGTTAATAATCCAATAGGAATCCCAGACGTATTAGTTGTGATTAATGTATCAAGCTTTCTATGCTTTTCTACTTCGTCATACAATTGCTTTTTAATTCCTAAATTCTCTATTACTACTTCAATAATCCAATCGCATTCGCTGATTTTTGACAGATCATCCGTAAAGTTTCCCGTCTGAATTAAGCTTATTCCCGATTGAGAATATAGAGAGGACGGCTTTGATTGAAGGGTGTTCTTAAGCGATGCATCCACAATTCTGTTCTTAAAAGCGGGATGATCTTTCGTAATTCCTTTTTTTGATTCTTCTTCTGTTAGTTCTTTCGGAACAATATCCAATAATAGTACAGAAACGCCAATATTGGCAAAGTGACATGCAATACGCGAACCCATTATTCCGGAACCAAGTACTGCAACTTTTTTTATTGCTCTGCTCGACATGATTAAGACAAAATTTAATCTTCCGAATTTAAAAATTAAAAACCGATAATTTGAGGTGAATAGAAAAAGAAATCAACTGTTTTTGTTGTTTATAACTGTGAGTAATTTTCAGAGGTCTAACACATTGATTTATGATTAAATAATATTTGGGGTTATGAAATATCAAACATTATTTTACCTTTGCAACCTCAATAAAATAACACTATGAGTTTCGAGAAAATTATTTCAGTGCCGGGAAGTCCGGGTTTGTACAAGATGGTAGCGCAGATGCGTAATGGAGGTTTTGTTGTTGAAGGTATTTCAGATAACAAAAGAATGCCAGTTTCAGCTACTCAGCGAATTGTCATGTTAAAAGATGTAGCAATATATACTTACGAAGAAGATATGCCTCTTTATGATGCATTTAAAAAGATGAAAGAAAACGATTCTTTGTCAACTTCGGTAAATGCTAAATCTGAACCAGCAGATTTAAAAGGAGTATTAAAAAAAGTATTGCCTGAATACGATGAAGAGCGAGTACACATTTCTGACATCCGTAAAATCTTTGCATGGTATAGTTTAATTAAAGATATGGTGGGATCTCCTGAAAGCGAAGCTGCAATGAATCCAGCTACAGAGCAAGTAGAAGAAGTGGTGGAAGAAGTAAAAGCTGCAGCAGAGGAAGTTGTAGAAAAACCAAAAGCTCCTAAAAAAAGAGTAGCAAAAAAATCAACAGAAAAAGAATCTTAATACTAATTGTAAGCCCCTTATTTAAGGGGCTTATTTATTCTTAAACAATATGAATTTCAATAACGACTTACTAGCGCATAAAACTATCCGCACATTTTTGCCTAAAGAATTTTCATATAAAAGCTGGGATGACCTGCTTCCTTATTTTGAAGACTTGAAAAACAGAACACTTAGCATTAATGCTGATTTTGAACAATGGCTTAATGATAGAAGTGAATTAGAAGCTGCTTTGCAAGAAGATGTTGGTTGGAAATATATTCGAATGAGTTGCGATACAACCAATGAGCAATATGTAAACGATTATACTTTTTTTGTGTCTGAAATTCAGCCGAAAATTGCTCCATATAGTAATGATCTCGATTTAAAACTATTAGCTTTTCAAGGACTTGATTCTTACACCAAGTCAGGCTTTGATATTTTATTGCGTCAGCTAAAACAACGTGTTGAGTTATTCCGAGAGGAAAATATTCCGCTTATTGCTGAATTGCAAAATAAGGAGCAAGAGTATGCGGCAATTGCTGGCGCTATGTCGGTAGAGGTTGATGGTAAAGAATTGACGATGCAACAAGCTGGCAATTATCTGGAGCTTCACGATAGAACAAAACGTGAAGAAGTTTATCGCAAAATGATGTCGCGTCGATTACAAGACAGAGAAAAACTCGATGATTTGTTTGATGCACTACTTGTTTTACGTCATAAAATTGCATTGAACGCAGGGTTTAAAAATTATCGCGATTATATGTTTGCTAATCTTGGGCGCTTTGATTATACCGCAGAAGATTGTTTTAAATTTCATGAGGCAGTAGAAAAACACCTTGTTCCATTAGTAGAACAAAGTGAAAGAGCGCATCAACAAGACTTAAATTTAGAAGATTTAAGACCTTGGGATTTAGCCGCTGAGCCAGAGGGTAAATCTGTTTTACGTCCATTTAACGGACATGCAGATTTAATTGAAAAAACAATTCATTGCTTTAATAAGATGAATCCGTTTTTAGGAAGTTGTATTCAGGAATTACAAAATCGTAAACATCTCGATCTTGAATCTCGTAAAGGAAAGGCTCCTGGTGGATACAACTATCCATTATATGAATCAGGATTGCCATTCATTTTTATGAATTCAACTAACACTCTTCGTGATTTAGTAACAATGGTGCATGAAGGAGGTCACGCAGTACAGTCAATTGTTGATCAGCCTTTAGGATTAGTAGATTTTAAGAATATTCCTAGTGAAGTTGCTGAATTAGCTTCAATGTCGATGGAGTTAATGTCGATGAAATACTGGGATAGTTATTTTGCTGATAATAGCGAGTTGAAAAGAGCTCAGTTGAAACATATTGAAGATGTAATTAAAGGATTGCCTTGGATTGCGACTGTTGATGCATTCCAGCATTGGTTATATCTAAATCCAACGCATACACGTTTAGAACGTCGCGCTGCTTGGAAGACAACGTATAGTCGTTTTTCAGGAAAAGCAGTTAATTGGGATGGATTAGAAGAGGCTAAAGAGAATTTATGGCAAAAGCAATTGCACATTTACGAGGTTCCGTTTTATTATATTGAATACGGTTTTGCGCAGTTAGGAGCTATTGCCATGTGGAAGAATTTCTCGGATGATGAAACAATCACATTGCAAAAATATCTTGAGGCATTGGCATTAGGGTATACAAAGCCAATCGGTGAAATTTATAAGACTGCGGGTATTGAGTTTGATTTTTCCGAAGGTTATGTTAAGAGTCTAGCTGATTTCCTGGAAAGTAAAATCAAGGAGTTTAACTAAAAATACTTATCGATTTGTGTAACTTTTTCAGATAAATTCCGAATAAGTGGCCCTCAAAAAGTGTATAACAACCAATGATGCCCACAATCGTTTGGATTTTATTTTTTACAACTCTGGTAATTATTGGAGTGTCAGCTTATTTTTTTTCCAAGCATTTTGGTAAGAAAAAATCAGACACCAACGATGATCTTTCGCTGTCGTTGTTTTTAGAGCAACAAGATTTGCCATCTATATTATTTAGTGCGGATAAATACGCTGCTTTGGATGCTAATCAGATGGCATTACAACTTTTTGCAATATATCAGCGATCTGTTTTAAAAGAATTATCATTTGCAGATTTTTTCGATGATCAATTAACAAATGAAGAGATAAAGTTCTTGTTGGTGGCAACTGAGAATGGTGGACTTACTCGTCAAAGTATAAATTGTAAAAACAAGAATGGGCATATCATGCCGTTAGTTATTTCGATGTTGCGATTTAAAAATGGCGACTTCGTATGTAAGTTCGATCATCCATTAGTAAAAGAAGAAATAATCCCTTCCAAAAGCTCTGGGAATGTCGTAGGAAATTCAATATCGACACCATCTACTCAAGAGGCAATGATTGCTAATCCTGAAGTTGCAAAAGTGGAAGACAATAACTATGTTGAGCATTCACCAGTAGTAGCAGAAATCGATTCCATTCAAGACGATAGTAATGCAGTTGCTGTTATTGATGTTTTTCAGCGTTTTGTTGATGTCAACGAGCATTTTGCCTATATCACTGGATATACTGTTGAAGAACTTAAAAAAATTACGCTGCAGGATTTAATACATCCTTCACACTCAGTCATCCATCAAAAGTGGTTAAGTGATCTTGTCAAAGGCGTCTCCACTGTCTCAAGTGTGGAACGAAGTATAATCACAAAAAACAGGAAGAAAGCAGTTGTCGATTTGATGGCTGCATTTTTACCTTCTAGAAATGTCATTTTTATAACAGCTTTTGATAATACAGATTCAAAAAAGACAATCGATAGTTTGCTTTCTAATCGTGAAAATTTAGTTGAGTTGGTAGAAAATACTGGCGAGTCAATTATGTCGCTGAATGCTATTGGACTTGTCACAGTTATCAATGGACAAGCGAAGAGATTGTTCAGAGATTGTTATGAAGTATTGTTGGAGGAAGGCGACAATCTTATCAATAAATTAAAACCTGGCTATAAGCAATTGTGGGTCGGTCGAATACAATCAGTTTTGAAAGGAGAGACCATCAATTATAATGATAGTCATGAGGCACACGGAATATTTACTTTTTATGAAGTGATGTTATATCCAATGAAAAATGAGCTTGGATTAATTACGGGTATTAGTTTTTCAGCTCGTGATATTACTGACCGTTTGCATAAAGAAGAAGAATTAAGGATTGCTAAAGAAAAGGCAGAAGCGGCTACAGCTGCTAAATCAGAGTTTTTGGCTGTTATGAGTCATGAAATTCGTACGCCATTAAATGGCTTGATTGGAATTTCTGAATTACTAAATAATACACATCTCGATGAGCAGCAGAAGGAATTCGTTGATATTATGCGATTGAGTGGAGAGGCTTTGTTACAAGTGATAAATGACATACTTGACTTTTCTAAAATCGAGGCTAACAAAATGCAATTGGAAGAAGCTCCATTTCATGTAGCCGATGTTGTAGAAGAAACAATTGATATTTTATCTGCGAAGGCAAAAGAAAAGGGGTTAACTCTGAAATCAAATATTGCACTTAATGCCCCTGAGGCTGTTTTAGGTGATAAAGCGCGGTTGAGACAAGTAATGATGAATCTCGTTGGAAATGCAATCAAGTTTACCGAGCACGGAAAGATAGTTATTGATGTGGTTGCAGAAGGAGCTAACGATGATCTGTTTTTGAAGTTTACAGTAAGCGATACTGGAATGGGAATGACGACTGAGCAAATGGATATTGCTTTTAACGCATTTACGCAGGCTGATCAATCAACATTTAGAAAATACGGAGGTACTGGCCTTGGATTAACCATTTGCAAGACATTAGTTGGACTGATGGGTGGAAGAATCTGGGCAGATAGCGTAGTAGGTAAGGGGAGTGATTTTTACTTTACAATCAAAACAAAAGAAACTAAAATCGTGGAAACAAAAGTCAAGGAAACACGCCCCAAAAATCAGGGTAGTGATAAGCCAAACTTCGAGATGGGTAAGCAATTACCTGCAAAAATTCTTTTGGTGGAGGATAATGAAATCAATCGACTACTTGCAACTAAATTATTTAATCGCATAGGTTATCAAATTGACTCTGTTAATGATGGAGGTGATGCAGTTGTTGCTGTTGGAAAATCAAAGTATGACGTAGTATTCATGGATATTCAGATGAATGGAATGGATGGATTTGAAGCAACCAAACAAATTAGATTGAAGTATGGTCAATCAGGCCCTGTAATTATTGCAATGACGGCCTTTGCCTCGCCAGAGGATAGAAAAGCTTGTCTTGATGCAGGAATGGACGATTATGTTTCAAAGCCTATCACCATTGATGATTTGGAAAGAATGCTTGTTAAATGGGTTAAAAATCCTAATCCCGAAGTAACAATTCAAACAACAGTTAAAACACCAGCGCCATCTTCTGGAAAGTCTGAAACGCTAGACATTCCTACGGTTAAACGATTGATAGAAATAGGGAAGGCTTCTGATAAAAATTTTACCGCTCAGCTGTTGGAAATGTTTGCAATACAAGTCCCAAAGTTGATTGCCACTATTAATGACGGCCTCAATAAAAACGATTTAGATATTGTTTGGAAATCGGCACATAAGCTAAAAGGAACATGTTTAAATATCGGCGCTGTTAAACTTTCAGCACTATGTAAGGAGATGGAAGCTAAAGGTAGGGCTAAAGATAGTTCTGGACTAAAAGGCATTACTTTACAGCTCGAAATTGAATTCAAAGCGGCTGTAAAAGATTTGGGGGAAGTGTTTTTAGCCAATTTGTGAACAAATTTTTAGAAATCAATTTGTTTTCAATTAAAATATTTTTACTTTTGCCGTCCGTTTAATAAAAATCTAGAGGAATTTAAATTATGATTATTGTACCTATTAAGGAAAACGAAACAATTGACAAAGCGCTTAAGAAATTCAAGAAGAAGTTCGAAAAGACTGGTATTGTTAAGCAATTAAGATCTCGTCAAGCATTCGAAAAACCTTCAGTAACTCGTCGCACAGAAATTAAGAAGGCGATTTACAAGAATACATTGATTTCAGCAGTACAGGCTTAATTTAGGCTGGTTACTTCGACATACAATCCTGACTCAATACTAATTGGGTCAGGATTTTTATTTTGTTAATATGCTGTCAGTAAGTATTGGAATTAATTTCAATAAACCTTGTTATTAAGATACTTTCACCTTTATATTTACGTTGAAAGTAAAATTCGTAGCCTGTGCTGGAAGCTGACCTTTTTTTTAACTATTTAAGTGTCGAACGTAGATTTTCAAAACATACGATTGTAGGCTATCAAACCGACTTATTGCAATTTTCAAATTTCATAAAAGACACCTACGAGGTTGAGGATATTAGAGAGGTGAGTCATTTATATATTCGTTCCTGGGTAGTATCGTTGATGGAAAACGGAATTGATCCAAAATCCGTGAATAGAAAAATAACAGCTTTACGATCGTTTTATAAGTTTTTAATTAAAACGGGGGTGGTCGATAAAAACCCCATGTTAAAAATACAGGCACCAAAAATTTCTAAAAAGTTACCGGAGTTCCTTGACGATAAAAAGATGGATGCTTTATTTGATAATATGTCGAATGATGGTAATGTATACGAGCAAGCAAGAGATTTCCTGATTCTTGATTTTTTTTACCGAACAGGCGTACGTTTATCAGAGTTAATAGAGCTGAAAATCGAAAATGTTAATCTGCATAATTTATCCGTAACTGTGACAGGTAAGCGGAATAAGGTAAGGCAAATCCCTATTACAATTGGATTCAAGCAGGCGATTGAAAAGTACCTAAAACTTAGAAATGAATTTTTAAATAACTTGAGTATGAATTGTCATTATTTTTTTACTGATAATAAAGGTAACAAAATGTATCCAGTCTTCGTTTATCGTATTGTAAAGGCTAATATCAAAATGGTGACCACAGGTAAGAAGAAGAGTCCGCATATTTTAAGACACACATTTGCTACAACAATGTTGAATAATGGGGCGGATATAAATGCAATTAAAGAATTGCTAGGTCACAGTAACTTATCGGCTACACAGGTTTACACGCATAATACAATTGAAAAATTAAAAGAGGTCTATAAGCAGGCCTTTCCGAAAGCATAATTACTTATTTTAAAAAAGATAAAACTATGAAACTAAAAGTTCAATCCATCCACTTCGATGCAGACCGTAAATTACTAGCATTTGTTGAAGAAAAAATTGAGAAGCTAACTCACTTTTATGAGGACATTATTGATGGCGAAGTATTTCTTAGATTAGATAAGAGTACGGAGAAGGAAAATAAGATTGCTGAAATAAAATTGAATACCCCAGGCAAAACAATGTTTGCAAGCGAGCAATGCAAATCATTTGAAGAGGCGACAGACAGCGCAGTAGATGCTTTAAGAAAGCAGATTACTAAGTACAAAGAAAAATTAAGAAGTAATTAAATTGGTATTTAAATATAGTGGAAATGCGGGCTTTATGTCCGCATTTTTTATTTTCTTTGCACCTTGAAATGATGGCAATCAAGGGTTTTTCAAAAAAAACAAAGATTTTTTAATTTTTTTTATGCAGAATGCTTGTTTCAATCAAATCATTTAGTAAATTTGCAATCCGATTTTACGGGACGTTTAAATAGTTCATTGAAATTCAAGCCGATGTAGCTCAGTTGGTCAGAGCTACTGATTTGTAATCAGTAGGTCGGGGGTTCGAATCCCTCCATCGGCTCCAATTGCCGTAGATTTAAGACGTGGAGAGATAGAAATGTGAGGAAATAGTAAAGTGTCCTTGAATCCGTTTGTAAATTTCGGTATTAACCGATAAGAAAGGCTTAGGGGAGATACTCAAGCGGCCAACGAGGACAGACTGTAAATCTGTTGACTTATGTCTTCACAGGTTCGAATCCTGTTCTCCCCACAATAAAATCTATCTTGACAAGGTAGGCAATGAATGAAAAACGTGGCAAGGTAACTTGCCTTCGGTCTTTGAATGAGAATGCGCTTCGGTGCATTTATTTAATTAGCGGAAGTAGCTCATTTGGTAGAGCATCAGCCTTCCAAGCTGAGGGTGGCCGGTTCGAGCCCGGTCTTCCGCTCAAAGTCAAATGATTGGTGAAGGGGATGGTAGCAGGAGAACTCTGCGATTGTGCTTGGTGGTGTACCAAATGTATCATGCCAATGTAGCTCAGTCGGTAGAGCACATCCATGGTAAGGATGAGGTCACCAGTTCGATCCTGGTCATTGGCTCCAACAATAAATTGAAATAAAACTATTAATAATAATATTTAAACAAAAACAACTTTAATAAAATGGCAAAAGAGAAATTTGATCGCTCCAAACCGCACGTAAACATCGGAACGATCGGTCACGTAGACCACGGTAAGACCACTCTGACAGCTGCAATTACCAACGTACTTGCTCAATCAGGTCTTGCAGAGAAGAGGGATTTCGCCTCTATCGATAACGCTCCTGAAGAGAAAGAGCGTGGTATCACAATTAACACGGCACACGTTGAGTACCAAACTGGTAATCGTCACTATGCTCACGTTGACTGTCCAGGTCACGCGGATTATGTGAAGAACATGGTTACAGGTGCTGCTCAAATGGACGGCGCTATTCTAGTAGTTGCTGCGACTGATGGTCCAATGCCTCAGACTCGTGAGCACATCCTTTTAGCTCGCCAGGTAGGTGTACCTAAAATTGTTGTTTTCATGAATAAAGTTGACATGGTTGACGATCCAGAATTGTTAGACCTTGTAGAAATGGAAATTCGTGAGTTATTATCATTCTATGAGTATGATGGTGACAACACTCCAATCATCCGTGGGTCTGCATTAGGTGGATTAAACCTAGATGCTACTTGGATGCCTAAGATTCTTGAATTAATGGAAGCAGTTGATACATATATTCCAATTCCTCCTCGTCAAGTTGATTTACCTTTCCTAATGCCAGTTGAGGACGTATTCTCAATTACAGGTCGTGGAACAGTAGCAACAGGACGTATTGAGCGTGGAGTAATCAACTCAAATGATCCAGTTGAAATCATCGGTATGCAACCTGAGAAGTTAACTTCAACTTGTACAGGTGTTGAGATGTTCCGTAAGATCCTTGATCGTGGAGAAGCTGGTGATAACGTAGGTTTATTATTACGTGGTATTGAGAAGACTGATATCCGTCGTGGTATGGTAATCGCAAAACCAGGTTCAATTACGCCTCACGTAAAGTTCAAAGCTGAGATCTACGTATTGAAGAAAGAAGAAGGTGGACGTCACACTCCATTCCATCAAAAATATCGTCCTCAGTTCTACTTACGTACAACTGACGTAACAGGAGAGATCACATTGCCTGAAGGACGTGAAATGGTTATGCCTGGTGATAACGTAACAATCACAGTTGAATTAATTCAACCTGTTGCTATGGACAAAGGTCTACGTTTCGCTATCCGTGAGGGTGGACGTACAGTAGGTGCTGGTCAGGTAACTGAAATCATCGCTTAATTATAATAAAGTATTTCAAATAGTATGTCCCGACAGTTTGTCGGGACATACCTATTTAAAAAGGTGGTGTTTTTTTCGGCGGAATTTAATGAATTTGTCGGATAAAAACAAAATAAAATTGTGTTAAAATGCAGTTTTGTCATAAGCCACATTGAGAAATTTACGGGTGTAGCTCAATTGGTAGAGTAGCGGTCTCCAAAACCGTTGGCTGGGAGTTCGAGTCTCTCCACCCGTGCTTAAAGGGAAAATATAAACGACAGAAGTTATGCAAAAAATAAGCGCTTATATCAGTGATTCGTATAATGAGCTGATGAATAAAGTATCGTGGCCAACTTGGTCAGAATTGCAAAGCAGTTCGATAGTGGTTTTAGTTGCCACATTATTGTTTGGAATAGTCGTTTTTTTAATTGATATGATTTTCCAAGGTTCGTTGAATTTAATTTATAACTTGTTTTCTTAATTGCAATGTCAGATTCTACAGGCAAAAAATGGTATGTGATCCGAGCAATTAGCGGTCAGGAAAAAAAGGTAAAGCAATACCTTGAATCCGAAATCGTTCGTGCTGGGTTGTCTGACTATGTTTCTCAGGTATTAATACCTATGGAGAAATACTATCAGATTAAAGATGGTAAAAAAGTAAGCAAGGAAAGAAGTTTTTATCCAGGTTATATTTTGATTGAAGCGAATCTTTTGGGTGAAGTACCCCATGTGATTCAAAACACAACAGGAGTAATTGGATTCTTAGGTGCAAAGGGCGAAGCTCCTGCACCGTTGCGAATTTCTGAGGTGAACAGAATTTTAGGAAAGGTTGATGAGTTGGCAGATAGTGAAGAAGTGATCAACGTTCCTTATGTTGTTGGTGAAACAGTGAAAGTAACGGACGGACCGTTTAATAGCTTCTCAGGAATTATCGAAGAGGTGAACGAAGAGAAGAAGAAATTAAAAGTAATGGTTAAAATTTTTGGACGTAAGACTCCATTGGAGTTGAACTATGTTCAAGTAGAAAAAGAATCATAATCACTTTGGTGCCTGTCTTGGTTGATGCTTCCACATTTCAAGAACAGGATTCTCCATCAGGGTAAATACAAACACTAAAATAAAATGGCAAAGGAAATAGGTGCACTGATTAAATTACAAGTAAAAGGTGGCGCTGCGAATCCAGCACCTCCAATTGGTCCTGCATTAGGAGCGAAAGGGGTGAACATTATGGAGTTCTGTAAGCAATTCAATGCAAGAACTCAGGATAAAGCAGGTCAGGTTTTACCAGTAATTATTACAGTTTATACTGATAAGTCGTTCGACTTTATCATCAAGACTCCTCCAGTATTCATTCAATTGATGGAGGCTGCAAAAATTCAGAAAGGTTCTGCTGAGTCCAACAGAAAGAAAGTTGGTTCTGTATCATGGGAACAAGTACGTGCGATTGCTGAAGCGAAAATGGTAGACATGAATTGTTTTACTGTTGAGTCTGCTATGAAAATGGTAGCAGGAACAGCTCGTAGTGCTGGTATCAATGTAACAGGAACAGCTCCTTGGGCTGAGTAATTATAAACCCTATGTAGTATCGTTATCGCTTGCTGCTTCCCGTGATCGATACTCAAATTAAACAAAAACAAAAATTAAAATGGCTAAGTTAACTAAGAACCAGAAGGTGGCTTATGCAAAAGTAGATGCTAATAAAGCTTACACTTTGCAAGAGGCTTCTAAATTAGTAAAAGAAATATCTTATACTAAGTTTGATGCTTCTGTAGATCTTAGCGTACGCCTTGGAGTAGATCCACGTAAAGCGAATCAAATGGTTCGTGGTATCGTGACACTTCCGCACGGTACTGGTAAAACAGTTCGTGTGTTGGTATTATGTACGCCCGACAAAGAGCAAGAGGCAAAAGATGCCGGTGCTGAACATGTTGGATTGGATGATTTCATTCAAAAGATTGAAGGCGGATGGACTGATGTTGATATCATCATCACAATGCCTAGTGTAATGGCGAAAGTTGGTAAATTGGGTAAAATCCTGGGACCGCGTAACTTGATGCCGAATCCTAAAACAGGAACAGTAACCAATGACATTGGTAAAGCTGTGGCAGAAGTTAAAGCGGGTAAGATAGACTTCAAGGTTGACAAGAGTGGTATCATCCACGCATCAATCGGTAAAGTATCATTCGATGCTCAAAAGCTATCCGATAATGCTCATGAGTTATTATCTACAATTGTAAAGTTAAAACCATCAGCTGCTAAAGGTACATACATGAAAAGTATTTCTATGAGCAGTACAATGAGTCCGGGAATTGCAATCGAACCAAAATCGATTTAAAAATTCCAATTCAAAACATTAATTCGTAACGTCAAATGACCAGAGAAGAAAAAAACCAGATTATCGATGAGCTAGTAGTAGCGCTGTCACGTACAGGGAGCTTCTACATTGCTGATATCGGTACGCTGAATTCAGAAAAGACAAGTAAGTTGCGTCGTTTGTGCTTCAACAGACAAGTGCAATTGAAAGTTGCGAAGAATTCTCTGATTAAAAAAGCTTTAGAACGTATTGAAGGAGATTTCAGTGAAATGATTCCTGCAATGAAGGGATCCTCAGCCATTATGGTTGCTGAAGTTCCTAATGTTCCAGCTAAGTTGATCAAAGACTTTCGCAAGGAGAGTGATCGCCCTGTATTGAAGGCCGCTTCTATCGATGGTGGAGTATTCGTTGGTGATAATCAGTTAGATTTATTAGCTGCATTAAAAACAAAGAACGAACTTATCGGAGATATCGTTGGATTACTTCAATCACCTGCACAATCTGTTATCTCTGGCCTTACAGGTCAAGGAGGCAAAATTGCTGGCATCCTCAAAACGTTGGAAGAACGTGCTGCCTAATCGCCGCTTAAAACTTCAAAAAACAAAATCAATTAATTATTAAAAATCCTTAAAAAAAATAAACAAAATGGCAGATTTGAAATCATTCGCTGAACAGTTAGTTAACCTTACTGTAAAAGAAGTTCAAGAACTAGCTCAAATTCTTAAAGATGAGTATGGCATTGAGCCAGCAGCAGCAGCAGTAGCAGTAGCAGCACCTGCAGCAGGTGGCGCAGCAGCAGCTGAAGAGCAAACATCTTTCGATGTAATTCTTAAGAATGCTGGTGCAAATAAATTAGCTATCGTTAAGTTAGTAAAAGACTTAACAGGCTTAGGCTTGAAAGAAGCTAAAGATTTAGTTGATGGAGCACCAAAACCATTAAAAGAAGGTGTTTCTAAAGATGAGGCTAATGCATTAAAGACTCAGTTAACTGAGGCGGGTGCAGAAGTTGAAATCAAGTAATTGAAATTCAAGTAATTAACAGACCTGCGCTACTAAACCGGTAGTGCAGGTTTTTATCATTTTATAAGCTGAATACCGCTTATTCCGAACGGTTGTTATAATTTAACATTAAAACTCCTTCCAATTGACTACCCTAAACAGTCTCACATCAGAGAAGACGGCAGCCAACCGTATCAATTTCAGTAAGAGCAAAAACCCGATTGATTATCCGGATTTTCTCGAAATACAATTGAAGTCTTTTAAAGATTTCTTTCAATTAGAAACAACAGCTGATAACAGAACCCAAGAAGGGCTTTACAAAGTTTTCAGCGAGAATTTTCCAATTACCGATTCAAGAAACAATTTCGTTCTTGAATTCTTGGATTATTTCGTAGATCCTCCTCGCTATTCACTTGAGGAGTGTATCGAAAGAGGTTTAACGTATAGCGTTCCTCTTAAGGCAAAACTTAAACTTTATTGTACAGATCCTGAGCACGAGGATTTTGAAACAATTGTACAGGATGTATACTTGGGAACTATCCCATACATGACTCCGAAAGGTACTTTTGTGGTGAATGGTGCAGAACGTGTTGTTGTATCTCAGCTTCATCGTTCTCCAGGTGTATTCTTTGGTCAAAGTCGCCACGCGAACGGAACCAAATTATACTCTGCTCGTGTAATTCCATTTAAAGGATCATGGATTGAGTTCGCAACAGACATCAATAGTGTCATGTATGCGTACATCGATCGTAAGAAAAAATTCCCTGTAACTACATTGCTTCGTGCAATCGGTTATCAAACGGATAAGGATATCCTTGAGATTTTCGGTTTAGCTGACGAAGTAAAAGTTAGTAAAGCAGGTTTAAAGAAAGTAGTAGGTCGCCGACTAGCAGCGAGAGTTTTAAGAAGCTGGTTAGAAGACTTCGTTGATGAGGATACTGGTGAAGTAGTATCTATCGAGCGTAACGAAGTTATTTTGGAGCGTGAAACTATTCTTGAAGATGAACATATTGATATGATTGTTGATGCTGGTGTTAAATCAGTTATTTTGCATAAGGAAGATGCAAATACGAATGATTACGCTATCATCTACAATACACTTCAAAAAGATACATCTAACTCTGAAAAAGAAGCGGTAGAGCATATCTATCGTCAATTAAGAAATGCAGAGCCACCAGATGAAGAAACAGCACGTGGTATTATCGACAAATTATTCTTCTCTGATAAGCGTTATGACTTAGGAGAAGTAGGTCGTTATAGAATGAACCGCAAATTAAGACTGAATATCGATGAAGATACGAAGGTCTTAACTAAAGAAGATATCATCCAGATCATTAAATTCTTAATTGAATTAATTAATGCGAAAGCAATCGTTGATGATATCGATCACTTGAGTAATCGTCGTGTAAGAACAGTAGGGGAGCAGTTATACTCTCAATTCGGTGTAGGTTTAGCGCGTATGGCGCGTACTATCCGTGAGCGTATGAATGTTCGCGATAACGAAGTATTTACTCCTGCTGATTTGATTAATGCAAAAACATTATCAAGTGTAATCAACTCTTTCTTCGGAACTAATCAGTTAAGTCAGTTCATGGATCAAACTAATCCATTAGCTGAAATTACTCATAAGCGTCGTTTATCAGCCCTTGGACCCGGTGGTTTAAGTCGTGAGCGTGCAGGTTTCGAGGTTCGTGACGTTCATTATACTCACTACGGACGTTTATGTACGATTGAGACTCCTGAAGGACCGAATATCGGTTTGATATCTTCGTTGTGTGTTTATGCAAAGATTAATCAATTAGGATTTATTTCTACTCCTTATCGTACAGTAACAAACGGTAAAATTGATATTCAGACAGCTCCAATTTATTTAACAGCTGAAGAAGAAGATACTAAAGTAATTGCGCAGGCAAATGCTGATGTAGATGAGAAAGGAGTATTCGCTGATCAAAAAGTGAAAGCTCGTTTCGAAGGCGATTTCCCAATCGTTGATCCAAAAGATATCCACTTGGTTGACGTTGCGCCAAATCAGATTGCATCAATTGCGGCTTCATTAATTCCTTTCTTGGAGCATGATGATGCGAACCGTGCATTGATGGGATCGAACATGCAGCGCCAGGCAGTTCCATTATTGCGTCCTCAAGCTCCTATCGTAGGAACTGGTCTTGAAGGACATGTAGTACGTGATTCTCGCGTATTAATCAACGCTGATTATTCTGGTACTGTTGAGTATGTTGATGCAAACGAAATTCACATCCGTTGTGTAAGAACAAATGATGAGAAGTTAGTAAGTTTCGATGATGATTTAAAAGTTTACCGATTAACTAAATTCCAGAAGACAAACCAAAATACATGTATTAACTTAAAGCCTATCGTTAAGAAAGGTGATAAAGTTAGAGCAGGTCAGGTACTTTGCGAAGGTTATGCAACGCAAGGTGGTGAGTTAGCATTAGGACGTAACATGAAAGTGGCGTTCATGCCTTGGAAAGGTTATAACTTCGAGGATGCGATTGTAATTTCTGAGCGTGTTGTGCGTGAAGATATTTTCACATCACTACATATTGATGAGTATAGCTTAGAGGTTCGTGATACAAAACGCGGATTAGAAGAGCTTACTGCGGATATCCCTAACGTTAGTGAAGAAGCAACTCGTGAATTAGATGAGAATGGGTTGATTCGCGTAGGAGCTGAAGTTATCGAAGGTGATATCTTAATTGGTAAAATCACTCCTAAGGGAGAAACAGACCCTTCTCCAGAAGAGAAATTATTACGTGCCATCTTTGGTGACAAAGCAGGTGATGTAAAGGATGCTTCATTGAAAGTTCCACCTTCTGTAAAAGGAGTTGTTATCGATAAAAAATTATTCTCTCGTGCTGTGAAAGATAAGCGTGCAAGAGATGAAGAGAAAAATGTCATCGCTCGTTTAGATGCTGAACAAGACAAAGAATTAGCTGAGGTTAAAGTAAAATTAATTGAAAAGCTATTTGAACTTGTAAGCGGAAAAACTTCTCAAGGTGTTGTAAATGCATTTAAAGAAGTAATCATCCCTAAAGGATCGAAGTTCACTCAAAAAATGTTAGTTGATATTGATTATATGAATATCAATCCAACAAAGTGGACAACAGACAAGGAAAAGAATGATATGATTACTCGTTTATTGACTAACTATATCGTGAAAGTAAACGAGGTTCTTGCTGCTATCAAGCGTAAGAAATTCCAGATTCAAATCGGAGATGAATTACCAACTGGAATTATGCAATTAGCGAAGGTTTATATCGCGAAGAAGCGTAAGTTGAAAGTGGGTGATAAGATGGCAGGTCGACATGGTAATAAGGGTATTGTTGCGAGAATCGTTCGTGATGAAGATATGCCTTACCTAGAAGATGGAACGCCAGTAGATATCGTACTTAATCCGTTAGGGGTACCATCGCGTATGAACCTTGGACAGATTTATGAAACGGTACTTGCATTAGCAGGTCAGAAGTTGGGTGTTAAGTTCGCAACTCCAATCTTCGACGGTGCTACAATCGAAGAAATCGATTCATGGATTACGAAGGCAGGTTTACCGAAATTCGGTTCTACTTACTTATTTGATGGTGGTACTGGAGAGCGTTTCCATCAGCCAGCAACAGTAGGTATTATCTACATGTTGAAATTAGGTCACATGGTTGATGATAAGATGCATGCTCGTTCAATCGGACCTTACTCATTAATTACGCAGCAACCTCTTGGTGGTAAAGCACAGTTCGGAGGTCAGCGTTTTGGTGAGATGGAGGTTTGGGCTATCGAAGCATTCGGTGCTGCAAACATCCTTCAGGAATTATTGACTGTGAAATCTGATGACGTAATGGGTCGTGCGAAAGCTTACGAATCAATCGTGAAAGGTGAGAATATGTTACAACCAGGAATTCCTGAGTCATTCAACGTATTGTTACACGAATTACGTGGATTATGTCTGAAAGTATCTCTTGATTAATCATCAAGTCGAATAACTAAAAAAAGTATCTCTTAAACTAACGATAACGTCTTACCGAAAAAAATACATGGCGGTTAAAAAAGAACAAAAGCTAAAAAGTAACTTCTCTAAAATTACGATTAGCCTTGCAAGTCCGGAGTACATCCTTGAACAATCAAGTGGTGAAGTACTAAAGCCGGAAACAATCAACTACCGAACATACAAGCCTGAAAGAGATGGTTTGTTTTGCGAGCGCATCTTCGGACCTGTAAAGGACTGGGAATGTCATTGCGGAAAATACAAGCGTATCCGTTACAAAGGAATCGTTTGTGATCGTTGCGGTGTTGAAGTAACAGAGAAAAAAGTGCGTCGTGAGCGTATGGGACATATCAGTCTTACCGTTCCAGTTGCACACATTTGGTATTTCCGTTCATTGCCGAATAAAATCGGTTATTTATTGGGATTACCAACTAAGAAATTAGATTTAATCATTTACTATGAAAGATATGTTGTTATCCAGGCAGGTGTGAAAGCAGCTGAAGGAGTTAACTATCTTGATTTCTTAACGGAAGAAGAATACTTGAATCACATGGATTCACTTCCGAAGGAGAATCATCATTTAGATGATACCGACCCAAATAAGTTTATCGCTAAAATGGGTGCGGATGCATTATATGATTTATTATCTCGCTTAGACTTAGATCAACAAAGTTTTGATTTACGTCACCAGGCAGATAATGAAACATCTCAGCAACGTAAAAACGAAGCTTTAAAGCGTCTTCAGGTTGTTGAAGCATTCCGTCAGGCAAATACACATATCGAAAATCGTCCTGAGTGGATGATTGTAAAGGTAGTTCCAGTTATTCCACCGGAATTACGTCCACTCGTTCCATTGGATGGTGGTCGTTTTGCGACATCTGACTTGAACGATTTATATCGTCGTGTAATCATTCGTAACAATCGTTTAAAACGATTAATTGAGATCAAAGCTCCAGAAGTAATCTTACGTAACGAAAAGCGTATGCTTCAGGAGTCGGTTGACTCATTATTCGACAATAGCCGTAAGGTAAATGCGGTGAAGACTGAATCAAACCGTGCATTGAAATCATTATCTGATTCATTGAAAGGTAAGCAAGGTCGTTTCCGTCAGAACTTATTAGGAAAGCGTGTTGATTATTCTGCACGTTCGGTAATTGTTGTAGGACCTGAAATGAAATTACATGAGTGCGGTCTTCCGAAGGATATGGCAGCTGAGTTATTCAAGCCGTTTATTATCCGTAAGATGATTGAGCGTGGTGTAGTTAAAACAGTAAAGAGTGCAAAGAAAATAGTTGATCGTAAAGATGCGATCGTTTGGGATATCTTAGAAAATGTATTGAAAGGACATCCGGTTATGTTAAACCGTGCCCCGACTCTCCACAGATTAGGTATCCAAGCGTTCCAGCCTAAGTTAATCGAAGGTAAAGCGATTCAATTACATCCATTGGTTTGTTCTGCCTTCAACGCCGATTTCGACGGTGACCAGATGGCGGTACATTTACCATTAGGTAATGCTGCAATTTTAGAAGCGCAATTATTAATGCTTGCGTCTCATAATATCCTTAACCCTGCTAATGGAGCTCCTATCACTGTACCTTCTCAGGACATGGTACTTGGACTTTATTACATGACTAAAGGAAAGAAATCTACTGACGATTTAAAAGTTGTTGGAGAAGGAATTACTTTCTATAGTTCTGAAGAGGTTATCATTGCCTACAACGAAGGTCGTGTAGAATTACATGCTTGGATTAAAGTAAAAACTCACGTAAACGTGAATGGAACACTTGAGTCTAAGATTGTAGAAACTACTGTAGGTCGTGTTTTAGTAAATGAAGTTGTTCCTCGTAAAGTAGGGTATATCAACGAACTTTTAACGAAGAAGTCGTTACGTGATATCATCGGAAGAGTATTAAAAGAAACAGGTGTTGCTGAAGCTGCGAAATTCTTAGATGATATTAAAGATTTAGGATTCCGTATGGCATTCCGCGGAGGATTATCATTTAACTTAAATGATGTAATCATCCCAGCTCAGAAAGAAGAATTAATCGGAAAAGCAAATGCAGAAGTTGATGAAGTAATGAATAACTATAACATGGGATTCATTACCAACAACGAACGTTATAACCAAATTATCGATATCTGGACGCGTACTAACTCGCGTATTACAGATACGTTGATGAAGCAATTAACGAATGACAAGCAAGGATTCAACGCGGTTTACATGATGCTTGATTCTGGAGCGCGTGGTTCTAAAGAGCAGATTCGTCAGTTAGGTGGTATGAGAGGTTTGATGGCTAAGCCATCGAAGTCTGGATCAACTGGTGGTGAAATCATCGAGAACCCGATTCTTTCTAACTTTAAAGAAGGTCTTTCTATCCTTGAGTACTTTATCTCTACTCACGGTGCGCGTAAAGGTCTTGCCGATACAGCCTTGAAAACAGCGGATGCGGGTTATTTAACTCGTCGTTTGGTGGACGTTGCACAGGATGTTATCATCAATGAAACAGATTGCGGTACATTACGTGGACTTGCAATGACAGCATTGAAGAACGGAGAAGAGATTGTAGAAAGTTTATATGATCGTATTTTAGGACGTGTATCAGTACACGATATTATTCATCCGCAAACTGCAGAATTATTGGTTACTTCAGGAGAAGAAATCAATGAAGATGTAGCTGCATTAATTGAATCATCACCAATTGAAACTGTTGAAATTCGTTCGGTATTAACGTGCGAGTCGAAGCAAGGTGTATGTTCTAAATGCTACGGAAGAAATCTTGCTTCAGGACGTATGGTTCAGAAAGGAGAGGCTGTAGGTGTTATCGCTGCACAGTCAATCGGTGAGCCAGGTACTCAGTTAACACTTCGTACGTTCCACGTCGGTGGGGTTGCAACGAAAGGTGCTACTGATAACAAGATTGAAGCGAAATTCAAAGGTGTTGTTGAATTCGAAGAAGTAAGAAGTATTAAGCACGGAAAGCAAGACGCTAAAATTAGTGACGATGATTTTGAAGTAGTGATTGGTCGTTCAGGTGAATTAAGAATTGTTGACGAAAATACGAAAGTGGTATTGGCATCATTCAACTTACCTTACGGTTCTCATTTATTTGTGAAAGAAGGTCAATTAGTTGATAAAGGTGCATTGATTTGTGAGTGGGATCCATTCAACGCGGTTATCATTTCTGAATTTGGTGGTAAGGTTGCATTCGAGCATATCGAAGAAGGCGTTACTTACAAAGTAGAGTCAGATGAGCAAACAGGTTTCCAAGAGAAAATTATTATCGATAGCCGTGACAGAACGAAGATTCCTGTAATCAAAGTAATGAGCGGTAAAGAAGCATTGAAAGGATATAACATCCCGGTAGGAGCGCATATTACAGTAGAAGAAGGCGCACGCATCGAGCCAGGTGAGATCTTAGTTAAGATTCCTCGTCAGTTAGGTCGTACAGGTGATATCACCGGTGGTCTTCCTCGTGTAACTGAGTTATTCGAAGCACGTAATCCATCGAACCCAGCTGTTGTTGCGGAGATTGATGGTATCGTAAGCTACGGTGGAATTAAGCGTGGTAATCGTGAAATTATCGTTACATCTCGTGACGGTGAAGCGAAGAAATACCTTGTTCCATTAAGTAAGCATATCCTTGTACAGGATGGTGACTTCACTCGCGCGGGTACTCCGTTATCAGATGGTGCAATTACTCCAAACGATATTTTATCTATCAAAGGACCTACTGCAGTGCAAGAGTATCTTGTAAATGAAGTTCAGGAAGTTTACCGTCTTCAAGGGGTAAAAATTAATGATAAACATTTTGAGGTAATCGTTCGTCAGATGATGCGTAAAGTTATTATTGATGACGCTGGTGATACTTCTTTCTTAGAGAAGCAATCTGTAAATAAGATTGATTTCTTCGAAGAGAATGATCAAATCATCGATAAGAAAGTTGTTACTGATCCAGGTGATTCAACATCATTGAAAGCTGGTCAGATCTTAACACTTCGTCGTTTACGTGATGAGAACTCTCAATTGAAGCGTAAGGATATGCGTTTAGTGGAAGCACGTGATGCAATTCCTGCAACGTCATCAACATTGTTGCAAGGTATTACGCAAGCATCATTACATACGAAGAGCTGGATCTCTGCTGCATCGTTCCAGGAAACTACTAAAGTATTGAACGAAGCTGCTATTCGTGGTAGCATCGATTACTTAAGAGGATTGAAGGAAAATGTAATCGTTGGTCACTTAATTCCTGCAGGTACAGGTTTACGCGACTACGACAAGATGATCGTTGGTTCTCAAGAAGAGTACGATTTATTAATGGCGTCAAAGCAAGAAACGCAAGATGCGTAATTGCTGATTCATAGAGTGTGAAAGTCCTGGTGCAAGCCAGGACTTTCTTTTTATAGGCCAATATAGTTTTGTATATTCGTGAAGAAAATTTTTAGAAAATGGAAAACTCAAACGAAAACCAATTAAATATCGAATTGTCGGAAGAAATAGCAGAAGGTATTTATTCAAACCTCGCTATTATAACGCATTCTAATGCTGAATTCGTAATCGACTTTGTGAAAGTGATGCCAGGCGTACCAAAGGCGCGTGTAAAGTCAAGAATTGTTTTAACGCCTCAACACGCAAAGCGTTTGTTAAATGCGTTAGCAGATAATATTCATAAGTATGAGGCTGCTCACGGGCCAATCAAGCATACTGAAGGAATGGAATTGCCAATGAACTTTGGTGGACCAACTGCTCAGGCTTAATTAGAAGTAAATGTTTTTAAGACGCAGTGTAATGCTGCGTCTTTTATATTTCAAGAAGTATGTCAATCGCCAATCAAAAACTACTGAATTTTTTAAAGTTCATTGTGCTTGTTGCTTCAGTGCTGGTGATTTATTTTCAGTTTAAAAGCAAAGTAATTTCATTAAATGATTTATCTCTTTTGAGAGAGAAGATGTGTTCTGTAAAAGCAGTTTTGCTTTTGTTGCTTACTTTTTTGTTGATGCTGCTGAATTGGTCGCTGGAAAGTTTCAAATGGAAAGTGTTGATGAATGGAGTGGAGGATATTCGTTTTTTTTCAGCGGTAAAAGGTGTTTTAGCTGGATTAGCAATTGGCTTTGCAACTCCCAATCGCGTGGGCGAATTCGTTGGGAAAATTACTTATTTAAAAAGTGAAAACAGAGTTAACGGTGCATTGCTTTCGTTTGTAGGTAGCTCTGCGCAATTGCTGATTACAATTCAGGCAGGTTTGATTGCATTTATGATGATTGATTATGCAAATGAAAATGTTGCTGATTTCGTTAGTCCATTGGCGTTAGTGTCTTTTTTAATTGTTACACTTTGCTGGTTTATGTCTGATAAGTTGCTTAGGATATGTAGTCGAATTTCTTGGTTCAAAAAATGGAATAATAATATTGAACAGCTAGCCACAATGGATATGAAGAAAATGTTATTCGTGTATGGTATTTCTTTAGTGCGTTATATTGTTTTTCCAATACAATATTTTATTTTGTTTTATATGCTAGATGCAAATATTGGATGGTTCGATTGCTTTTTAAATACAGCTACATCTTATTTGTTATTGGCGGTTGTGCCGACATATACAATTGCCGAAATAGGCGCAAGAGGAAGCATGAATCTTACAATTTTTTCTGATGTCGCATCACCTTTTGTGATTTTGTCGGCAACACTTTTAATCTGGATTATTAATTTAATCATTCCTGCATGTGTTGGACTTTTGATTATTGCTAAAACAAATTTGAAGAAAAATGATTGAAGGAATTCTCTGGTCTTGTTTGCTGATGAACATGCTGTACTCCTTCTGGATTCGCGGATTGAGTAAAGTGTGGGATGAAAAAGTAGTTTCGTTTTTTATCGATGAGAAAAAAGAAATGCTACCAACTGTTTCATTGATTATTCCTTATCGCAATGAAGAAAAAAATCTTACAGCTTTACTAAATGATATCAATCAATTTGATTATCCGTTAGAATTGCTCGAGTGTATTTTTGTGAATGATCATAGCGATGACGATGGCGTTTCGCTTCTTGAAAATGCAAATCTGAAATATTCACTCAAAATCATCAATGCTACATCCAACGGAAAAAAAGCGGCTATTGCGCAAGGTGTAGATGAAGCAAAAAATACATGGATTGTTACCACGGATGCAGATACACGTTGGAGTACTAATGCGCTTCGACTTTTGCTTTCGCATCCGAAGTTAAATGAAGTTGAAATGATATGTGGAGTAGTCGAGTTGAAAGGAAGTGGAAATGATTTGCTTAGCATTTTACAAGTTCAGGAATATGCTATTCTGCAAGCTGGTGGAATTGCTTCTTTATTTCGTCACGAACCATTGTTAAATAGCGGAGCTAATTTGGCGTTTCGTAAAATGTCGTTTGTTGAAGTTGAAGGCTATAAAACTCATGCGCATCTGGCGAGTGGCGATGATGTGTTTTTGATGTTATCATTTGCTGATAAGTGGAATGATTCAGTTGTATCTAATCCGAAATCGAAAATAACCACCAATACGGTTGAATCATGGAATAATTATTTTCAACAAAGAAACCGTTGGGGAAAGAAAGTGAGTCATTACAAAGACAAGAATATATTACAAACAGGATTACTGTTTTTGTTAGCTAATTTATCGATGGTAGTGATGATGATTTCTGCTTTTAATAGCCTTTATTATTTATTGCTGTTCCTAGTGGCTATTCTATTCCGATTCAATGTGGAACAATCTCTTTTAAAGCGATATCATAGCTATTACGCACAATCTTACAAGATAAGTCATGTTTTAACGCTTTCTGTTGTATACCCAATCGTCTTTTTAGTTACGCTGATTTTCGGAGTGCTAACACAGGGCACTTGGAAGGGGCGCGAGTTGTGAATAAGTATCTAATAATTGCCGACAGCATACTGCAATTTTTAGCTTGTTTTTTTGTTTATTTTGCATATATAAATCTCTTACCATGAAAAAATTAGTTTTGATTTTCCTTGCTATCCTGCCATTATTTGCTGCAGCAC
>Ga0222712_10001615_pt1 | contig 27316 bp, 23 predicted proteins | sample C33_657DmetaG_FD_165043 | JGI IMG/M metagenome (GOLD analysis project Ga0222712, IMG submission 165043) | Estuarine water microbial communities from San Francisco Bay, California, United States - C33_657D | ecosystem: Environmental > Aquatic > Marine > Unclassified | place: USA: California... | reverse complement strand
CAGGCGAGGATGCCTTCGAACGCCATGAACTCGAGGTCGTCCTGGTGGGCGCCGATGCCGAGGTGCGTCGTGCGGGCGAAGGCCGCCGGACCGGTGGCCTGATCGGGGATCAGCAGGTTGGCCTTGGGGTTGAGCTTCATGGTCAAAGGGAGGGGAGGGAGGCCGCCGCGACGGCCTGACCGTGGCGCTTGTCTTTTTCGTCCGGCACCACGAGGTCGATGCGGAGCGCGGGGAACTCGTCGCGCAGCACCGCGCGGGCGCGCTCGATGATCACGTCGCCGCCGGTCCCCGAGGTCACGCGTCCCATGATCAGTAGGCAGCGGTAGTCATAGAAGGCGGCGAAGTGCGCGAGGGCGTAGCCGAAGGCGATGCCGATCGCTTCGTAGACCCGGACGGCGCGCGCGTCGCCGGCCTGCATGAGCTTCTGGAGTTCCTCCAGCTGTTCCGGGAGGCGCATCGTCGCGGGCAGGGTGATGCCCGCCAGGGGCAGGAGCCGCCCCACGCCCTGTTGGCTGAAGTATTGCACGCCGCAGCCGAGGTCGCCCGACCATTCGTCGGCCGGGCCATCCGCGCGGTAGTCCACCGGGACGAAAGCCAGTTCGCTGAGCCAGTTGGTCAGGTTTCCCTTGGGGTCGACATAGCCGGCGGCGACGCTCGTCCCCATCGCGATGCCGAGGACGGCGTTGCGACCGAGGGACATGGAGGCCGCGAGGGCGGTGACGTCTCCGTCGTTCAGCACCTCGAACGGGACGGCCCATTCCTTGCCCAGGTCCACGAACAGGTTCTTCACCCGGCGATCGAAGACGGCGGGGTCGGTGATGCCGCGGAACAGCGAGGCCGCCCGGACGCGGTTGGAGATGTAGACGCCGGCGGCCGAACCACCGATGGCGTCGACGCGGGGCAGGTGGGCGGCGGCGAGCTTCAGCGAGTCGCGGATCCCCTCGAGGTGGTAGTCCGGGTCGGCCTGGAAGTACGGGTCCCACTTAACCTCTTCCGAGAAGACCACCTTGCCGTCGATCAGCGCCGCGCACTTGCGGTCCGAGCCGCCGAGGTCGAAGCCGATGCGGCAACCACCGAGATTGCGCCCCAAGGGGAGGTGCGAGGCGCTTTCGGCCGGGAGGCCGGCTTCCTCGACGACGGTGAAGGTCAGCGGACGCTCGAAGAGCTTGCGGACAAATTCGGCGTCGAAGGCTCGGGCGCCGCCGGGGGCGTACTGCCGGCGCAGGGCTTCGGCCAGGGGGGTGGCCAGGGCGCCGCTGAGCAGCACCTCGTCGCCGCCGCGGGCCCAGAGGAGGAATTTCACCGTCCGCTCGACGTGCAGGAAGTTGTCGGCATCGCCGGCGCCCGCGGGGAGGACGTGGGTGCGGAAGACGGAGGCGGTCCCGTCGGGGCGGCGCAGGCCGATCGCCAAGGCCGTGCTGCCCGAAGTGCGCGCGCAGGTCGCGAGGAAGTCGCGGGTCCAGAGCGAGGCGGGCACGAAGCCCGGGTCGATCGGCGAAAGGTGGCGCGGTTGGGGCTTCATCGCGGCTCAGCGCCCGGCGTCGGCTGACGGGTCGAGGTGGAAGGTGCAGGCCGGGTGCAGTTGGAGCCAGGTGGCGGGGCAGTCCGCGTTGGGCTGTTCGCGGAGCGCGCGCCGGACGATCTCGGCCTTCGCGGGACCGAAGGCGAGCAGCTCGATCTCGCGGGCTTCCATGATCGTGGCCACCCCCATGGTGATGGCGCCATGCGGGACGTCCTCCGGGCGGGCGAAGAAGGGGGCGTTGTCGCGGCGGGTCAGCTCGTCGAGGTGGACACGGCGGGTCCGGCTCTCCCGGCCTGACGGCGGCTCGTTGAAGCCGATGTGCCCCGTCCGCCCGATACCGAGCACCTGCAGGTCGAGCCCGCCGGCGTCGCGAATCGCCTGCTCATAGGACGCGCAGGAGAGGGCCTGGTCGGCGGCGATGCCCGCCGGCACATGGGTGCTGCCCGGAGCGAGGTCGAGGTGACGGAAGAGATGCGCCTCCATGAAGTGGCGGTAGGACTCGGGGCGGTCGCCCGTGAGGCCTTCGTACTCGTCGAGGTTGAAGGTGGTGACGTTCCGGAAACTCAACCCTTCCTCGCGGTGGAGGCGGACCAGCTCGGCGTAGAGGGGCAGGGGGGTCGAACCCGTCGCGAGGCCGAGCACCGCCCGACGACCCTCCGCGGCGCGGCGCCGGATGAGCGCGCCGATCTTCGCCGCGACGGCGACCGCGGCCGCCTGCTTGTCGGCGTGGACGTGGACGCGGGCGGCCATGGTTCAGCCGAGCGCCGCGATCATGCGGGCGATCTCGTCGCGCTTGCCGCGAACCTCGTCGAGCTGCTTGCGGGCGCCCTCGAGGATGGCGGGCGGGGCCTTGGAGACGAAGGCCTCGTTGGAGAGCTTGGCTTCGCCCGCGGCGACGGCCTTCTCGAGTTTCTCGAGTTCCTTGCCGAGGCGCAGTTTCTCGGCGCCGACGTCCACGTTGCCGCCGAGCTCGAGCGCGATGGCGCCGAGCCCCGTGAGCGAGCCCGGCCGACCGGCGAGATCGTCGGCGTGGCGCAGTTCGGCCAGGCCGGCGAGGCGGCCGAGCTTGTCGCGGTTGCCGTCCAGCAGGGCGCGGCTGGCGGCATCCTTGGTCACGACCGTGACGATGCTGTCGCGCCGGGTCGCCTGGTTGCCTTGGGATTTGAGCGCACGCACCGCGGCCACGAATTCACGCAAGGCCGCGACATCCGCAACCTTGGAGGCGATCAGTTTCACCCCATGCTCGCGCAGGACCCGGAGCAGGTCGCCGCCGGTCCCGGCGTGGTGACGCTGGATGAAGTCCGCATCGGGGCCATATCCCAGCAGGTGCCACAGCTCCTCGGTGATGAAGGGCGCCACCGGATGCAACAGCAGCAGGAACTGCCGCAGCACCAGATCCTGGACGGCCAGGCAGGTGTCGCGGAGCGCCGGGTCGGCGAGGCGGGCCTTGGAAGCCTCGACGTACCAGTCGCAGAAGTCGCCCCAGAAGAAGGCGTAGAGACCTTGGGCGTAGGCCGTGAACTCGTGTTCCTCGAGGTTCTTGGCGGTGGCGTCGGTCAGTTCGGCCAGGCCGTGCAGGATGGCGAAGTCGTCGTCGTCCAGCTGCGTCGCCCGGATGCGGCCCGCGATCCCGGCCAGCGTGGCGTTGTCCGACATCGGGCCGGACATCTGCCGGAAGCGCGCGGCGTTCCAGAGCTTGTTGCAGAAGTTCCGGCCTTGGCCGACGCGATCCTCGTCGAAGAGGATGTCCTGGCCCTTCGGCGCGATCGAGAGCAGGCCGAAACGCAGGCCGTCGGCGCCGAACTTCGCGATGAGGTCCAGCGGCTCGGGCGAATTCCCGAGGGACTTCGACATCTTGCGGCCGAGCTTGTCGCGGATGATGCCGTTGAAGTAGACGCGCTTGAACGGGATGCGGCGCCGGATCTCGTCGTCCGTGAGCGTCCGCTTCTCCGGTCCGTGCAGCTCGAGGCCGGCGATGATCATGCGGGCGACCCAGAGGAAGATGATGTCGGGACCGGTCGCGAGGGCGCCGGTCGGGTACCAATGCTCGAGCTCCGCGGTGGTCTCGCCGGGCTTGCGCCAGCCGATGGTGGCGAGGCACCAGAGCCAGGACGAGGCCCAGGTGTCGAGCACGTCGGGATCCTGCTCCCAGTTCTGCGGATCGGCGGGCGGGGTGAGGGCGACGTGGCGGTTGGCGGCGTCGTTGCGATCGGCGCCCTTGCGATACCAGACCGGGATCCGATGGCCCCACCAGAGCTGGCGGCTGACGCACCAATCCTGGATGTTCTCCAGCCAGTGGAGGTAGGTCTTGGTCCATCGCTCCGGGTGGAACTTGATGATGCCCGCGGTGACCGCGCGCTTGGCTTCCTCGATCTTCGGGTAGCGGATGAACCACTGCTCGCTCAGCCGCGGTTCGATCGGGACGTCGGCGCGTTCGGAGAAGCCCACGGTGTTCTCGTAAGGCTCGGTCTTCACGAGGGCGCCGAGTTCCTCGAGCAGTTTCTCGGCCGCGGCGCGGGCCTTGAAGCGCTCCAGCCCCGCGAGCGGACCGGCGTCGGCGTTCATCGTCCCGTCCGGGTTCATCACGTCGAGGACCGGGAGCTGGTGGCGTTTGCCGATGTCGAAGTCGGTGCGGTCGTGCGCGGGGGTCACCTTGAGCACGCCCGTGCCGAACTCCTTCTCGACGGCCGCGTCGCCGACGATCGGGATCCGCGCCCGCGGGAAGGGGCGCCAGACATGCTTGCCGATGAGGTGCTTGTAGCGCTCGTCCTCGGGGTGGACCGCGACCGCGGCGTCGCCGGGGATGGTCTCGGGACGCGTCGTGGAGATCTCGAGGAACGTGCCGGGGAGCTCGGCGACCTCGTAGCGCATGCGGTAGAGCGAGCCCTTGGAGGGCTTCATGATGACCTCTTCGTCGGAGAGGCCGGTCTGCGAGACCGGGCACCAGTTGACCATGCGCTTGCCGCGGTAGACGTAGCCGCGCTCGTAGAGCGTGACGAAGGTCTGCAGCACCGCCTGGGAGTAGCCGGCGTCGAGCGTGTGCACGGTGCGGTCCCAGTCGCAGGAAGCGCCGAGCTTGCGCAGCTGACCGAGGATGATCCCGCCGTGCTTGTCGCGCCACTCGGACGCGACCTCGATGAACTTCTCGCGACCGAGGTCATGGCGGGACTGGCCATGCTTCTGGCGGAGTTCCTTCTCGACGCGGGACTGCGTGGCGATGCCGGCGTGGTCCGTGCCCGGGAGCCAGAGCGCCGACTTGCCTTCCTGGCGGGCGCGGCGGACCATGATGTCCTGCAGGGTGTTGTTGAGCAGGTGCCCCATGTGGAGCACGCCGGTGACGTTGGGCGGCGGGATCATCACCGCGAACGACTCCTTCGTCGGGTCGACTTTCCCGGCGAAGCAGCCGGCGGCGACCCAGCGGTCGTACCATTGTTGTTCGACCCCCTGAGGGTCGTAGGACTTGGGGATTTCGGCCATCGGAGAGGTTAGGGATTAGAGCCTAAGTTGGTGGTTGAAAAGAGTGGATTGAGCGGCCATTCATAAAGGTCAGCTAGGCCCCATGCAATGGTTGGCCGACGAATCCCGCCAGGTCCGGAAGGAAGCAACGGCAGTCGGTCCAAACGTGTGCCGTGGTCAGCCTAGCCCCTGACTTTCAAGACCGACTTCGGCGCTAAAGCGACGAAGCGACGGTCCTTTTGACGGAATGAAGCGGTAAAATAAAAAAGGGTGCTATTCGCACCCTTTCGTTCGTTACGCTCGGTCCGCTCAGAGCGAATGGATGCTCGCCTTGCCGACAGCCATCGCGGCTTCCTTGAAGGACTCGCTGACAGTCGGGTGGGCGAAGCAGGTCCGCGCGATGTCTTCGGCGCTGCCGCCGTATTCCATGTGCGCGCAGGCGGCGGCGATCATCTCGGACGCGCCCTTGGCGACCATCTGCACGCCAAGCACCTTGTCGGTCTTGGCGTCGGCGATGACCTTGATGAAACCGGTGGTGGCATCGGTGGCGATGGCGCGGCCGTTGCCCTGGAGCTGGAACTTGCCGACCTTGACCTCGAGATTCTTGGCCTTGGCCTCGGCCTCGGACAGGCCCACGCAGGCGACCTCGGGGTCGGTGTAGATGACGCCGGGGATGACGCCATAGTTCACGTGGCCGTGCTTGCCGGCGAGGTTCTCCGCGACGGCGACGCCTTCCTCCTCGGCCTTGTGGGCGAGCATCGGGCCGACGACGACGTCGCCGATGGCGTGGACGCCGGGCAGGTTGGTGGCGAAGTGGCCGTCGATCACGACGCGACCACGTTCATCGAGCTTGAGGCCGGCCTCGGCGGCGCCGAGCCCGGTGGTGTTGGCCTTGCGGCCGACGGCGACGAGGATCTTGTCGGCCGGGAACTCGAGCACCTTGCCGTCGCGCTCGGCGGTCAGGGCGGAGCCGGCGGCCGTCTTCTTGACGCCGGTGACCTTGGCGCCGAGCTCGAACTTGAGGCCTTGCTTCTCGAAGGCGGCCTGGGCGGCCTTGGCGATGTCGGCGTCGTAGGCGGGGCCGCCGATGGTCGGCAGCATCTCGACGACGGTGACCTGGGCGCCGAGGCGGGCCCAGACGGAACCGAGCTCGAGGCCGATCGCGCCGGCGCCGACGACGACCATCTTCTCGGGGACGGCCTTGAGGGCGATGCCGTGGTCGGACGAGATCACGGTCTCGCCGTCGAACTTCATGAAGGGGAGCTCGACGGGCACGGAGCCGGTGGCGATGAGGATGTGCTTGGTCTCGAGGACGCGTTCGCCGGCGGTGCCGCGGACGAGCACCTGGCCGGGCTTGCCGAGGCGACCCAGGCCGCGGACGATCTCGACCCCGCGCTTGGAGACGAGGAACTCGACGCCCTTGTTGAGCTGGGCCACGACCTTGTCCTTGTTGGCCAGCATGGTCGGGACGTCGAAGCTGAGCTTCTCGGCGCCGACGATGCCGTGGTGCTTGGCATGGTGGACATGCCGCCAGGTCTCGGTGGAGTGGAGCAGGGCCTTCGAGGGGATGCAGCCGACGTTGAGGCAGGTGCCGCCGAGGGTCGGATCCTTCTCCACGAGGGCTACCTTGAGGCCGAGCTGGGCGGCCTTGATGGCGGCGACATAGCCACCGGGGCCGGAGCCGATTACGACGAGATCGAGTTGGGACATGGTTGAAGGGGCGGGGAGAGGGGTCAGACGCCGAACAGCAGGCGCTGCGGGTCCTCGATGTACTGGCGGACCTTCACGAGGAAGGTGACGGCTTCCTTGCCGTCGATGATGCGGTGGTCGTACGAGAGCGCGAGGTACATGATCGGCCGGATGACGATCTGGCCGTTCTCGACCACCGGGCGCTCGACGATGTTGTGCAGACCCATGATCGCGGCCTGCGGGTGATTGAGGATCGGCGTCGAGAGCATCGAGCCGTAGATGCCGCCGTTGGAGATCGTGAAGACGCCGCCCTGGAGCTCGGGGAGCTGGATCTTGCCGTCGCGGGCGCGCTTGCCGAAGTCGCCGATGGCCTTCTCGATGCCGGCGAAGTTGAGCTGATCGCAGTCGCGGACGACGGGCACCATGAGGCCCTTGTCGGTGCCGACGGCGACGCCGATGTCGAAGAAGTGGTTCTCGATGATGTCATCGCCCTCGAGCTGCGCGTTGATCGCCGGGACTTCCTTCATCGCCTGCACGGCCGCCTTGACGAAGAAGGACATGAAGCCGAGTTTGACCCCGTATTTCTTGAGGAATTCCTCGCCGTGACGCTTGCGGAGCTCCATCACCGGGGCCATGTTGACCTCGTTGAAGGTGGTCAGCATCGCGGTCTCCGACTTGGCCTGGACGAGGCGTTCGGCGATCTTGCGACGCAGCGGCGACATGCGTTTGCGCGTCGTGCGACCGGTGCGGGAAGGGATCTCGACGGCGGGGGTCGGGGCGGGGGTGGCGGCCGCGGGCGCCACGGCCTTGAGCGGCGACTGGCCCGCGAGCGCGGCCAGCATGTCGCCCTTGGTGACACGGCCCGCTTTGCCGGTACCTTCGACGGCGGCGGGGTCCAGGCCGGTCTCGGCCGAGAGCCGACGCACGGCGGGCGAAACCTCGGCGGCCGCGCCGACCTTGGCGGCGGCGGGCGTCGCTACGCTCACCGGCGCGGAAGCCGCGGGGGCCGGGGCGGGGGCTTTGGCCGCGACCGGGGCCGCGGACGGAGCCGCCGCGTTGCCGGCGGCGCCGGCTTCGATGCTGGCAACCACTTGGCCTACGAGCACTTCGGTGCCGGCCTCGACGGAAAGGGTGATCCGGCCATCGACCTCGGCGGTGCCTTCGGAAGTGACCTTATCGGTTTCGTAGGAGAACAGAGGCTGGCCCTTGCGGACCGCATCCCCGTTTTTGACCAGCCAGGCGGCGAGCAAGCCTCCGGTGATGGATTCTCCCATGGGGGGGATTTTGACGTCGACAGCCATGAAAATTAAGTGGGGCACTTTGGAACCCCTTTCCGGTGGTTTCAACGGGGAAATGACCCTTTAATCGACCTGGGACGGGCGTTTCCGAGGTCAATTGTCCAAAAACAGCCACTCCGGCAGCCGCCAGGTCAAGGTCAGGCCTCGAAGGCCTGCCGGATGAGGTCGGTCTGCTCGATCTTGTGGACCGAAAGGGAGCCGACCGCCGGGGAGGCCCCGGCGTCGCGACCGGCGTACACGGGTCGCAGCTCGAGGGTCTCCTCGATGAGCGGGGCGATGAAGGACCAGCCGCCCATGTTGCGTGGCTCGTCCTGGACCCAGACGACCTTCCGCGGTTCGCCGTACTGGTCGTGGAGGCGGGACAGCGTGGCGGCGTCGAAGGGGTAGAACTGCTCGACGCGCACGATCGTCGTGGTAGTGTCCTTACGGTTGGCGCGTTCGGCGTCGAGCTCGTAGAAGACCTTGCCGGAGCAGAGCAGCAGGCGCTCGGTGCGCGCGGCCGGCGTCGGGTCGGGCAGGATCGCCTGGAAGCCTCCGGAGGTGAGGTCGGTCAGCTTGCTGACGCAGGCCTTGTGGCGGAGCAGGCTCTTGGGCGTCATCACGACGAGCGGCTTGCGCAGCTCGGCCTTCACCTGCCGGCGCAAGGCGTGGAAAAGCTGGGCGGGGGTCGAGGGCTGGATGACCTGGAGGTTGTTCTCCGCGCAGAGCTGGAGGAAGCGCTCGAGGCGGGCGGAGGAGTGCTCCGGCCCCTGGCCTTCGTAGCCATGCGGCAGCAGCAGCACGAGGCCGCTGGTCTGGTTCCACTTCGACTCGGCCGAGGCGATGAACTGGTCGATCATGATCTGCGCCCCGTTGGCGAAGTCGCCGAACTGGGCCTCCCAGATGACGAGCGAATCGGGCGCCTCGAGGGAGTAGCCGTAATCGAAGCCGAGCACGGCGTATTCGGAGAGGGACGAGTTGACGAGCTCGATGGCGGCGCCGCCGACGGCGTTCAGCGGGCAATGCTCGGCGTCGTTCGAGGGGTCGTGGAGGACGGCGTGGCGATGCGAGAAGGTGCCGCGCTCGACGTCCTGGCCGGAGACGCGGATCGGGTGGCCCTCGGCGAGCAGCGAGGCGAAGGCGAGGCCCTCGCCCAGGCTCCAATCGAGGTTCGCGCCCGACTTGAAGGCCTCGGCCTTGAGGTCGAGCTGGCGCTTGATCTTGGGGTTCGGCGTGAAGTCCGGCGGCATCTGCCAGAGATGCGGGGCCACCTTGCCGAGCAGCTCGGCGCTCACCGCGGTCGGCACGAGGTGCTCATACGGGGAGCGGAACGGACGCACGCCGAAAGGCGCCTTCTGGCGCTCGGCGATCTCGGCCTTGATCGCCTCCAGCGCGCGTGCCTGGGCCGCCTCGAGCAGCACGTCGTTCTCGGTGCGGAGCTTGGCGAGCTCGCCGTCGGGCGCGGAGCCCGCCTGCGTCAGGCGCGAGGCGTAGAGCTCGGTGACGGAAGGGTGCGCGGCGATGTTCCGGTAGAGGACGGGCTGGGTGAAGAAAGGCTCGTCGGTCTCGTTATGGCCGTAGCGGCGGTAACAGACGATGTCGACGACGGCGTCGGCGCCGAACTGCTGGCGGTATTCCAGCGCGATCTCGGTCGCGAGGACGACGGCGTCGGGGTCGTCGCCGTTGGCGTGGAGGATCGGCGCCTCGGTGAACTTGGCGATCTCGGTGCAGTGCCGGCCGGTGCGCGCCTCGTCGGGGTTCGTGGTGAAGCCGACCTGGTTGTTCGTGACGAGGTGCACGGTGCCGCCGACGCCGTAGCCCTTGAGGCCGGCGAGGTTGAGGGTCTCCATCACGATGCCTTGGCCGGCGAAAGCCGCGTCGCCATGGATGAGCACCGGCAGGGTCTGCGCGCGGGTGGCCTTGTCCTGGAGGTCGACGCGGGCGCGGGCGCGACCGAGCACCACGGGATTGACGGCCTCGAGATGGCTGGGGTTGAAGGCCAGCGTGACCGCGACGGGCTGGCCGTCGATGGTGCGTTCCCCCTCGTAGCCGAGGTGATACTTCACGTCGCCGTCGCCGTGGGTGGTGTCGGGGATATGGTTCTCGTTGAACGCGCGGAAAAGTTGCTCCGCCTTCTTGCCGCAGAGGTTGACGAGGACGTTCAGGCGTCCGCGGTGGGCCATCCCCACGACCAGGTCGGTGATCTTCAGGCCAGGGGCGCGATGGAGCAGCTGCTCCAAGGCGTTCATGACGGTCTCGCCCCCCTCGACGGAGAAGCGCTTGGCGCCGACGAAGGTGCGGTGGAGGAAGCGTTCGAACTGCTCGGCCTGGACGAGGGTGCGGAGGAAACGACGGCGCGTCTCGGCGTCGTAGGCCGGGCGCAGGCCGCAAGACTCGGCGCGTTCCTGGAGCCAGCGGCGGCGGGCGCCGTCCTGGATGTGGGTGAACTCGACGCCGATGGGCCCGCAGTAGATGGCGCGAAGCTTGGCGAGGATCTCGGAAAGCGGGAGAAGTTTGCCGCCGAGGAAGTCGCCGGAGTGGAAGACCCGGTCCGGGGCGAGGCCGTCGAGTCCCAAGGCCTTGTCGGTCAGCGCGAAATGCGGCTGGGGGTCGAGCAACGGGTTGATGCGCGCCTGCAGGTGGCCGAGCATCCGGTAGGCCTCGATGGCCGCCAACACCTTGAACTGGGCCGCGGCATCGACGTTACCGGCGGAACCGGCGCCGGTCTTGCCGGGCTTGGGCGGGAGGCTCAGGCCCAGCTCAAAGCCCTCGAAGAAGGCGCGCCACTCGGGGTCGACGGACTGAGGGTCCTGCGTCCAGCGCTCATGGTAAGAGGCGACGAGGTCGGCGTTCCAGCGGGTTCCTACGCTCAAGTGTTTCATTTCGGTGACCGATAAAGGGAGCTCGATGCTAGGCTTCCGAGGGTGGGGGAAACAAGTCCAGACCGTGCCTAGTTATGAGCGTTTGAGGCCAAGATTGGGTGTTGTATCGAGGAAATCGGGGAGGTTTACTGCTGATCCGTCGATGTCCACCCCGCGACCGGCCAATCGTTCGTATTCCACGGAAGCCTTGGAACGGTGGTTCGCGTCCCTGCCCGAGTCCTGGGAGAAGTCCTTCAAGAAGGCCGACCTCGTGGAAGGTCGGCGGATCTACACCGAGGGTTTGGTCCGTTCGCTGGAGCTGAAGCCGCAGACCGCCGAAGCCGTCACCCGCACGGAGACGCAGACCGTCCGTGCCGTCATCGAGCTGGTCGAAGGCGGCCTCGAATGGCGCACCTCGCTCCCGGAGGAGGAGAACGGCGCGCCCTTCGCGGTCGCCGGCCTGTACGAGGTCGAGGAATTGCTGGCGGACGAGGTCTCGCCGATCGACGATTCCGCGCCGGCCGCCGCGCCGGTCGCCCCGGTCGAGCCCGAGCGCAAGGACGCCGGCGCCCGGGCGGCGTTGAAACTGCAGGTCGCGTTCGAGCTGTCCTCGGGCGGTCTGACCGCCTCCGCCTCCTGGGCGGGCCGCGGCGGCCATGCCTGGAGCTGCTTCGGCCCCGGGGCGGTCCCCGGCGACGAGCTTTCCGACGAGCAGCGTCAGACCTTGTTCCGCTTCTCCACCGTCGCGCACCGCGCGGGCTTCGCCTACGGCAAGGCCGCCGGCACCTGGGGTATCGACAACATCGGACGCATCGAGCGGTTCGTCCGCGAGGAGCTCGCGGAGTGGCGCAAACGTTTCCGGCTGGTCGGCGAGGAGGCCTTGGAGATCTTCCGCAACGAGCAGCTCCAGGTGGAGGTGGACGCCGACGCCGAGTCCGGCGCGGACGGCAAGTCCTTCCGGCTCAACTGGAGGCTCAAGGCCGGCAAGCATCGCCTGCTCGCCGAGGAGCAGAAGCTCCTGCTCAAGGCCGGCGGGCGCCCCGTCATCCTGCCCGGCAAGGGCGTGGTCGCCTACAACGCGGCCGTGGCCGATTTCTCCGAGGATTGGCGCGCCAAGGAAGGGGAGGTCCCGCGCTACCTGCTGCTCTCGCTCTTCGACCATGCGGCCGTCGGCGCGCTCAAGCTGAACGACGACCTCAAGGCGTGGAAGGATCGTCTCCTGCAGGAGCCCGTCGCCCCGGACGACCTGCCGGCCCACCTGCGTCCCTACCAGGCGAAAGGCGTGGCGTGGCTCGCCCGGCTCTGCGAACTCGGCGCGCACCCGTTGCTGGCCGACGAGATGGGCCTGGGCAAGACGGTGCAGGTTCTGGCCTTGCTCGCGTCGCGTCCGGTCGGCGAGCGCACGATCATCGTGTGCCCCGCCAGCGTCATCCCGGTCTGGATCGGCGAGATCAAGCGCTTCCATCCCGAGCTCAGCGCCGGCGTCTCGGTCCTGACGGCCGACGACGACTTCGTCCGCAATCCCGACGCCCGGCTCTGGATCTCGAGCTACACGCAGCTGCGTCGCCATGCCGACCAGCTGGCGAAGACGAAGTTCGGCTACGCGGTCCTCGACGAGGCCCAGGCGATCAAGAACCCGGAGTCGAAGACCACGCAGACCTGCGTCGCGCTGCAGGCGACCCACCGCATCGCGATCACCGGCACGCCCCTGGAGAACCGCCCGACGGACCTCTGGACGATCTTCCGGTTCCTCATGCCCGGTCTGCTCGGCAAACGCGCGCAGTTCGAGCGCATGATGCTCCGCGACCCCCAGGCGGCGCTGGGGAAGGTCCGCCGGCAGGTCTCGCCCTTCGTCCTGCGCCGTCTCAAGCGGCATGTCGCGGCCGACATCCCGCCGAAGATGGAGGTCGTCCTGCCGTGCCCGCTCACCCACGAGCAGCGGGCCCTTTACCAGCACCTGACGCAGGGCAGCGGACTCTCGGGCGAGCTGGCGAGCCTCCTGTCCCGCGACGCCACCTCGGTGCTCACGCTCCTGATGCGCCTGCGCCAGGTCTGCTGCGACCCGGGGTTGCTGCCCGAGAACTCGGGTTGCCCCTCCGCGCACTCCGGGAAGATCACGCTCCTGGTCTCCAAGCTCGCGGAAGTCGCCGCCAACGGCTCCAAGGCCGTCGTCTTCTCGCAGTTCGTGTCGCTCATCGAGCGCGTCAAGGTCGCCCTCGCCCGCGACCTCCCGCAGCTGCCGATCTTCGAGCTGACCGGGGAGACCAAGGACCGCTCCACGCCCGTCGAGCGTTTCAAGGAGACCAAGGGGCCGGCCTTGTTCCTGGCCTCCTTGAAGGCCGGCGGCACCGGCATCACCTTGAACACCGCCGAGTACGTCTTCCTGCTCGACCCGTGGTGGAACCCCGCCGTCGAGGCCCAGGCGGTCGACCGCGTGCATCGCATCGGCCAGAAGAACCCCGTGCTCATCTACCGCATGATCGCCCCGGGCACCGTCGAGGAGCGCATCGAGGAGCTCAAGCAGGAGAAGCGCGAGCTCTTCTCGACCGTGGTCGGCGACATCCCCGACATGACGGATTGGACGCGCCACTTCTCCTCGCTCGACGCGCTCATCCGGCTCAGCGACTCGCCCGCGGCGTCGGCCTCGGCGGAAGCCGCCGCCGCCGAGCGCGAGACCGAGGCCTGAGGCTCAGCGGGCGATCAGGTCGTACTCGAGCGCGCCGGTCACGGTGACCTCGGCGAACTGGCCCACCGGCAGTTTCTTGGGGACCTGCACGATGCCGTCGATCTCCATGGCGTCGCCGGCGCTGCGGGCCACGCCCGGGCGCTCGACGAGGACGCGGAGCTTGCGGCCCACGAAGGCCTCGCCGCGTTCCTTGGAGAGCCGCTGGAGGAGCAGCATGGCGCGGGCATGGCGGTCGGCCTTGACCTCGTCGCTCAGGTGGCCGTCGAGCTTGGCGCCCTTGGTGCCTTCTTCCTTGGAATACTTGAAGATGCCCACGCGGTCGAAGCGGGTGGCCGCCAGGAAGTCCAGGAGTTCCTGGAAGTCCTCCTCGGTCTCGCCGGGGAAGCCGACGATGAAGGTGGTGCGGATGACCAGGTCGGGGATGCCCGCCCGCATGCGGCGGATCAGGTCGCGGATGTAGGCGCCGTCGGTCTCGCGCTGCATCGCCGTGAGCATGCGGTCGGAGATGTGCTGGAGCGGGATGTCGACGTAGCGGGTCACGTGGCGGGACCCCGCGATCGTCTCGATGAGCTCGTCGCTCCAGTGGGCCGGGTGGGTGTAGAGGAGGCGGATCCAGTGGTCGCCCGCGATGGCGTCGAGCTCGCGCAGGAGGGAGGCGAGGGACTCGCCCTTGGAGGAGTCGACCTTGCTGCGCGGGTTGGGGCGCGCGTCCGTCCAGCGATCCATGCCGAAATAGGTCGTGTCCTGCGAGATCAGGTTGAGCTCCTTGACGCCGTCGGCCACGAGCAGGCGCGCCTCCTTCACGACGGACTCCACCGTGCGGCTGCGGTGGCGGCCGCGGATGCGCGGGATGATGCAGAACGAGCAGGGATGGTTGCAGCCCTCGGCGATCTTGATGTAAGCCGCGTGCCGCGGGGTGAGGCGGAACCGCGGGGTGTCGAAGTCCGGGATGTAGGTCGTGGTCTTGGCGAGGAACTCCGTCTTGCCGGCGTCGCCACCCATCACCTTGCGGATGACGGGGACGATGTTCGTCACCTGGTCGAGCCCGATGAAGGCGTCGACCTGGGGCAGTTCGACGCGCCCTTTGGCGCCCTCGACGACCGGCAGGGCGCCCTGGTAGCGCTGGGCCATGCACCCCGCGACGATGAGTTTCTGGCCCTGCTTGCGCGCGGTGGCCTTGCCGTCGCTCATCTCGTAGATCGCCTCGAGGGCCTCATGCTTCGAGGCGTCGATGAACGAACAGGTGTTGACGATGACCACGTCGGCCTCGGCGGCATCGGGGGTCATGGACATGCCGGCCTGGGTGAGGTGGCCGATCATGATCTCGGAATCGATGAGGTTCTTGGCGCAACCGAGGGAGACGAGGCCTACTTTGACGGACATGGGGGGATAAGGAGCAGGGAATCCAAGGAAAGCAATCCCAGGCGGGTCAAAGCGTCAGCCAGGCCTCGGCCGGGATCGTCTCGGGGCGGGCCAGCGACGTCACCCCGAACGCCGGCAGCTCCTCGAGCCACCGCGTCACGTCGGGTTGGTCGGGGAAGAGTTTCCGGGCGGCCGAACCCACCTGCTTGCGGCGTTGGGTGAAGAGCATCCGGGCCACCTCGCGGGCGCGTGGGCTGAGCCGGCGCGCCCCCGGACGGCGACGGAGGACGAGGAGGCAGGAGTCGACCTTGGGCGGCGGGTTGAAGGACTGGGCCGGCACGGGATGCATGCGGACGCGCTCGAAGGCGAGCTGGACCTGCGCCGTGACCGCGGACCAGTGCCCGGTGCCGACGTCGGCGGTCAGGCGATCGGCGGCCTCGCGTTGCAGCATCAGCACCATGAGCGAAGGGTGGGGGCCGGCGCAGATCGCATCCATCCAGGGCGTGGAGATCGCATACGGCAGGTTGGCGATGACCTTGAAGGAACCGTCGACCGCGTCCTGCAGGCCGGCGCGCGGGAAGTCGACGGCGTCTCCCTCGTGCAGGTGGAAGGTGGCGGGGTAGCGCGGAGCCAGGGTCGTCTCGAGGTGGTAGACCATCGTCCGGTCCGCCTCGACGGCGAAGAGGTCCGCCCCGGCGCCGAGCAGCGTCCGGGTGAGCGTGCCGAGGCCGGGGCCGACCTCCACCACGGTGTCGCCGGCCTTCACCTCCCCGAGCTCGAGGGATTTGCGGACGATGTTCCCGTCGACCAGGAAGTTCTGGCCCAGCCATTTCTTCGGCATGTGCGCCAAGCGCGCCAGCAGCTCGCGGGTCTCCGACAGGCTGAGGGGCCCTTCGTTCATGCGTGGCGGAAGGCCTGCAGCAGCGCGGCAGGGTCGGCGGCGCGCATCAGCGATTCGCCCACCAGCAGGGCGTGGGCGCCGGCCGCGCGCATCCGGCGCGCGTCCTCGGGGGTCTTGATGCCGCTTTCGGCGACCTTAAGGATGTGCCGGGGCATCCGCGGGATGACCCGTTCCGCGAAGGAGAGGTCGATCTGGAAGGTCGAAAGGTTGCGGTTGTTCACGCCGACCATGTCCGGGTCATGCCGGAGCGCGCGCTCGAGCTCGGGCTCGTCGTGCACCTCGAAGAGCGTGTCGAGGCCGGCGAGCTTCGCGGCGCGGTGGATCGGCCGGATCTCGTCGTCGGTCAATCCGCGGACGATGATGAGGATGCAGCGGGCGCCCGCCTGCGCCGCCTCGAGGACCTGGTAGGGGTGCACCATGAAGTCCTTGCGGATGCAGGGCAGGGGACGGGCGCGGGACCCTTGGTCCCGGGTGACGGCTTCGAGGTCGGCCAGGCGGCCTTGGAAGTAGGTGGTCTCCGTGAGCACGGACAGGCAGTCGGCGCCCGCCTCGGCGTAGGCGCGGGCCTGCGCGACCGCGTCGACGTCGGCCTTGATGGTCCCCACGCTGGGCGACGCCCGCTTGACCTCGGCGATGACCGTCAAGCGGCCCGGGACATCCAAGGACCGGCGGAAACCGGGAGGGAGGTCGCGGGTGGCGAAGGCCGCCAGCTCCGCGTCCGCGACCGGGCGGGCGAACGGGGCGATTTCCCGGCGCTTGGCGTCCATGATTTCCGTCAGTTTGTCCACGCCACCAACGGAACCGCTCCCGGCCCATCTGGCAATCGTTTTGACTCCCTCGGCGCGGTCGTCTCCATGACAGGCATGTCCGGCATCGACCTCCTCCTCGCCACCACCGCCCGGCTGCGCGCTCCCGATGGTTGCCCCTGGGATCGGGTCCAGACCCATCGCACCCTCTGCGACTGCCTCGTCGAGGAGGTCAGCGAGCTGCTGCAGGCCATCGACCGCGATGACATTGCCAACCTTCGCGAGGAGCTCGGGGACCTGCTGTTCCACGTCGCCCTCCACGCGCAGATGGCCGCCGAGGCCGGGCATTTCGATTTCGACGCCGTCGCCCGCGAGGTGAACGACAAGATGGTGCGGCGCCATCCGCATGTCTTCGGCGAAGGCGCCAAGCTCGGCGACCCCGAGGCGGTCGTGAAGCAGTGGGAACAGATCAAGCTGAAGGAGAAGGGCGCGGCGAAGCCGACCGTCTTCAAGGAGCTGCCGCCCGCGCTCAACTCCATCCTCACGGCCCGCGAGGTCTGGAAGCAGGTCCGCAAGAAGCAGCTCGCCGCCGGGGACACGGTCGACGTCGCCCGAGTCGACGCCACCGCCCAAGGGCTCGACGAGGCCGCCGCCGGTCGGCGCCTGTTCGAGCTGGTCGCCGCGTGTCGCGACGCCGGCATCGACCCCGACTCGGCCCTGCGCCGACATACCGAAGAGGTCGTGCGCGTCGCCGAGGCCAACGCCAAGCAGGGCTAGCATGCGGCCGGACGGCACACCGCTCGTCGTCCGACTCACCGGGCGCACCGTCGAGGTCTGGCCGCGGGTCTCGGCCCGGTCCCTGCGCATCCGTCTCGCCGTCCGTCCCGGGCCCAAGGTCATCTTGTCCTACCCGCCGCAGGCTTCCGAAGCCTCCGCGCTGGCCTTCCTGGAAGCCAATCTCGCCTGGTTGGAGAAGGTGGTCGCGAAGGCCCGGCCGGTGCAGGCTTCGTTGCTGGACCACCTGCGCAAGTATCCTTGGGCGACGCTGGACGACCGCCTCATGGAAGTCCGGCTCGCCGAGGGCGCGCGCGCCTCGCTCAAGTTCACGCATGAGGAGGATCGCGTCGACCTGACCGTGCCGGTCGCGTCGCCCGAGCCGGGGGCCGCCCGGGCCATGCGTCGTCTCGCCGAGACCGGGCTCCCCCTCGCGGTCGATCGGCTCTCCCGGCGCGTCGGCGTGACCGTCGCCCAGGTCGGCGTCCGGGATCAGACCACCCGTTGGGGGTCCTGTTCGGCGACGGGGGCGCTCTCGCTCAACTGGCGATTGGTCCTGCTGCCGCCGCTCCTGCACGACCACGTGATCCTGCATGAACTCTCGCATCGCCGGCACATGGATCATTCGGAGCGCTTCTGGAACCAGCTCGCGGCCTGGGATCCCCATTGGAAGAAGCATGACCGTGAGCTGACCCGACGGTGGAACACCATCATGGACCTCGGCCGCGCATGAACCCCGAGGTCGGCCAGTCGCCGGACGAGATCTTCGATGTCGTCGACGCGCAGGATCGCGTCATCGGCCAGGAATGCCGGGGGGAGATCCATCGCCGCGGCCTCCTGCATCGGGCCGCGCACATCTTCTGGCTCCGGCCCGATGGGCAGCTCTGCCTGCAGCGCCGGTCCTTCGCCAAGGATAATTGTCCCGGGCAGCTGAGTTCCTCCTGCGCCGGTCATGTCGATGCCGGCGAGACCTACCTCCAGGCCGCCGTCCGCGAGCTGGGCGAAGAACTGGGCGTCCGGGTGGCGCCCGCCGAGCTCCACGAAATCGATTACGCTCCCCAGCACGAGGACTTGGGGCGCGAGTTCGTGCGTTCCTACCTGCTGCTTCGCGCGGGCGAGCCTTGTCGCCCCGCCGCCTTCGAGGTCGACGCGGTGCTGTGGCGCACCCCGGCGGAACTTTCGGCCTGGGTCGCCGCCCAGCCTGGCCTGTTCTCCTTGCCCTTGGTCCATCTGCTGGCCCGACCCGCGATCCGGCAGGCCTTGGGCTTGCCGTAAGTGTTTGAACTCCCGCCCGGGGGGTGCGTAAGTGAGGCGTGTCGGATCCGGTCCCAGCTCTTCCCGAAACCCCGGCGGTGGTGCCTTGGTACCACTGGCTCTGGGTGGCGCCGTTCGCCTTGGTGCTCCGGCTCTGGCTCGCGACCTTGCGGATCCGCGCGAACCGACCCTTCGTGGACGACGCCGACGGTGGCAGGATCATCGTCCTGTGGCATGACCGCCTCTTCGTCTCGGGCTTGATCGCCCGACGCAGCTTCACCCGTCCCATCAACGCCCTGATCAGCACCAGCAAGGATGGTGGCTGGTTGGTCGCTTTCTTCCGCTTCATGGGCCTCAAGGCCGTCCGTGGTTCGTCGAGCAAACGCGGGGCCGCCGCGTTGATGACGTTGACCCGCGTCGTGCGCGCCGGGGAGCATGCGGGGGTCACGCCCGATGGTCCCAAGGGGCCCGCCCGGGTCTGCAAGACCGGGGTGGTCGCCTTGGCCAAGCTGACCGGGCGGCCGATCGTCCTCATGGGGCTGGATTATTCGCGGTCCTGGCGCCTGCGGAATTGGGATCGCTTCGCCTTGCCGTGGCCCTTCGCCCGGGTCGACGTCGTCTTGGAGGATTTCGGCTGCCCCGCCCGGGATGAGGACGACGCCGTCGTCGCGGCGCGTATCCAGGAGCGTCTGAACGCCCTCTCGGGTCGTTGATCAACTCAGCTTCTCGCGAGGAGCTTGGCCGCGTACTTGGCGAGCAGGTCGGTCTCGAGATTGACGCGGTCGCCGGCCTGGCGACCGCCGAGGTTCGTCACCGCGAGGGTGTGCGGGATCAGCCAGATGCGGAAACCACCCGGGATGAGGTCGGCCACGGTCAGGGACATGCCGTCGACCGCCACGCACCCTTTCTTCACGACGAGCGCGAGGATTTCCGCCGGGGCCGAGATATCCAGGCGCCAGTCGGCGCCGTCCTGTCCGAGGAAGGCGATGGTCCCGCAGGCGTCGACGTGGCCGGTGACGAAGTGGCCGCCGAGCCGGTCGGTGGGGAGGAGGCTGGGCTCGAGGTTGACGAGGTCGCCCACCTTGAGGTCGCCGAGGTTGGTGAGGCGAAGGGTCTCGGCGAGCAGGTCGAAGGAGGCGCGGTCGCCGGTCGGGTCCGTGACCGTGAGGCAGCAACCGTTATGGGCGATGCTGTCCCCGGCCCGCGCGGTCGCGAACAGCGGGTCGCTGACCGTCAAGCGAAGCCCGCCGTGCGGTCGGGGGGCGATCGCGACGATCCGGCCGGCTGACTGGACGAGACCCGTGAACATGCCTGGAAATAAGAAGGGGCCGTTGGTCGGCCCCTGGGGTGTCAGTTCTGCTTCCCGTCCTGGGCGCGCTTGGCGCGTTCCTCTTCCTCGATCTTCGCGCGGATGCGGGCGCGCTCCTCTTCCTCGATGGCCTTGAGGCGGGCCTTGCGGACCTCGTCCTCGTGGACGGCGTTACGGACCTCGTCCTCGACTTCCTCGGAGGCCTTCTTGAATTCGCGCTTGGCCTTGCCCATGCCGCGGGCGAGTTCCGGCAGCTTCGAGCCGCCGAAAAGAAGAAGGACGACGAAGAGGATAACCCAGATCACGGGACCATCAAGGAAGGCAAGAGGCGGGCGCATGGTTATATTGCTGTTGCGTGAGAGGAAAGGAGTCGAGAATATTTCATTATCCCCAGTTGATGTCAACCCATGTCTCCCATCGTGAAGTCTGGTATACGGGCCGCGTCCAAGGGGTCGGTTTTCGCGCCCAGGCCCTGAACGTGGCCCGGGGATACGATGTCACCGGCTTCGTCCAGAACCTGCCGGATGGCCGGGTCTATCTTCATGTCGAGGGCGCGGGCCAGGAGGTCGAGGCCTATACCGAGCAACTGGCCCGGACCATGGATGGCCATATCCGTTCCACCGAGCTGCGGGACTTCTCCGGGGTCCGCACCACGACCGATTTCTCGATCCGCCGATGACCGTCGGTCCGGCCATCGAGGTGCGACACCTGACGAAGGATTTCCGCGTCGGCCTGAAGGGCGTGAAACTGCGCGCCGTCGATGACCTGAGCTTGTCGATTCCCCGCGGACAAGTCTTCGGCCTGCTCGGTCCCAACGGTTGCGGCAAAAGCACCACGCTGAAAGTCGTGCTCGGGCTCGTGCCGGCCACCGCCGGAGAAGTCGCGATCCTCGGACTGCCTTCGGCCACCGCCGCGGCGCGCGCCCGGACCGGTTTCCTGCCCGAGGCCCCGTACTTCCACAAGTTCCTCAGCGGTCGCGAGCTCGTGCGCTACTGCGCGCACCTCAGCGGCGTGGCCCCGGACCGCGTGGAGGCGGCCGTCGCCGAGGCGGTCGCCTTGGTCGACATGACCGAGGCCGCCGGGCGGCTCGTCGGCACCTACTCCAAGGGCATGCTCCAGCGCATCGGCCTGGCGCAGGCGATCGTCCATGACCCCGAACTGGTGATCCTCGACGAACCCACCGCGGGCGTGGATCCGGTCGGCGCGGCCGCGATCGGGCGGATCATCGAGACGATGCGCGCCCGCGGCAAGACCGTGGTCCTGTGTTCCCATCTGCTCGGGCAGGTCGAGCAGGTCTGCGATCGCGTCGCCATCATGGACAAGGGCCGTCTCGTCCTCGAGGGGGCCGTCGACGAGGTGCTCGAACGCCGCGATCGCCATGTCCTGACCGTCGACGCCCTCACGCCCGCCGCCTTGGCCGCCGCGGAGACCGCCTTGGTCGCCCATGGCGCCCGCCTGGGTTCCGTCACCCATCCCCGCCGCTCCCTCGAGGAGCTGTTCCGCGAACTTGTCACCGGTAGCCGCGACGCATGAAAGCCGCCTGTTCCCGAGCCCTCTGGATCGCCCGGATCACCTTCCTCGAGGCGATCCGGCAGCGTTTCTTCGCCTTCCTCTTCGTCCTGGGCGCGGCGCTCGTCCTCGCCTCCGGCGCGGTCCGGGTCTTCGACTTCGGCCATAGCGAGCTGAAGTTCATCGCCGACTTCGGTTTCGGCGGTTTGTTCCTCTTCGGCTCCATCCTCGGGGTGGTCATGACGGCCCAGTTGTTCTTCACCGAGATCGACAATCGGACGGCCCTGACGCTGCTGGCCAAGCCGCTCAGCCGGGGCGAGTTCCTCGTGGGCAAATTCCTGGGCGCCTGGGCGGTGCTGGGCGTCTTCGTCGCGGTCCTCGCCCTCCTGCTGGCCGCGATGCTGGGCTGGCGGGCGGCGGAACTCGCGCAGCTCGCCGCCGAGCGACGGCTCTCGCCGCCGGAACTCGACCTCGCCGGGCTGGGGCTTTACGCGTTGCTGCAGTGGCTGCGTCTCGGCGTCGTGGTGGCGATGGTGCTCACGGTGGCCGCCGCGGCGCGGACTTTCCTCTTCGCCGTGGTCGTGGGCGCGCTCGCGGTCCTCGCCGGACAGCTGCAGTGGTTGTCCCAGGAGCTGCTGCTGAAGCCCGCCGAAGCCGGTCTCGCTCACGCGGGGGTCTGGGTGATCACCCATCTGCTGCCCAACCTGCAGCAGTTCAACCTCGGCGACGCGCTGGTCCTCGCGCCTCATCAGGTACCCGACGGCACCTTGCCCTGGGTCTTCGTGTCCGGCGCGGCCTATGTCGTCGTCTTCCTCTGCTTGGCGACCTTCCTGTTCCGCCGGAGGGAGATCTGAAGATGCGCCGCGCCTTGCCCTGGGTCGGTTTCCTCGCGTTGTTCCTCGCCGTCGGCGGCGTGGCCGACGCCTCCTGGCGTCGCGCGCGCCTGGCGTTGCCGGAGATCGGGCGGCGCGAGCTCGAGCCGACCGTGGGGCAGGGGGTCCTCCTCGGCGTGCTCGGTGGTTTCCGGACGGTGGTGGCCGATTTCACCTGGATCCGCGGCTATGTGCTCTGGGAGCGCAAGAATGACCGCGCCGGCACCGAGCTGCTGATGCGGGCCGCGTGCGCGCTCGACCCGCGTTCGCGTTTCTTCTGGGAGAACGCCGGGCTTTCCGTGGCGAACGACATGGGGCACTGGGAGATCCGGCGCCGTGGCGGCTACGCCAAGGTGCCCAAGGAGATCCAGGATCATGTCCTGAAGGGGTACGCCCGCCGCGGGTTGGATCTGCTCGACGAGGGCATCGCCAGCACCGGCGGCAACGCCGCCTTGCTCGCCACCGCCGCCTTGGTCGCGGAACTGCAGCTCAAGGACCTGTCGCTGTCGGCCGACTACTATCGGCGTGCCGCCGAGGCCCGCGGCGCCCCGTGGTTCGCCGCCCGCTTCGCCGCCGCCAATCTCTGGAAAGACGGCCGCCGCCGGGAGGCGTACGCCTGGTACCGGGCGCATTGGGTGAAGGTGCTGCGCCTCTCCGAGGATGGCGCGCCGGACGACCTGAAGGAGCTTCGCGACATGGAGCATGAACTCCGCCTGCCGCTGGTCGCGCGGCTGCCCTTGCAGCCTTGGGAAGTCGCGCAGCCGGGAATCGTCCCGCCGCGGACCGGCGGCGTCGCGGCGCCGGCACCGGCGGGCGGCCAGAGCCGCAAGTGATCAGAACGGTTCGTCGGCGCCCGTCTTCGGTTCCGCCGGGGCGCCCTTGGCGGCCTTGGGCTTGCGCGGCGGGAAGGCGAACCACCAACCCTTCTCCTTGTCGGCGACGAGGAAAGCCTCGAAGGTGCGCCGGGTGCGATTGGAGACGAATTTCTTCAAGCCCGTCTTGCCCTCGGTGAGCAGCTTGCGCACGTCGTCCGGCGTGATCGGGCATTTCAGCATCTCGGTGTTGAGGCTGAAGGTCTTCTTCGCGCCCGCTTCCTTGGCCTTGGTCGGGCAGACCCGGTAGCCGGCGGCGGGGGTCTGCTGGACCGGCAGGCCGCTCACGGGGCAGTCGCCCAGCACCGGCCAGGCCGGGTCGAAGGGGGCGCCGTCCGGGTCGCCGTCGCGCGGCGGCAAGTCGAGGGCCGAGCGGAGCTGACCGTCCTTGTCCTCGAGCTTGACGTAGCCGGAGTAATTGCGGCCGGACTTGAGGGAACGGAAATCATTGAAGGGACCGATGCGCCGGCTCGCCAGCAGTTCGGTGAGCTCGGCGGGCGACAACGGGCGGCCGCCGAGCTCGCGATAGACAAGGACGGCGGGGACGGTCTTCTTGCCCTGGGTGATCATCTCGGCCGAGACGTATTTGCGGTCGTCGGCCAGCATGGGCGTGCCGCCCGGGGAGAGCACGGTGGGCACCAGCGGCTCCGCCGCGATGGGGTTGTCGATGAAGGTCTTCACCTTGCCGATCATCTCGGCCACCTGGTCCTTGATGCCCTTCATGAAGGCGGCGGGGTCGAGGCGATCGCGCTCCATCTCGCGCAACTTGTGCTCCCATTCGCCGGTCAGGACCGGGTCGGCGAGCATGAGCAATTCGTTGGAGGTCAGGAAGCGTTCCAGTTTGAAGGCCTTGCCGAGGGGGACGAGCTCCTTGCCTTGGCGTTCGAGGTATTTCTGGCCCAGCAGGCCCTCGATCGTGGCCGCGCGGGTCGCGGGCGTGCCCAAGCCGCGCTCCTTCATGGCCTCGGCCAGAGCCTCGTCATCGAGCTGCTTGCCGGCGTTCTCCATGGCCCCGAGCAAGGAGGCCTCGTTGTAGCGCGCCGGCGGCTTGGTCGCGTCCTCGCGGACCTCGATCTCGTGGACCTTGGCCTGCGGCGGCGCGCCGTCGGCCGGGGCGAGCGCGGGCAGGGTGGCGGTACCTTCCTTGTCCTTGTCTTCCTCGGCGTCGGCTTCCTGTCCCCAGACCGCGCGCCAACCGGCGAAGACCAGGACCTTGCCGGTGGTGCGGAAAGCGTGCGGGCCGACGGTCGTGGTGCGGACGGTCTCCTCGAACTCGGCCATCGGGAAGAAGACGGCGACGAAACGGCGGACCACCAGGTCGTAGATCTTGCGTTCGACGTCGGAGAGTCCCTCCGGCAGGGTGCCCGTCGGGACGATGGCGAAGTGGTCGCTCACCTTCTTGTTGTCGAAGACGCGGCGGCCCGCGGAGTCGACCCAGCCCTTGGCGAGGGCTTCCTTGGCGAAGCCGCCGGCGGGATGGGCGCCTTCAAGGGACTGCAGCACCATCTTGGCGTTGCCCACGTAATCCTCGGGCAGGTACTGCGAGTCGGTGCGGGGGTAGGTCAGGGCCTTGTGGCGCTCGTAGAGGGACTGGGCGGCGGCGAGCGTCGTCTTGGCGGAGAAACCGAAGCGCCGGTTGCCTTCGCGCTGCAGGGTCGTGAGGTCGAAGAGGCGCGGGGCGCTGTCCTTCTTCGGCTTGCGCTCGTCCACGACCGTGCCGGACCCGACCTGGAGAGCCTCGGCGGCGAGCTGCCGGGCCTGGGCTTCGTCGTAGAAGCGGTCGGCTTCCTTCCGTTCGGCGACGCCCGGGACCTGGGCGTTGCCAAGGTAGCGCCCCGAGGTGACGCCGAAATCGGCGATCACCCGCCAGAAAGCCTTCGGGGCGAAATTGCGGATCTCGAGCTCGCGACGGACGACGAGCATCAAGGTCGGGGTCTGGACGCGGCCGACGGGGTGCACGCTCTCCTTGGAGATCTTGCCGCCGCCGAGCATCTTGCTGGCCGCGCGGGTCAGGTTGAGGCCGACGATCCAGTCGGACTGGGAGCGGCAGATGGAGGACGAGCGCAAGCCCGCCTTCTCCGAGACATCGAGGAGGTGGTCGAAGGACTCCTTGATCGCCGCCGGGGTCATGCTCGTCAGCCAGAGACGTTTCTCGGGCAGCTTCGCGCCGGCGAGGACGCAGATCATGTGGAAGATGAGCTCGCCCTCGCGGCCGGCGTCGCAGGCGTTGACGACGCAACCGACGTCCTTGCGCAGGAGGAGCTTCTTGAGCTGCTGGTACTTGTCGCCGGCGCCGCGTTCGGTGCGGGGGCGCAGGACGCCCTTGGCCAGGCTGCCATCGAAGTCGGGCGGGAGGATCGGGAGGTTCTTCAGCGTCCAGGACTTCCAGTCCGGGTTGAGCTCATGGGGCTCCACGAGCTCGGCGAGATGGCCGACGGCCGAGGAGATGACCCAGGTGTCGTTCTCGAAGGCGTCGCCGGACTTGGGCACCTTGAGGACCTTGGCGAGGTCCGCGGCGACCGAGGGCTTCTCGGCGATGACGAGGGTCTTGGTGCCGGCGGCGGCGACGGATTCGGCGGACTTGGGGGACTTCTTGCGCATGCGTAGGATGATAACCGATTGTCAAACCGGTTACATTCCCTGCTCGGCGAAGGAGTCGTCCAGGGCCCCGATCAAGGTCGCGATGGTCGCGTCCGTCTCGTCCCCCATGTTGGAGATGCGGAAGGTCTTGCCCTTGAGCTTGCCGTAGCCGCCGTCGATGACGATCTGGTGGCGGGATTTCAGGGTCTTGTTGAGACGCTCGAGGTCCGCGTTGCGGTCGTTCTTGAAGCAGTTGAGGCCGCGCGTGCCATAGGCGGGGTCGGGGAGGAGCGAGAAACCCTTGGCGAGACCCCACGCGCGCATCCGCTCGTTCAGGCGAAGGTGGCGGGCGAACCTTTGCTCCAGGCCTTCGGCCTCGATCTCGACGAGCTTCTGCTGCAGGCCGTAGAAGAGCGAGATGCACGGGGTCGAAGGGGTCATGCCCTTGACGTGGTTGTCGTGGAACTCGATCAGGTCGAAGTAGTAGCCGCGGTCCGGCGACTGCTTGGCGCGCTCCCGGGCGCGGTCGCTGACGGCCATGATCGCCAGGCCCGGGGGCAGGGCGAGGGCCTTCTGCGAACCCGTGAGCAGGATGTCGATGCCGAGCTCGTCCTTCCGGATGGGCAGCGTCGAGAACGAGCTGACGGAGTCGACGATGGCGATGACCTCGGGGAACTCGCGGATGACCGCCATGAGCTCGGCGATCGGCGAAAGCGTGCCGGTGGAGGTCTCCGAGTGGATGAAGGTGATGCAGTCGAACTTGCCGGTGGCCAGGGCCTGACGGACGGCGGCGGGGTCGATCGGCTTGCCCCAGTCGAACTGCAGCGCCTCGGCGGGCTTGCCGCAGCGCTTGGCGACGTCGTTCCACTTGTCGGAGAAGGCGCCGTTCATGCAGTTGAGCACGCCCTTGCGGCAGACGTTGCGCAGGGCGCCTTCCATGACGCCCCAGGCCGAGCTGGTGGCGAGGTACACCGGGTCCTTGGTGAAGAACATGGACTGCAGGCGGGGCTGCATGTCGTTGTAGAGCTTCACGAAGGCCTCGGAGCGGTGGCCGATCATCGGCTTGCCCATCGCCTGGACGATGGAAGGGGAGACGGTCAGCGGGCCGGGGATGTAGAGACGGTTGCTCATCGTGGGAAAGTGGAGAGGAGGGCGGGGGTGGCGGCGAGGTTCTCGTGGCGGACGATCCGGCGGTTCCGGTCGGCCAGCGTGACGGTGCGGGGCTTCCAGGCCGGGGCCTCGGCGAAGGGCACTTCGGCGAAGCTCATGACCACCAGCAGGTCGCCGGCCTTGCCGAGGTGGGCGGTGGCGCCATTGAGGCAGATCTCGCGGGTGCCGGCCGGGGCGGGGATGGCGTAGGTCTCGAAACGCTGGCCGTTGGCCAGGTTGCCCACCAGGATCTTCTCGTAGGGCAGGAGTCCCACCAGGTCCATGAGCTCGCGATCGATGGCCAAGGAGCCCTCGTAATCGAGGCGGGCGCCGGTGACTTCGGCGCGGAGGAGTTTGGTGCGCAACAGGTGGACGAGCATGGCGCGGAGTCGTCCCTTCTCAATCGGGATGCTTGCCTGCGTCAAACAACTTTGCATCTAATCGTCCATGGCGGCGAAGCATCGTGGGTTCTTTTCCTCGCTCGGCGAGGCCATCGC
>Ga0222712_10001614_pt1 | contig 27318 bp, 32 predicted proteins | sample C33_657DmetaG_FD_165043 | JGI IMG/M metagenome (GOLD analysis project Ga0222712, IMG submission 165043) | Estuarine water microbial communities from San Francisco Bay, California, United States - C33_657D | ecosystem: Environmental > Aquatic > Marine > Unclassified | place: USA: California... | reverse complement strand
GCAGATTAACTGGCTGCAAAAGGAAGTTATCACTCGTCTGGGTAAGAACGGCAAGTTGCTGATTGTAGGCACACGTATTGCCGCTACAGATTTCTATAAAGAACTACGAGAGCCTAAGTACTGGTCAAGTGGCAAGTGCCCATTTACCTATATGGCTATGCCTGCAGTTTTAGAGTACAAAGATAAGCCTAAAGACTGGGTAACTCTTTGGCCGAAGTCGAATATCCCTTGGGATGGCGACGATGAAGAAGATGTTGATGAAGACGGTTTGTATCCAAAGTGGGACGGGCCAGCGCTAAACAAACGTCGCGGTGAAGTTACCGCCTCTACCTGGGCGCTGGTGTACCAGCAGGAAGATATAGCGGAGGATTCAGTATTCCCCGCTCCGCTGGTTCAAGGTTGTATCAACGGCATGCGAAAGCGTGGAGTACTAAACCCAGAACTGCCAGGGCATCCAAGTCAAGTGCGTGGTTATACCATCATTGGCTTTGACCCTGCCATGACTGGTAACTCTGCCTTTGTAGTTATCAACTACAATGCCCTTGATAGTCGCATCTATGTGCTCGAGTGCATTAACATGAGCGAGCCTACGCCACAGAAGATTCGTACTACTATTGAAGAGTTGGTTGTTAAGTACCGACCTAATGAGTTCCGCGTTGAGATTAACGCTCACCAGAAGGGCTATGCCCTAGATGATGATTTGATTCAATGGCTTGCTCAGTATGGCTGTTCTTTAAAGCCACACTTTACTGGCAAGAACAAATGGGACACAAACCTTGGCGTAGCATCTATGTCAAGTTTATTCGGAACGCTACGTGAGGGTAAGTTCCAGAATAATAACTCTATAGAGTTCCCATCAACTGAAGGCTCTGAAGGCATGAAAGCCTTGCTTCAACAGTTGATGACTTGGAAGCCAAACACTAAAGGTAAAACCGACTGCGTTATGGCACTCTGGTTTGGCGTTTTGCGTGCTAAGGAACTAATGCAGGCGGCTTCTTTCACAAGCCGATATAAAGATAACCGTTGGGCCACACGTGCTCAACTATCAAAACGTCAATCAGTCAACCTCGACGCTGCCTATCAAGAGCAGTGGAACGAACAATTCGGATAAAGGATAAACATTATGGCAATGAAGAAGCCAAGCAAGAAGTTTGATAACCCACTCAACACACCAGGCGGTCCAGGTCGCGGGTCTACAAGCGGAAGCAGTGCAGGTCGCAGCATTCGCCCAGGTAAGGGAGACAAGCCAGGTTCACGTTCAGTTAGAGTAAGTTCAAGTGTTACCGTAAAGGCTAAGAAGGGTTTACCACTTAAGCCATCGCCAGGTGCTGACCAAGCACGTGCTCAGAATGCTCGCGTACTTACCAAGACATCTAGCGCAGAAGCAAAGGCTAATGCACGTGGTCTTAAGGGCGCTAACGCGCCTAAGAAAGTTAAGATAGATAACGTCACAAAAATTGGTACTCGAATTTTTGGTCAGGCAACAACTGCTGGAAAGCCAAAAACAGTTAAGGTTGGTTCTAGAAAAGCAAACCGTCTGAGCGCAAAAGAGACTTGGGCACAGAATTACGAAGCCAAGTCAAGCGCTAAGTATAATAATAAAATGGATGCGCGTATTGCTAAAGATGAAGCCAAGATTGCTCTTGCTGCAAAAAAAGCAAGGTACAAAGCAGCAATGAAAAACCGCTAAAATAATTTTTAATCAATCGTTAGGATTTCAATGTTAACAGTAAAGCAGATTGCGGCGCGTGTTGAGTCACTCAAGCACCGCGCACGTGAGCGCGACTCACGCCAGGAAGATGTTCTTGCCGTCCGTCGTGGCGATATTGCTAGTGTTTATCCTGACTTTTTCCCAGATGGAGTAGATGCAAACGTTGTCGCTAACTTTATCGACATCGTTGCACGTGACCTTTCAGAAGTTATGGCTCCGCTTCCTGCCATTAACTGCTCTGCTATTAATAAGGTTGAGGATAAGTCACGTAAGTTCGCAGACCGTCGCACACAGATTGCTGCGAACTACTTCATCAATTCGGATTTGCAAGTACAGATGTATACAGGCGCGGACTGGTACATCACATTTGGTTTCGTCCCATTCATTATTGAGTTCGACGAAGAAGCAGGACTACCACGCATTCGCATAGAAAACCCAGTAGGTGCTTACCCTGAGTATGACCGCTATGGGCGCTGTGTAGCCTTCGCTAAAAAGTATCGCATGACAGTTGCAGAACTCGTTGCTCAGTTCCCTGAGCACGAAAACGGCATCCTTGGTAAAGATGGTTATGACCAAGACATGAATGCGAATCTTACAGTTATTCGATATTATGATAAAGAACAATCTGTAATTTATATTCCAGAGCGTGGAAATTATCCTGTATCGGTTGCTGTGAATCCAGTCAAGAAGATGATGGTTCACATTGCACGAAAGCCATCTATCGATGGCGAAATGCGTGGACAGTTTGATGACGTACTTGGTATTCAGTTGCTTCGTAATCGATTTGCATTACTTGCAATGGAAGCAGCAGAGAAGTCAGTACAGTCACCTATCGTCTTGCCTTCGGATGTTCAAGAGTTTGAGTTTGGTGGCGATGGAGTCATCCGCACAAACAACCCTGCGGGAGTACGCCGTGTAGAACTACCTATTCCTGCTGGCGCATTTAGTGAGCAGCAGGTTCTACAGCAGGAACTTCGCACAGGTACACGTTATCCTGAATCACGAACTGGTAACGTAGATGCATCAATCATTACGGGACAGGGCGTTCAAGCCCTAATGGGTGGATTCGATACCCAGATTAAATCAGCACAAGCAATCTTTGCATCAGCACTTAAGAATGTTATTTCTATCTGCTTTGAAGTTGACGAGACAGTATTTGATTTTAAGAAGACAATCCGTGGTGTAGATGCTGGTGCGCCTTACGCACTTGAGTACACACCATCTAAGGACATCAAGGGTGACTACTCAGCAGATGTTCGCTATGGCATGCTGGCGGGACTCAATCCTGCACAGGGCCTTATCTTTATGCTGCAGGCGTTGGGCGGCGATTTGATTTCCGTAGATTTGGCACAGCGAGAAATGCCATTCGGAATCAACGTGACACAAGAACAAGAGAAGATAGAAGTTGAAAAACTTCGCAAGGCTCTCATTGGTTCACTGACAGCATATACACAAACAATTCCACAGATGGCTACTCAGGGTCAAGACCCACTACCAGTTATTCAGAAGATTGCTTTGGCAATCAAGGGACGTAAGGCTGGTCGTTCAATTGAGGATGTTGTTGAGGAAGTGTTTACTCCAGAGAATCCTCCTGCTGGGACTACAGTTGAGCAACCCGTCCCCTCTGCTCCTGGCGCTCCAGCAGGAGGCGCTCCAGTACAGCCAGGACGACCAGATTTACAGATGCTGCTTAGCCGCTTGAATACAAGTGGAGAGGCATCAGGTTCAGTTCAGACACAGCAGCAACGAATTATCTAGGGGGAATAATGACAGCACGTAAGAAGCCAGTACGTCAGACAAAAGTACGTACTGTCCTTTCAGATGATTATACCCCGCTAGAAAAATATTGCATTGCTCTTAATGAGTATTACAAGGCGCTACGCGTTGCAGGTTTCCCAGTTGATATTTGTATATCAATGATTATGGATAAGGCTTCTTATCCTGACTGGATTATCCCTGACCTACCAAACAAAATTGACCCTATTCCGTATGATGATGAGGATGAAGACTAATGGCACAACAGGGCGGATACCGCAAGCCAGAGAATCCTGCACCAGTATCGGGACCAGGAGCACTCTCACGACGCACAGATGGTGGACCAACACAGGGCGCTAAGTACATGCCAGGCATGCCTTATGGCGAGAACACAATGAGCCAGCAGACTGCCGCTCCTATGGCTGGTAAGGCAGAGCCTGCACCTATGGAAATGCCTACACCGCTAGGTGCGGCAACTATGCGTCCTAATGAACCAATTACAAATGGTATTGATATGGGCCCAGGTGCTGGAAGTGAAGCACTAGGATTACCTACACAAGAGCCAACTCTTTCTGAGACTATTCGCAAGATTGCGCAGTACGACAATAGTGGTGAAGCAGAAATGCTTTACGCTATCATTTCTGAATACGGGTACTAATGGCTCGCATAATTAATCCTGTTGTTGGTGAGTTAAGTCCTAACATTTACAAAGCAGCAAATGCTGCTAATCTTTCTCCGCAAGACCAGACAATGATGGAGCAGTTTGGTTATACCGTGAAGGCTGCCAAGAAACTTCGCGGTATGAATCCAGAGACTGCAAAGAAAGAGTTTCGTGCTTTAACAGAAGATGCACAGCAATCTATCCGTGCTATCTATCCTAATGCTGAGTTTACAAAAGAAGACCCTAATCTTCTAGAGCGTGGCTGGGGTGCTGTTAAGGCAGTAGCAAAGTTTGGTGCTTCTCCTATCGTTGAGACATTTAAAATGGCTGAGCGCTATGGCAAGGTTATTAACACTGGCTACTCTGCTGCGCGTCAAATTGCGCAGGGAGAGAGCGCTGCATTAAACTTTGATGCCAAGAACCCATTTAAGAATCCATTTGCTAAAACCGTATGGTCAGAAGCATATAGTGGAAAAGAACTTTATGATAAGGGTTCAATTGCTATTCTTGAAGAAAAGTATGGCAAGGAAATGGTATTTGTTGCAAAGGGTTTACTTGCTGGTAAGACACCTGGCGAAGTAATTGAAGAGTACGGAACAATCGACCCTAAAATTACCAATGCAATTGCAACTGCATTTGATGAAGAAGATAAGTTTAAACTTATTATGAGTGATGTTGGATATGCACGTACCTCTCCAGGACGTGACTTTATCCGTGATGGCATATTTGAAGAAAAGCCAGTGATTAAGAACAACTGGATTAACCGATTCTTCTTTGGCGATAAGCCAACACAAGAGCAGATTGATGCCTACAAAAGAATTGCTAAGCGCTCATCTGGTTCTATTGATGCTGTCTATCAGATTGTTGTTGACCCACTAACATACATTACTGGTGGCACAACTAAGGCTGCTACTAAGGGTGCTGAAAAAGCAGCCATCATTGCTAATGAAGCAAAAAAGGGTAACTACAAGGGTGCTGTTCAAAACCTATTTGATGAACCAGATATTCGTCAGGTATGGGATGGTCTTGGCGAGCAGATTAAGAAGTTCTCTGATGCACCTACCACAGCAGAAAAGACTGCAATTCGTCGTCAGATTGGTCAGGATTATCCTGGTGTAAATAATGACACAACAATTAAGTTATTTTCAGATAACAAAATCTTTGATGCTGACACTGCAAAAGCGTTCTTCTCTAAAGATGTAAAGAATGCAAACTTGCTTCTTAGTGACCGTGTAGATGGTATTACCTACATGCGTAATGGTATTATTACCGCACGTAACCAGCGTCACGTATCTGCTGGTATGGCTACTATTGCTGATTCTATTTTTAATCCAAGTGCTATCAACAAGGGTGTAGCCGATAGAATGGCTAAACTAGAAGCAGAAGGAAAGTCTAAGTTAGATATTCTTCGCGTAGTTGGTGAAGAGATTGACTTTGGAATTAACCGTGCAGGTGTAGATACATTCTTAGACCTCGATAAAGATATTAAAAAGGCACGTAGACTTGCTGAGATTACTGGTAAGTTAATGGCTCGTAACCCTGGTTCTGATATTATTTACCTTGGTGAAGATGCAAATAAGTCAATTAACACAGTACGCCTTGTGGCACGTCAGGTATTTACACGCGACATTGCTGACTATGTAGCATTTGAGTGGGGCAAGTCTAACGTAGACGAGCAGATTGTTATTCTTCGCAACCTTTATGGTGCTGTTATGTACCGCTATGGTCTCCATGGAACTGTAGAAGGCAAGCGACTTATGCAAGAAGTGCTTGGCAAGACATTTGCTAACATGACAACTACACCAAAGACACCTGTTCCTAGGAACTTTGCTGAGCAAGTAAGCGAACATACACTTCGTATTGAAAATGATACACCGTTTCTTAACGCACGTGGTGCTGTTCAGCCAGGTCAATTGGCTAAGGCTATTGCTACACTGCCATACGAGCAGATTATGCAGGTTGCAGCAAAGACTGCACGTAAGGATTCTATCCCAGCCATCTTTGATGGTGCTACACGTAACAAATATGTCAGTGAGTTTGTAAACTTCTGGACTATCTTGACTCTTTTTCCACGTCTTGGTGTTCGTTCTGCTATTGATGAAGCATTTATGTATGCCTTTAGCGCACCAGCACAGGATTTATTCCGCTTTGCTAGTGCAGATATTCGCAAGCAGAAGAATGTACTTACAGCACTTAGCGGTTCTTTGACCTCTGTTGGTCCAATTAAGCGTGGAATCAATAAAGTATTCCGCTATGGTGGACCAGAGAACGCTTTATCTCCAGCAGAGCGTGCAACTATTGCTCAACAACTAGCAGATGACCTTGGTGTACCAGTTGAAGAGATTACTCACATGCAGATTCGTGAAGAAACCGTAGCGAGAGTATATGCAATGTATGGAGTAGATGCCTCAATGGGCAACTATAAGTATATTAAGGAAGCATTTGTATATCATCCAGATACATTGAACTCAATGGCTTCTTCTATTGCAGCGCGTACCTCTCTTGCTGGACGTTTTGACAAGAATGTCATTGATGCTGTCTTTACTCCTAGTACTTTGACTCAGGCTTTAAATGATGCCTCCCTTAAGGTAGGTCAGAAGTTTAGAATCTTCTCAACAGAAGAACTGCGCCGCGTTAATGACAAGTATCTAACCCTTGCACACTTTGATGCATGGTATCGCCAGATGGTTCCTAATGTTAAAACCTTTAATGACACAGTGGTAGACCCAACAACTGCGTTCTTTAGAAACAACGGTCTTCGCACACCTAAGGATTTTGCTATTGCTCGCACTGAAATGCTTGAGCGTATTGGTGTTAAGTACAATTGGGAGACAAAGCAGTTTACAATTGACCCTAAGCGTAAGAAAACAGTAGATGCATTTATCAATGAGTTTGCTGATTCAGCCTTCTTGCGTCAGCGCAAGATAGGTGACGCAGAGATTGCTCGTATTCATATTGAGAACATGCTTCTCGATATGCGCAATACATTCCATGGTGGTCCTGAGTCATTTAACGATGACCTATTCAACCTAATGGTTGCACGTCATAATCGACTTGTTGCTTATGAGATGGAGAGCGGCAAGACTGTTAAGGGTAAGTGGTCTAAGGCTGCATCAAATATTGAGTTTGCAGACTTTGAGAAGGCAACAGTAGGCAAGCAGCCTACTGGTGAAATTAATACTGCTATTGAGTTTGTAGAACTTATTGATGGTAGTGAATTACCTAGCATGTGGACCAGATTTGGTAACACAATCATGGAAAGCATGGACCGTCAAGTAAACGGTTTGTTCCGTCAGCCAGCAATCCTTACTACATATGGTCGCCTTCGTGAAGGCTACACTGGTTTCCAAGACGAGTTTGTCAGTCAGTTGATGCGTGGAGCAAAAGAGACAAATCCTCGTATTCTTTCAGACGATAAACTATATCAACGTACTCTAGAACAAGCAGAAGATATTGCACGTAAGCGATACACAGAAATTGCTATGCAAGAGGCTGCTGATTCAGTTCTAAAGTATGTCGATAACCCTAACATTCGTTCTAACTTTGCATTATCTACTAGAACTGTGGCACGTTTTTACCGTGCAACAGAAGACTTCTGGCGACGTTACTACCGTCTTATGCGTGAGAAGCCATTGCAGGTTATCTACCGTATGCGTCTAGCGCATCAGGGATTATCTGCACGTGGTGAGATTCATTATGATGAAAAGGGCGAACCATATGTAGTACTACCTACAGATGGTATTATCAATGGTGCTGTTGAACCAGTAATGCGTAAGTTTACTGGTGGTTCTTTTAAGGTTCCACAGTTTAATGATATAACTCTTAAGTTACGCTTGATTAACCCATCATTTTCACCAGAGGCTGGACAGCCTGGGCTTAGCGGTCCAGTTGCTGCTCTATCATTTATTGGCTTTAGGTCTTTCCTTGGCTATATGCCAGGCAAGATTGGTGATGCAGGTGAGTTCTTTGCAGATGAGTTTGATACATATGCACTAGGTAACCTTGGTGATAATATGACATTCAAGAAGGCTTTGGTACCATTGTTCCTACAGAACTTGTATGACATTATGCCTAAGTCAGAGTTGAGTCGTCAGGAAGTTACCGCTGCATTCCAGGCTATTGCCTATACACAAGCATTTGGTGGTCCTGAATCACAGTTACCAGAGAATCCAACGGATGCTCAGCGTGCTAAGTTTATTAAAGACATTAAGATTGCAGCACATAACGTTATTGCTATGCGTTCAATCCTAGGTATGATTTCACCAGTATCTCCTACCTTGCGTGAGAGCAAGGGAGTTCCAGATTATATTAAGAATACTGGCGTAGTAAACCTACGTGCTGAGTTCTTTGACATCCTATCTGGTATTGCTAAGACTGAATCAGACACTGTATTTGACCCATATGAACTAGCAGTTGCTATGTTTGTTGGTAAGAATCCAGGAAAGATTATCTATACAGTATCTCGTAATGAGAAGACTACTAAGGTTCTTATCCAGAAGACAGACCAAGTTAAGAACTGGTCTACATTTAACAAGGGCTTTATCAACGCCTATGGCGAGACAGCCTTTATCTTTGCTCCACAGGTTGGTGATTACACCGCTTCTGCCTATGCATGGCTAGAAGGACAAGACCTTATTAAGTCTCCTAAGTTGGAAGACTATCTTAAGAATGTAGAAGTAGCCCGTGCTAAGCAGGCTTACTTTGATATTGAGCGTCAAGAAAAGGAAGCACTGGCTAACGAGTTCAGTATTCCTATGCGTAAGTCTATTATTGATAGCGCTACCGCACGCCGCGAATCTCTTAAGACTGGCAATCCATTACTACGTACAGCCCTTGAGACAGGTGGCTTTGAAGTAGCAACAGAGGAAAACCTTCTATCATCTATTGAGCAGGCTATTGCTGATGAGGGTACTCCTATTAAAGCAGATACTCGCAAGAAGATGAGCATTGCAACTAAGATGGTTCGTGAGTTTATTACATACTCAAATGACCCACAGATGAGATTGCTATGGAACTTCTCGGACTCAAAGCGCGCTAAGCGTGCTGCTATTGAAGAACAGTTAAACACACTTATGCAATCAGACCTATCAGTTAAAGAGGCTAACCGTTCAGTATTTGGACCTATCCTCGGATTCTATTCACGTGACACATATTCAGCAGGAGGCAGATAATGGCAGGTAAGTCACCAGAAGTTAGTGCTGCCAATACTGGCAAAGTTAAGTTCGGAGCAGATGCAGCAATCTCTGATATGGAAGCAGACTTTGGGCCTAATAGTCAAAGCAGAATTGCTGGTGTTACTACCACCAATAATGGTACTGAGTGGATTCTTCAAGGAAAAATTGATGGACAAGAAGGCGAAGTCTTTTTATACATTGATAATTCTGGTAACTATCGACCAGTTCTAGGTGCAGATGCAATTCGCAATGTCTACATTAAGAATGCTATAGCAAATGGGCAATTAGAAAATCTTCGTGACCGTCTTTATAAGGCTGGTTACATGAATGAGCAGCAGTTTAAAACTAAGGATTCTACAGCACTTAATGGCGCTGTGGTTCGCTCTGCTCGTAACGCATCAGTTGAGTATGTATCTAACTTCCTTGATACTGGTGTTGAATCATCTACATCATATGACTCATGGCTAGGTATGCGTGCCTCAGCAGGTTCTGGTTCAGATATAAATGCAGGCGCATCTGTATCTAGCCGTACACAGACAGACCAGGATATTGATGAGTTCTTTGTAGATTATCTTGGACGTAAGGCAACTGCAGAAGAGAAACTTGATTACTATAACAAGGTAAATAAGGAAGAGAAGGCTGCTGTTCGTAAGTCCACCACATCTGGTGGCAAGCAGACTACTACTGGTGAGTATCTTGAAGAGACAGACTACTACCGTATTCGTGCAAGCGTTCTAAAACCAGCAGTTAAGGGTACAGCAATCGAAGAGATTACAAAGGGTGACGGCAGGATTGCTCAGGATGTTGCAGAACTTCGTGCATATGCTGCGGACTATGGCATTCAGTTGGATGCAAAGCAGGCACTTGATAAGGTAACTGGTGGTCTAGTTCCTGGTGGAACTCTAACTACTGGCAAGTTAGATGCCCAAAAGAAGTCAATTATGGAAATGTCTAAGGTTTTTTATGGCAAGTTATCTCCACTAATTGACCAAGGTGTAAAGATTTCCGATATCTCTAGTCAATTTGCATATTACAAAGGCAAGATGCTTGAACTACCAGATACAGCAGTAAGCATATTTGATGAAGATATTCAGGCTGCCTTAAAGAACGAGGGCAAGGATGGCGTTATGACTATTTCTGAGTATCAGAAGATGTTACGTACTAATCCTAAAACAAAGTCACAATGGTTAAAGACACAGGGTGCTAAGGAAGAGGCAGCAAGTTATGCTAACTCAATCCTTAAGTCATTCGGATTGATGGCATAATGAGAATACCAACAAATACAGACTCATCCGTAAATGCAAAACCAGCAAAGCCTAAGGCTGCACCAAAGGTTTCAACTGATTCATCTTCTCTTGTTCAATTCAAAGCAGCAGAAGCCGCATCACTCAATCCAGTTCCAGCAGGTGGCACACCCGCAGGCGGTGGTACTCCCGCAGGCGGAGGAACACCAGCGGGCGGAGGAACACCACTAGGTGGTGGTGGTGAAGATGTTCCTGAGATTACTCTTGTAGATACAATTACAGATGCATATGGTAATACTATTGGTATCTATAGCGATGGTAGCAAGAAGACTCTTGCTAGTTCTGGTCGCAAGTATAAAGATACAGTTGACCTTGATGCTTATGCAATTGTTGAGGCTGCGTTTAAGGACTACGGACTAGATGATTTAGTTCCAGTTATCAAGCGCTACATGGATGAAGGTCTTGGTTCTGAGCAGGCATCACTTGCTCTCAAGAGCGAACCTGCATACCTTAAGCGTTTTGATGGTAACGAGAAGCGCCGTAAGGCAGGACTTAATGTTCTATCTGAGGCAGAGTATCTCAACCTAGAGAATGCATACTCAGAAACACTTAAGTCATACGGTTTGGCATCATACTTTGGTGCAGACGCTAAGACTCGTCAGACTGCAATGGCAGATATTATCGGTGGAGACGTATCTCCAACTGAGTTTAAAGACCGTGTAGATACTGTGGTCACTCGCGTTAAGAACGCTGACCCAATAGTTAAGGAAACCCTAACATCATTCTTTGGAATCAAAGATGATGAGTTGGTTTCTTACTTCTTGAATCCTAAGGACAACCTACCTAAGTTGCAGGAGAAGGTTACAGCCGCTGAGATTGGTGCTGCAGCCAAGGGTCAGGACCTTACTACATCTGCTGCAGCGGCTACAGCCCTTGCGCAGTTTGGTGTTACTAAGGAGCAGGCACAACAGGGCTATGCCAATATTGGCGAGATTATGCCTACTGCTACTAAGTTGGGCAACATCTATGGTGACAAGTATGACCAAGCAACTGCGGAAGCAGAAGTATTTAAGGGCACAGCAAGTGCCAAGCGTAAGCGTCAGCAGTTAGCAGAGCAAGAGGTTGCATCATTTAGCGGCTCCTCTGGTCGCCTGCGTACTGGACAACAGAGCGGTAATACAGGCTCATTCTAAGAATCCCTAGACGGATACACCAGCCCCGTCAGGCGTAAAAGACTGGTAGCAAGAGCCAGCCTACTTCCCCGAGTAGTCACTGTGGCTTGCGAACTACAACGAATAGAAGGGTGAGGTTGCATGAGAAGCAACGATAACTGGGAAGACAATGATGACCTTGATTTTGAAGGTCAGAGCGACGAGACGAATGGTATTAAAGACCTTCGTAAAGCAAAGCGCGCTGATGAAAAACGAATCAAGGAACTGACCGAGAAGTTGGAGATGTTCGAACGCCAACAGCGTGAGTCAACAATCAAGTCAGTCCTAGAATCTAAGGGAGTCAACTCCAAGGCTGCCCGTTTAGTCCTTAAGGACTTAGACGAAGTTAACGAAGAGGCAGTTAATAACTGGCTCAAAGATAACGGAGACCTAATCGGATATGCACCAGAGGAAGAGCAAGAGGCTAAGCCTAATGTACGAGAGTTCTCTCGTCAGGATAGCGCTACGCAGTTTGCTGCAACTCCCGATGTTTCAGATGAATATGTTGATTTGTTGCAAAACTACGACGGAAACTCTGAAGAGGAATTACTATCCATAATCCAAAGCATCTCTAATAAGATGCAATAAACTCAGAAAGAGGGTATCGCCAAATGGCAGATGTCTTTTCCACCACGTCCTCGGGCGTAGGTTCAAACCTCGTAACTTTAGCATATGACAAGTTGATTGAAACCAATCTTCGTATCTTGCCTAAGTTCCGTGAAATTGCTGACAAGAAGGTCGGCTCACTTACACACAATGGTTCTTCTATTCGCTTCCAGTTCAACAATGATATTGCTGATACAACTGTAGCAGGAGCGACACTTTCAGAGACTGTTGACCCAGATTCAGTAGCACTTCCAGCAACATCATACATTGATATTGCACAACTTGAACTTGGTCGCTCAGTACTTCCTGTTAAGAAGATTAACCTTATGTCAATCGCTAACATCGACCCATGGGTTGCTAATGCAATTGGCTTTAACATGACAAAGACACTTGATGCAGCAGTTGTTGCTAAGTTGGATGCAGGTGCGAACATCGTTCGCGTATCTGGCGGCACAGGCGCAGTATCAAACGTCTATGAAGGCGTTGGAACAGTTGCTGCTAAGACAGCAATTGCTCCTGCAGACACAATGAAGTCTGACGCAATTCGCCGCGCTGTTACTAAGATGCGCGCTGCTGGTGTTCAGTACAAGGCTGCTGGAATGTATGTTTCATACATCCACCCAGAAGTTTCTGCTGACCTCCGCACAGAGACAGGTAACAACGTATGGCGTACACCACATGAGTACCAGGCTGTATCACCACTCTTCGGTGGAGAACTCGGCTCATGGGAAGGCGTTCGTTTCATTGAGACAGCAAACGCTACAAACACACAGTCAGGTTCTGGCACAGGCGGAACACAGACACGTGTTTATAACACATACGTCACAGGTGCTCAGGCACTTGCTGAGGCTGTATGGAAGGAACCAGGAATGGAAGTTGGAGTTATCCAGGACCGTTTCAATCGTTTCTCACCAGCAGGTTGGTACGGAATCATTAACTGGGCGCTTTACCGCACACCATCATTGGTTCGTATCGAGTCAGCGGCATCAGGCCGTCCAAACGCTTAATCTTAATTGATTGACTCTGATGCATCAGGTTCGCCTGGTGCATTGGGGTAAGTCCATTAAGGAGGACAAATGGCTACATATAGATTCACAACACCAACTATCTTAGAAGAACTAGAGAGTGATGGACATCCATTGTTTTCTAGAATCAAAGTTCCTCACGGAATCACAGTTCTAAAGATTGATGGAGAATACTACGAAGTACGTTACCCATCTAGCGAAGAAGTACAAGATGCAGATGTTGCCTATATTGGTGGTTATTCTTATGAGGTAGATGCTGCAGAAAAGACAGACCTTGAAGCAGCAGGATATACGGTGGAGACAGTATGACTAAGTGCCATCATATTAGCCGAGTTACTGAATGGTCATTTAATGACAACCATGATTTTGTTCCATCAGCCTACGATTGCGTTTTGTGTGATGAGACATCACCTAAGCCGTTTCCACATGAGGCTCAGGTAGCAAGTATCGACCACACTGAGTGTGACGATAATCCGTGCTTTGGCTGCAAGGCTAGAGGACTACAACTAAATACTGGTGATGCTAGTTCACAGAAAATGATGTCAAATAAAAAGTGGCACGGAGAACTAGATGCGTATCGTGCAGCACGTGCTCAAGGTATCCAGCCTGCTGGTACAACTATGGCTCATGTTAGAGCCGCAGTAGAAGCCTCTGACGTTATGGGCAGAGCCTTTGATGCAGATACAGACGCAACAACAGCACAATCAATTACTAAAGAATCAGTTACATCACTAACAGAAGTAGGAGCAGTCTAATGGCTAAGAAAGTTAATTACCTTGGCAATGTTGTTAAGGAAGTAAAGCAGACAGCAAGAAGCGCAAGTAATGCTGTTGATAAGTATTTAAATGGAAACCGACCACTTCCTAAAGGAATCAAGATTGGTCCATCAAATGTCAAGAAGGAAGCAGGACAACTTGCTGGTGCTGTATTGCAGGGTCGTCGTTACGACGCATCAGGTAAGCAGATTGTTGTAGGCAAGGGTTCTTCTGCTCGTCGAACAGCACAATCTACTTCACGCACACGTACAACACGTGGCGCAGTTCCTGCTATTCAGCCTAAGGGAGTCAAGGTTGGCCCTAAGACTCTTCCAGGAATTAGAAAGAAAAATGAAGTGAAGCCACGTCGTCGTGGAACTCCTGTAAAGCGAGGTATGTAATGTCAGTTAAGGGCGAGAAGTACAGTTCAATGCCAGCCAAGAAGAAGCATGAAAAGAATGAGTCTATGGCTATGCGCATGAAGGAATATGGCATGAAGAAGGCTGTTACCAAGAGGATGGGCAAGAAGAAGTAAATGGCATACACCAAGACAGCCTTACGTGAACGCCTAAAGAACCAGATTATGTCTGGTTCTAAGGGCGGTAAGCCTGGTCAATGGTCTGCTCGCAAGGCTCAGTTACTGGCTCAGGCTTATAAGAAAGCAGGCGGTGGCTACTCAGGTAGCAAGACCAAGGCTCAATCCTCACTGTCCAAGTGGACTAAAGAGGACTGGGGTACAAAGTCAGGCAAGCCCAGCACACAAGGGTCTAAGGCTACTGGTGAGCGTTACCTACCCAAGAAGGCTAGAGCGGCTCTATCGGCCTCTGAGTACGCTAAAACCACCGCTGCAAAGCGGGCTGGTGCAGCCAAAGGCAAGCAATTTGTAAGACAACCAAAATCTATAGCAAAGAAGACGGCTAAGTTCAGATGAATAAAAAAGACTCTCGCCTAACAAGGGCAGGTGTGGCTGGCTACAACAAGCCAAAACGTACACCAAACCATCCTAAGAAGTCACACGTAGTTGTGGCTAAAGAAGGTAGCACAGTTAAGACCATCCGTTTTGGTCAGCAAGGTGTTAGCGGTTCTCCTAAGAAGGCTGGAGAGTCAGCATCCTATGCTGCTCGTCGCAAGTCGTTTAAAGCACGACACGCTTCTAACATCTCTAAAGGCAAACTAAGCGCAGCATACTGGGCAGATAAGGTGAAGTGGTAATGGCAATTCGCAGACCAGGTAGAAGGTTGCAAGACCCGCTTGTATCACCAGGTGGAGGCGGCGCAAAAGGCGGCGCAACTGGTATTGGTGGTGGACGTGTAGTAACACGTGCTAGAACTACTAGTAAGGCTGTGCGTGCCCCTAAAAAGGGATACGACTATGCTGCTGGTAGAGAGCGAGCACGACAGGTTGCTAGTGAGCGTTTAGCGGTACGCAATAAAACACAGAAGTCACGTGCTGGTGATAAAGTAAAAGTAAGCCCTGCTTCACTTGGCTCTAGAATTAAATCTGGTAATCCAACGCCAAATCGTGGTGGCGGACTTCGCACCACTACTGGACAGGGTAAAAAGAAAACTTCAAGGGCTGATGTATTTGAAGCCGTTAAAGGTATGAGCAGTAAGCCTGGTGGCTCATCAACAACTACTGGTACTGGTGCAATTCGAGGAACTGCTCCTAAGCCATTTGTTCGTGTAACAACAAGAACATCTGGTGGTAAAGGTACAGTCCGTGCAGAAGGACCAACTCAAAAAACTACTGTTAAACTTACAAAACGTTTAGAAGGTCCAAGTCGCAAGGGTGAAAAACCACCTACAATTTCAAAAACCGTTACTGCCTATAGAACACCAGCAACATCTAGGTCTACAGAAAAAGTAAACGTTCAAGCGCCACTTAAGAAAATTAATCCTAAGGAAAAGGGCAGTGCTATAACTGTTCGCAAGGTTGCTCCACGCAAGGCTGCAGATGTTCGTGCAGATAAGGCAAAGGCTAACCGAGATAGATTGCGTAATGCGTTAACAATTCGTGTCAATCCTTCTCGTACAAAAAGTACATCTAAGCAGGGTTCTGGTCCAAACAGAACAGATGCTCGCAGTGAAGAGATTCTTCAAAGATACTATAACATTCGCTTTGGCGATAGAAGCGCTCCGTCTGCTAGAGGTGGAGCAGCAGAACCACGTTCTATTGACCAGCGTATTACTAAGGGTGTGGAAGAGCGTCCACGTCAATCTTCTCGTTCATCTAATAACGATTACGAGGCAGATAGATTAGCAAGCCGTTCTATATCTGCACTCGAAAACCCTAAAGTATCTGCTAAAGAAAGAATACGTCCAGGTAAGCGGACAAAAGTTGCCGAAGCAGTTAAATCTGGTAATCCAAGAAAAGTTGCTAAAGCAACCGCTAACCAGCGTAAAGTTCTTGAACAACGACAAATTAAAGAAATTGCAGATAGAATGAAAGCAGCCATGGAGCAAGCAGCAAAGAAAGGCAGAAAGTGACAGTAACTCTAAACGATTTAGTTGATGAGGTAACTATGAATCTTGCTGGTTATACACTCCAGCAAGACCGTACTACTCACCTTACATCTGCTATTACAACCACAACATCTACATTGTCTGCGCCTACAACATTCTCACTTAATGAGGACAATGTAGGCAAAGGCATGGTTCAGATTGGTGATGAACTAATCTGGATTGATGACTATGACCGCATCTCTAAGACTGCTACGGTTCCACCGTATGGTCGTGGATTTATGGGTACAACTGCAGACGAGCATGCAGCAGGAGACCGAGTGGTTATTGCTCCTACATTCCCACGTCACTCTGTTAAGCGTGCAATTCAAGATACTATCCGAGCCATTGGCTCGTCTATCTTTGCTGCTAAGAACACATCATTTACCTACAACCCAGTTGTAGATACATATGCATTTACTGGTAAGAATATCCAGAACATCCTACGTATGTCTTGGGAAGAAATTGGCGCTAGTAAGCGCTGGATTCCTATTACTAAGTGGTCTTGGGATTCATCTCCTGATGCTACTACTTGGGGTGCTACAGCACAGACAGTAACAATTAATGACCGTCGTATCCATTCTGGTCGTAAGGTCAATGTTACTTATGCAACATCACCATCAACACTAAGCGAAACATCTGAGGATTCATTTACAGCACAGACGGGGCTGCCTGAATCTCTTCGAGATGTAGTAGTACTTGGAGCGGCATACCGCCTCCTATCATTCCTTGACCCTGCACGTAATGCTCTTACTAGCCCACAGGCTGATGAGATTGATGCTAAGCGTACATATGGTTCGGGTAATACAGCAACAAGAGCACTATACCAACTTTACGCTACACGCTTGGCAGAAGAAGTTCAAGCACAGCAACAGCAGTATCCCCCACGTATTCACTACAGCCGATAGGAACCGTCAATGGCAGTCAGAAAATATTCATCCCGCTCACAGAAGACAACACTTGCTTCTGCGATTACTTCATCTAGTGCTTCTATTACAGTTGTGTCTGCTGTTGCCCTTATGGGTGGCAAAACACTTACTGCTGGTCAGCGCTTTACTGTAGTCATTGACCCAGACACAGCGCTTGAAGAAATTGTACAAGTATATTCCTCATCAGCAAATCCTGTATCTGGTAACACATTAGCAATTGCACGCGCAATTGACGGCTCTATTGCACAGGCTCACTCAGCAGGTGCTGAGGTTCGTCACATGGCTATTGGTGAGGATTACCAAGAAGCCAATGACCATGCCAATAATGTCACTTCTGTTCATGGTCTAACAATTGCTAACGTTTTAGAAACAACAGATACAGATATGATTACAACAGCAATGCTTCAAGCAAATGCTGTGACCACTGCCAAGATTACAGATGCAAATATTACAACTGCTAAGATAGCAGATGCTAATGTTACTACAGCCAAGATTGCTGACCTTAATGTAACTACTGGAAAAATTGCTGACTCTGCTATTACATCAGGCAAGATTGCAGATGGCACTATCGTAAATGCTGATATTAACACATCTGCCCAGATTGCCTATGGCAAACTAGCGCTAACTAACGGCATTGTAAATGGCGACATTAACGCATCTGCTGCTATTGATTGGTCAAAGATTGCCCCATCATCTACAGTATCTGCAACAGAACTTGGATATTTAGATGGTGTCACATCTGCCGTCCAGACTCAGTTAGATTCTAAACTATCAACTAGCACAGCATCTAGCACATATGCACCGCTTGCAAGTCCTGCACTTACTGGCACTCCAACTGCTCCAACTGCTACTGCAGGTACAAATACTACTCAGGTAGCAACTACAGCATATGTTGGCACAGCAATCAACAACCTTATTGCTGGTGCTCCTACAACTCTTGATACATTAGATGAGATTGCTGCAGCCTTGGCTGATACAGCAAACTTCTCAGATACAGTAGTTCTCAAGTCTGGCTCAACAATGAGCGGTGCTCTTGCTATGGGAACCAACAAGATTACAGGTCTTGGCGACCCAACCAACGCACAGGATGCAGTTACTAAGTACTACCTTGATAACGTAGTTCTTGCTCCTAGCAACCTGACTGGTCCTATTACTTCCGTTGGTTCTGCTACATCTATTGCCTCTCAGACTGGCACTGGTACTAAGTTCGTAATGGATAACACTCCAACACTTATCACTCCAGTACTCGGAGTAGCAACTGCTACATCAATTAATGGTACAACAATTCCTTCAAGCAAGACACTTGTGGCTACTGACTCAACTGCATATGTTGTGCCAAGTCAGACTGGCAACTCAGGCAAATATTTAACCACAGATGGAACAACTTCATCTTGGGCTTCAGTAACAACCGACCCTACCGCTGACATCTTTATGATGATGGGCGCTTAAGAAACTAACTAGGAGAAATAACAATGGCTAAAAAAGTACTTGGGCAATTAAACCCATCAGCGACAACGGCAACAACACTTTACACAGTACCGTCAGGTAAGTCGGCTGTAATCTCAACACTTGTAATTGCTAACCTCACAACAACGGCAGCAACATATCGTGTTGCAATCCGTGTAGCAGGAGCAACACTTGCTAACTCACAGTATGTAGCATACGATATTACAGTCGGAGCATCTGATTCAACAGCGCTTACACTTGGTATCACCCTTGCTGCTACAGATGTTGTAACAGTATATGCATCAACTGCTAACCTTACATTCACAGCCTTCGGCGATGAGGCGTAGTCTATGGCTGCGTCCAGTATCAAAACTTCTAGCATAGTTCAGAAGTTCCCTAAGTATCGCTCTATACTTGTCGGCAACCAGTATTACTTTCCATCTATATTGGTTGATTATCTTGTTGTTGGTGCTGGTGGCATTGGAATGGGAAACCCTGCATATGGTGGAGGTTCTGGAGCAGGTGGTGGCACGGTAAAAACTGGTTCATTATTTACCTTACCAATAGGTTCTACATTTACAGTAACTGTTGCTCCCACAAACAGTACTTCAAGCACAAATGGTGCGTCTTCTGTGTTTAGCACAGTCACTGCTCTTGGTGGTGGCTATGGATTAAATGGAACACCAGGTATTTCCGCAAATGGTATTTCTGGTGGTAATGGCGGTGGTGCGTATGTTGCTGGTAGCGTAACTGGAACATATACTGGTGGTGCTGGAGTTGATGGTTATCCTGGCGCAACTGTTTCCAATAATGGAAATATGTATGGTTATGTTGGCGGAGGTGGCGGTGGGGCAGGCGGCGCTGGAAGTGGAAAAAACGCTGGTCCAGGTGTTGCAAGTAGTATAACTGGAACTACTGTTTATTATGGCGGTGGTGGTAATGGCACAGATTTTGGTGGTGCAGGTACAACTGGTAATGGTGCGACTGCAGCCAGTACAGCAGGCGCAGCAAATACAGGAGCAGGCGGTGGTCGAGGTAATGGAAGTGCTCCTTATTCATACAACGGTGGTTCAGGTATTGTAGTTATTGCCTATCCAAATACATATCCAGCACTTTCATCAATTCCAGGTACATTGACCTATGACCAACCAACACGTACAGGTTATCGTGTTTATCGATTCACGGCAGGAACAGGAACGGTAACAGTTTAATGGCTATTACAAGAATATCTAATTCAAGTTTAAAGACTCTTAATAAATCAGATTCTTTTCTTTCTGGTAATGCAGCATACTACCCACCTACTATTTTTGAATATCTTGTAATTGCAGGTGGTGGTGGAGGTGGTGCTGCATCTAATGGAGGTGGTGGTGCTGGTGGTTATTTAACATCAACAGGATTTTCCGTTAACTCTGGCGCTTCCTTTACAGTTACTGTCGGTGCAGGAGGCGGTGCTGCAACTTCTGGAAACGCATCAGTTTTTTCTTCCATAACCTCAACAGGTGGTGGTCGTGGAGGAAATGGTTCTAACGGTACTGCAGGTGGTTCTGGTGGCGGTGCTGGATACAATACCTTTAGTGGTGGTGCTGCAAGTCCAGCAGGTCAAGGTAATGCAGGTGGTGCATCTAACTCTTGGTCTGGTGGAGGTGGAGGTGCTGGTGCTGCAGGTAGTGCGGGTGCTGCATCTGACACAGGTGGACACGGTGGTAATGGTTTATCATCTTCAATTACTGGAACCGCAGTAACAAGAGCAGGCGGTGGCGGTGCAGGTAGAGCATCATCAAGCACAACTATTCCAACAGGAGGTTCTGGTGGAGGAGGCAGAGGTGGAACTTCTGCCGATGATAACCCACAACCAGGCACTGTTAATACAGGCGGTGGTGGTGGCTGCGGAAGAAGCGCAGCAGCCCAAGGTGGCGGTTCAGGCATTGTTATTCTTGCATATCCAGATACATATCGTCCGTTAACTACAATTGATGCTGGTTTAACTTACAGTTATTCAACAGTATCTCGTTCAGGTTATAGGGTTTACCAGTTTACAGCGGGAACAGGGACGGTGACTGTTTAATGGCACATTATGCATTTTTAGATGAAAATAATATTGTTACAGAAGTAATTACTGGTCGTGATGAATATGAAGCAGTAGGTGGAATCTTTGATTGGGAAGCGTACTACGGAGAACTTCGTGGTCAAACTTGTAAGCGTACAAGTTATAACGGAAATATCCGTGGCGTATATGCAGGCATTGGGTATTCCTATGACCCAGAGCAAGACATCTTTATAGCACCAACTGAATAATTAATTAACTTTCTACTTAAGGAGTAACGTGGCTGGTCGCGACATAACCGAAGGTGATGGCAATGAGTGGGCGTTAGCCCCTGACAGCCTACCTATTGCACGTGGTATTGCAGATGTTGGTATTGTATCAACAGATTCTGTTTGGCAGAATACTAATATCTCATATGACTTTGCAATTGGTGGTATGCCATTTATATCAGCAGTTACCGATAAGAACGAATATGTTCGTGAGACTGCACCGTTTAAGAAAGACCAGTTTGATAATGGTCAAGAGCCTGGTGAGCAGTCGCTCACTGGCTGGTGGCTGCGTTCACAAATGTCATTTCATAGTGGAGCAGGCATTAACTTTTATGACCCAATTACTAATGATGAGTCGGGTCACTATCGTTTTTATGATAGCAAGGGCGTAGATGTCTGGACCAAGGGACAAGTTACAATGCTTAAAGATGTAACTTCTGGACATGTAACTACTGCTGCTGTTTCAACAAATGGCAAAGTACGTCAGCACATGCGTTCTATTAAGTGGAGCACCTTTACTGGTGCTTTGCTAAATGATGGCTATGATGTAGATAAGATTAAAGTAGATGACCCAAGTAATCCTGTTCACTTTATTGACTACAATGCAGGTGCTGGCGTTTATCCAGTCTACTCAATTTGTGACGATGGAACTAATGCATACTGGACTACCAATGTAACATCAGGTGGTACTACAAAGTTTACTGTCTATGGTAAGCCACTTACTGGCTCATCTTCTGTTACAACAGATGAGTTTAAAATCTTTGATAACAGCCAGATTGTATCTAATGCAATAATTGACTACGTTAAACATCGTTTAGTTATCTGTGCGGACAATAAAGTCTATGAGGTAGCAGCAGCAGTTTCATCTACGCCAAACTTGCTTTATACAAATCCATCTACTAGCCATGTTTATACTAGCATCACCGCATCAGGTCCTGCTATCTATATCTCAGGATACAATGGTGCTCAATCTACAATTGAGAAGTATACTCTTAGTTCTTCTGGAGCCATGCCGACACTCACATCTGCTGTTATTGCAGCCGAGTTGCCAGTTGGTGAAATTGTACATAAGATTTATTATTACCTTGGCTATATGATTATAGGTACAAATAAAGGTGTGCGTGTAGCACTTGTATCAGACCAAGATGGTTCTATTAATTACGGTCCACTTATTGTGGAGACTTCTCAGCCAGTCTATGACTTTGCTGGACGTGACCATTATGTCTGGTGTGCTGCTGGTGTTGCTGGTGAACCAGGATTGATTCGTATTGACCTATCAAATGAGATTGAAACACTGCGCTTTGCATATGCAAACGATGTTTATTATGATGGAGTGACTGGTCATGTCACTACTGCTGTTTGCTTTGATGGCAATACAGACCCAGCAACTAGAGATAGACTTATGTTTGCAACTGCAAATGACGGCACAACCGATGGTGCTGTATACGTTGAGGCAGCATCTACTCTTCGTGCAGATGGCTATTTGACTACAGGTAATATCCGCTTTGGAACACTAGAGCCTAAAAACTTTAAGCGTCTTGTCGGACGCGGTGACTTTAGCAAGGGAACACTTACACTTGCAACTGTCGATAAAAATGGTACAGTCTATGACCATATTACATATGACTCAGTTGTAGATTCAGTTGAGGTTGCAACTAACCAGCCAACTATTGCTGCCGAATATGTAGCCTATAAGTTTTTATTTAATCGTGATGCTACAACTACTTCTGCTGGTCCAATCTTTAAGGGCTATCAGGCTAAGGCTACTATTGCTACGCCTCGTCAGAGGCTTATTCAGTTTCCTGTTTATTGCTATGATGTAGAGACAGACCGCAATGGTGTACAGGTAGGCTATGAAGATAGAGCACAGGATAGAATCCTGCAGTTAGAATCACTTGAAGAGCCAGGAGATATTCTTTTATGGCAGGACTTGAATACAAAAGAGTTGCGTCAAGTGCAGATTGAAAGAGTTCGATTTACAAAAGCAACACCACCATCAGGTAAGTTTACTGGTAATGGTGGAATCATTGAGATTGTGGTGAGGACGGTTTAATGTCAGCAGCAGAATGGGCTGGCTTTGCCGTAGCCGTAATGACACTACTTGCTGGATTTACCAGTGCAGTTCGCTGGTTAGTTAAGCATTACTTGAGTGAGTTAAAACCAAACTCAGGCAGCAGCATGAGGGACGCAGTTAATATCAACACCGAACGATTGGACCGAGTTGAACAACGCGTTGACCAGATTTATCTCCTCCTATGCGAGAAGAGCAAATAAGTACGCAGTCTTTCTTATAGTCTTTGGAACGTCATTCTTGTTTGCTCCTCAAGCCCATGCAAACATGGGGCTACAAGCATACTTCTATGACAATCAAACTGCAGAGAATACATACAATGATTCTCCGCCTATCCCACCTGATACACCTATGGTGTTTAGTATCCCAGTTGCAACGGTAGACCAAGACTTTGACTTGTATCCTATGGCTGGACTTACCGAAGACTTTGTTGTTAAGTATGAGGGCTATATAACTGCAACTGAATCTGGTACTGCTAACTTGCAGTGCCTAGCAGATGATGGTTGTATTGTAATTATAGATGGTTCTACCATTATTAATGAATGGTGGGACAAGGGTACAAGCGGTGATGTATATCAATACACACTAGTTCCTAATCAGTCACTACCATTTACTGTTTGGTATTATGAAAATGGTGGAGGTGCAGTTGTTCAACTGCGCTGGCAACTAGAGAATCAAGACTGGGCTGTAGTTCCTGAGTCTGTATTTAGTACTATGCCTAAGTTGATTACTACTATCGATGGTCCCAATGAGACTCAAACACCGCAGGTGGTAGAGACTTACACTTCTTCAAGTGAAACTGAAACGACAGTTTCTCAGCCTGTAGTCGAGCCTTTGCCTGTCGATACTCAGACTCCCACGAACGACTCTGAGACTTCAACTGTTCTATCTGGCGAGACTCAGACTTCGACATCTGAATCCAGCACACAAACCATCCCAACAGAAACGTCAACAGCGCCAATAGAAACTCCATTGCCTACTCCTTCTCCTGTGGTAGTTCAACTTGAACCAGTGCGTCCCACACCAATCCTGGTTCTAGAACCTCAGCCCGAGTCTCAGCCTCAAGTAGAGCCTGAGCCTTTGCCTGAGGAGATAGATGAGGAGGCTCCATTAGAGGAGCCGACGGAACAAGAGCCAGTTGTTGAAGAGCCATTGCCTGTCGATGAACCTTCTGAATATCTAGAAGAAGAAGATACGAATGAGATTCTAATTGAGGACGAGATTGTGGAGCAGACCGAACTAAATCCAGAGCCTTTGCCTCAGCCATCTGTAGAACCTGAACCAACATTTGTGCCTGAAATTGCACCTGTAACTCCAATCGTTAGTGAGCCAATGGTAACACTAGATAACGGAGTTGTGTTAACAGAAGAGGAAGCAGTAGCAATCGTGTTGCTGCAAAATCCTACAGAATTACTAGCAGAATTATTTACAGACCCAGGTGCAGTCTTAACTGCACTAGGGTCAGTCGGTGCTGATATGACACCAGAAGTAAGAGAGAAGTCTGAAAAGGTAGTGGTCTCAGCCATTATCGCAGGGGGCATAGCAACACAATCAGCGGCAGCAGCCGCTGGAGCAGCCGCCTATAGGAGAAAACAATGAAGCAATTCCTTTCAGATTTAGCAAGCCAGTTGTGGACATTCCTTGGAATGTTCATTGCATGGGTAGTACTTGAAGGCTCAGCCAAAGCAGTTGTTGGTTACTTCATTGTGATTACCTTTGTTGCACATGTTGCAACTTTCAGACTACGTAACCCGAAGGAATAACTATGGATACATTTAAGAATGTAATGATGCGAATCCTTGCAGTCATTGCAGCCGAAGCACTAGGAGTAATCGGTGCTGGCTCTTTGGTAGGCATTGAAGTATGGCAGGCTGCAGTACTAGCGGGCGCACTTGGTGCAGCCCGTGTGCTAGAAGCACTTGCTAGATTCTTCCTAGCAGATGGCAAATTAGATTCAGATGAAATTAATGCTGCCTTTGCTAAGGTAGATAAGAAGGCGAGTGAATAATGGGTCAGCGTAATCAGTTTATAATGACAGCCCGTGGTGAACTAGGTGTCATCGAGGGACCAAAAGATAATGAGACAAAGTATGGAGCCTTTACCAAGGCTAATTTCCTGCCTTGGTGTGGCTCATTCGTGAATTGGTGTGCAAATGAAGTGGGACTTAAGATTCCTAATGTGGTCAGCACGGTGGCGGGCGCTCAGGCGTTCATTAAGAAAGAACAGTGGGAGAAAGTAGATGAAGCGACTCCACTACCTGGGGATATTGTGTTCTTTGATTTTCCCAATGATGGCGTTGACCGTATTAGTCACGTTGGAATCGTGGTTAAAGACAACGGAGACGGAACTGTAACCTGTATTGAGGGCAATACTAGCCCTGATAAGAAGGGCGACCAGCGTAATGGTGGTCAGGTATGCCAGAAGATACGTGCATACAAGCCTAAGAACAGTTCAAAGATTAAGAAGTCCCTGCCTGTATACATCGTTGGCTTTGGCAAGCCAGTATTTAAGTCCTAAGGAGGACACATGTTCGACAAGAATAAAGCAAAGCAGATTGGTTTATCATACCTACGTGCAGCAGCAGCGTCAGTCGTTGCTCTCTACACAGCAGGTCAGCATGACCCTAAGGTATTGGCTACTGCCTTCCTTGCAGGTCTAGTTGGTCCAATTATGAAGGCACTTGACAAGTCAGCGCCTGAGTTCGGACGCAAGTAATACCCATTTTAGGGGCATAGCAGCCCCGTAGAGACACGAAAGCCCCCGCTCTGGTACTTTAACCTACCAGGCGGGGGTCTTTTTGTCGTTTACTTACGCTTTTTGGCTACTGTCTTCTTGACTGGACGGCGTACCGCCTTTGTCTTTGTGGCTGCACGCTTGACTGGCTTGCGTCTTGCGGGTGCAATAGTACCCTCGTCATCTCCACAGATGTCACAGTCTTCATCATTGCAACCAATGTCTAGGGTAAATGATGGCTTATCTTCTTGGCGGATATTCTCTATACGACCAACCAACTTCTTGAAATCTTTGTTGCGCTTACGCTTGAGAATTATTTCTACTACATGGTCAATGCCATCTTCGACAATACGGAAAAGAATGAGAGCAAATACAATGCTCCATACGATTTCATAATTCATTATTTATACACCTTATCTGAGACGATTTGAATTGGAGTTATATTAAGTTGTTGTCGCTTGGTGCGACGTTGTTTCTCTGAGGTATTACCCCACCAACCCTGCACATTATAGCGCAGAGAATAGTCTTGGCATTGCTTTAGTACATCACAGTTACTGCAGATTCTAGTAAGCAAAGGTTTGTTTTCATATACCTTTGTATCATCTCCAGCAAAAAAATCTTCTGTATCAAGCCCACTGCAATTGGCTTGTTCCATCCACTTTAGTTCTTCCATGATTTCCTATCCAATGAAGTTGTCAGCCCAATCATTCCAGTAGTCAATCCAGTAGTCAATATCATTCCTCTCCTGGAGGTCGCTCTCCTGCCCACTCATCGTGGGTTGTCCGTGCTGTAGAATCCCGATGCATTAAACTTAACACCGACTGGAGACCATACACGTTGCATAGTCGTTCCACAAGTACCACAAGGAGGTGGGACATTTTCTCTTACCTCTATCACTTCGCTACAAGTATTACATTTGAAATCAAATAACGGCATTACTCACACCCATCTATTTCTGTTGGTGCGGTGCTGATAGTTCCGCACTCAATACATTCTTGAGCAAGGTCATACCAGCCAACTGCTCTGGTATCCTCGTCCCACATTACTGTAATCTTAAACATGGCACAACCACATATACAGGCAAATGTAGGTATACCTCTAAGGTCATTCATCTTTATCTTCTGTAACTGTAGTTACATTATCATCTTCGTAGTATGGTCGCCAGCCACCTAGATTTTTAATCAAG
>Ga0222712_10001613_pt1 | contig 27323 bp, 30 predicted proteins | sample C33_657DmetaG_FD_165043 | JGI IMG/M metagenome (GOLD analysis project Ga0222712, IMG submission 165043) | Estuarine water microbial communities from San Francisco Bay, California, United States - C33_657D | ecosystem: Environmental > Aquatic > Marine > Unclassified | place: USA: California... | reverse complement strand
GACATGGTGCGGTGATCTTTTAGTCTTTGCAGCAGCATGTAGTAGAAGCGAGTATTCCGAATGACCTTGCGCACAGGCAATTTCTTGAAAGCATCCAATAAATCCGCGACTCCGATTACATCTCTCCGCGAAATTAAAAAATGGCCGTACAACTTAAAGCCGTCAATGAAAGAGGGTAAGTAATCGCCCAGCATTGCGTACTTTCCGTCAGCGTACGGAATATTTGGAGTTTCTATAGACTCACTGGGGGTTTGCATCCAACGCATGCCGTCAGTGTTGATATTTTTCCAGATCCCTACTGGCGCACTGCTTTTGACCGCATTGAGTCCGCCCGCATCGAAAATTTTATTATTTGGGGTTTTTGCGTAAGAGGGCAACATTCCAACCATCAAAACTGAATCATTTAAGCGCTGACTGGCTTCAATCGCCGCCTCTGTCTCGGGGGTTTTTTGCTCTGCTTCAGGCGTAGACGATTGCAATATCATCTCAAGATCAATTGGAACCGGATGGGCTCCGTGAGCCAAAATATTCTCGTAATGCATATCGCTGCTAGCAAACAGATGAAATACCGCAAGCCATGCGCCCGCGCGGCGGTAAAACAGCTCAATATCTTGCTCAGATTCACATTCTGTATGGGAGATAAACTCAGTCCAACCGTACCCGTCTTTAGCGATGGTTTTAACAGGCTTCAAATCCACAGGCGGTGCGCTCGCATTAAATCTCTGGATAAGATCATGCCAAGCAACATCTAGCTGCAAGTCCTTTGGCTTGTATACGATCTTGGTCTTGTCAGAAAAGGTGAGAATCTGAACGGAGTGACCAAAATTGTGCGGATCTGACAAATCACCGCCTATCGCATGTACTTTAACTTCAGGTGCGGAGCCCGTAATGAGGGTCTTGATAGCTGCAATATCTGAGTCTAGACGGTAGATCAGTTCACTAGAAGTGTCGATCCATTGTCTTACGATCGTTGCGGTGAGACGTAAAAGGACGGGTTTCTCTTCAAAAATCTCTGACAGCAATCTGGTCCTTAGACTTTCGATCAACGCGTCTACCTGCTCCGTTCCCGCATTTTCAGCAGAAGCGGGGAGCTTGCCTTCAGCGGTCTGCGATTTTAGAGTCGCGACAAACTTACTGTAAAGCAGTGGGGCATACAAGTCGGTTAACAATTTTAATAACCCGCCACGCAGATCTGCCTTAGCAGAATCATCCAGTCGCGCGCACGCTGCGTTTGAGAGGATTGCGTAAACGTACTTCTCCGCGAGGTTCAGTAGCGAGTAAAACAATTTTTCGAATGGAAGTGGCTCGACTTTGACGGCTTCATGCGAGGGTCGATGACCAATTTCACCGGTTAGTGCTTCAAAAATCCAATTGGCGTCATCGACCCATGTAGGAGATTTTGCGTGAGGTACCTGTCGTACATTTGCGAATTTCGAAAGTATTTCATCTACTGACAGACCATCGCGTTTGAGGCGTTTGAAAAACAAGCCCCAGTTACCACTAGCACTCGCTCGTGCCCAAGCTGCTAGTCGCAGCGCCGCTAAGTCAGTTGTATCTTTTTGGCCCACTTCTGCTTGATATGAACCGCTCAACAATTCATCAATCGTTGCCGCGCGCAACCCTAATTTTGTTAGATCAAGAGCCACTGCTTTCACCTCATTTTCACTTGGGCATCGATACTAAACTAAAATTAGTGTCGAACGTTTGTCGCAGTTGCAACGGTTGCAGGCGCATCAGTTTTACACGATACTGATTGCTTAGCAATAATTCTTTTTTAAGCGTCGATGAATTTGGTAAAGAAAATAATCGATGCCATCAGGCGAGCGAACTACTCGTTAAAGAGGTCGTAACAGCATGATCCTGCGCATACCCAAGAAAATATTTCTAGGCATCACTGGATGGTGCAAGCGCCATATCGTGCCCTTACTGATTCTCGCCCTGCTAGGTGTTACAGCCTGCGTGCTGCTGATCAATCGAATCGTAATGGTAGTGCCGGCGGGTAACATTGGGGTGATTTATCGTCCCCTTTCGGGAGGCGTCGACCTGAACGTAGTTTATCGTGAGGGCCTGCATTTGAAGCTTCCTTGGACAGGCGTGACGTTATACAGCACGCGTATCAATGCAGAGCATCTCAAGTTGAGTTTACTAACTGCTGATTTGCTAGAAACGCAAGTAACGGTCGCGTTTCAATATGAGATCAACCGTGCAACCGTGCCGTTGCTGCATCGTTACGCAGGGACTGATTTCTTACAAAAACTCATCGTGCCGCAGGTCACCGCTGCAGTCAGAGAAATGGTTGCCAAACACAACTCGCAAGAGGTCTTTACGGGCGAGATTAAAAACGTGAGTCAGAACATCGCCGTGACGAGCGACGAGAACATCGTTGACCAGCTGAGCCCCCCCGGCCTTGTAAACATCCGGTTGGTGACGATCCCCTCCGTTCAGATATTGGATATTAGTTATCCCGATGCGGTCAAAGAGGCAATCCGGCAAAAAATCATTGCATCCCAAACGGCTGACGCTTACAAATATAATCTCAGCATTTCGACCCAAGAAGCTGAGCGCAAAGTCATTGAGGCCGGCGGGATCAAGAAGTTTCGCGACCTTGCTTTCGGAGGCAATACAGAAGACTATCTGCGGTATCGGAGTATTGAGGCTGCAGAGGCACTAGCAAAGTCAAACAACTCGAAAGTCTTGCTTTTCGGCTCTGGGCCTACAAGCTTACCGCTGGTCCTCGATAAATGAAGGTAGCAGGAAAATGACTTTCAAAATTATTTTTATGGTACTCATCACCATCTTTTTAGTTCCCTCCTTCGCCGAGAATCGGAGGGGTATGAGTCATGCAGGCTCGCAAACTTCAATTTTGAATTGGACCAGCCAGATACCAGAGAATCAAGCTGTTATCGATAAAAATAATGTTTTAACCTGCATGATTTTTGTTTTGGAACGCCGTTGGTTTCAGATAACAGTACATCTGTTCTCGACGCGCAATGATCCTAAATGTAATACATCAAGGTTCGATCAATACATTACTTCTACGGCAGAGGCACAGTTGCGTACCCTCTATCCTGATGCCAACTATTTCCGCACGAAGGGCCCCTATTTCAAGATGGCGAGTCTAGACCTCACGCAAGAGCACGACGAATACGTCAGTGTAGGCAAATTGAGATTTTATCCGACAGGGACAGGCGACTACACCATATTTGATGGCTTAAAAGATTTTTCTTCTTATACGCGAGTGCTCGCCGGTAATTTCACCTACATTCCATTTAACTTTCAAAACGATATGAACCTACTGTGGTTTCCTGGTGAGCAACTCCATGAGTTGGTGGCACCTGATGGCACCAAGTTCACGATGATTCTAGCCTCGTACATAACGATAGACGACAAATTCCTGCCTAATTTACAAAATCTGGGTAGCATCTTGCGGTTACCTCAAGGTTGGCAATTCCGTAGGCGAACTACTGAAACACTATATAGAGTTGATTCATCGCGATTAGCGGGTTACGAACACAAGTGGATCATCGACGAGCTTGGAAATCTTTACGTTTCTAACTCAACCAATAAATGATAGAGGTGCTTTATGATCAAAAAAAGCGACACCACCAATATCGAAGAACTTTCTGCAAGCGATATGTTCGATAAAGAAATCGAATACTCACCTGATAAAAACGAGAGCATCCAACAAGACCGTGCTGAAGCTTTTGAAACCAAAGATTACCGTAATCTTTTGGCGAAACAAACGGTGAAAACCTGGTCAAGCTGGGCGGCAGCAGCAGGGCTTGTGCCTATGCCGGCTCTTGACCTTGCGGCGATTGCCACTGTGCAAGTCAAGATGGTCTACGAACTTTGTAAAATCTATGACGTCCCTTATAAAGAAGAAAGGGTGCAATCGGTTGTAACGGGTGTGGCTACCAGTTCAGTTACTGTGCTGCTTTCTGGTCAAGTGAGTGGAACTGTTTTGCGTTTCACCCCGTATGTCGGTCCGATTTTGTCCACCTTAATTCAGCCGGCATTGGCGTTCGCCTCAACATACGCTTTAGGGCAAGTCTTTATCAAACAATTCGAGTCGGGTCAGTCATTAGGTTCGATAACTGTTGAATCTGTTAGAGACTCCTACAACAAACAATTCGAAAAAGCCAAACAACTATTTAAAAAGAAATCTATAGGTAGTTCGGGAGAAGCGGCCAAACCACTAGGTGATCAAACGCAGGCAACATGAAGAATAAACTGTCCATTTAATTGCATCAATAAAAGTGATTGATTCTCTAATGCTTCGTCTCCCGCCGTTTGATTTGCTAGACTTTCTTTCGCGAGAGAGTCGCGACGAAATTAAAAGCATTGCCCTTCTGTCGGTATTTTCGGGCGTGTCTAACATGGCATTGATTTCTCTAATCAACTATGCGTCCCAAGAGGTCTCTGCCCACCGCAGCGTTGCGTGGCTTTTTTTTGTTTTTGCGGCGACCCTTGTGATTTTTATGTATGGCACACAAAAGGTTTCTAGAAATAGCATTTTAAGCAGCCAAAGACTCATTCATAAATTTAAGATCAGAATTATGGGCCACGTGTTTAAAGCCCAATTGATCAAACTCGACGAAATTGGGCGCAGCGAAATTTTGCAGACTCTTTCTCGAGACGCACAAATGGTCGCCCAGGGCGGGTTCATGTTGGTCATGTTTGGCCAAGCCCTGGCGACCGTTTTCTTTTTGACAATCTACACGCTCTTCATTTCTTGGGTTGCATTTTTTATTATTATAATTTTGGCTTTAGTTTTCTTTGCAGTCAGTCTGAAGAGCGTTCTAACGACAAGCAATACATTCAAAGAAATGCTCGCCAAGGACAGCAATGTTCATTCGCTGTTCAATGATTTTCTGACAGGATTTCAGGAGGTGAAGATGGACTCGCGCCGAGCGCGGGATATCACTCGTCACATGATTGATCAATCGCGAGAAAGTACTGAATTCAAAGGCGAGGTGCTAAGTACTATGATGCGCCAATTCAGCTATATGGAAGTACTCACGTTTGTAGCGATAGGTTTGTTAATTTTTCTGGTGCCGGAGATCTCACCAGGTTTCTCAGATCACGTGCTGCAGGCAAGCACAACTGCCATGCTTATCGTTGCCTCGCTATCAAGTATGGTTCACTCTATGCCGGGTCTGATGCAAGCGAACTTATCTGCGCGCAGTTTGTTCGAGCTTGAAAGACGTATATCGGATGAGCAGTCCGAGGTCGCACTTAAGCAAAGAGAGATTTATCCTATGGTTAAATCAATAACGTTGCGCGATATCTGTTACTGCCATGCGACAAGTGGGAGTACTACTCCTTTCAAATTGGGACCAATTAATTGTGAGTTCCAATTGGGTAAAATATATTTTATACGCGGTCGTAACGGTTCAGGTAAAACGACATTGATTCGGTTGTTAGCAGGTTTGTACAAGCCTGACGTCGGTGAGATTCTGATCAATAACGAACAAGTGATTGCCCAGCCTTCTACGCCAGACTACCGAGATTTGTTTGCCGCGGTTTTTAGTGATTTTCATTTATTTTCAAAGGCATTTGGTTTAAGTCACATTGACGATAACGATATCACCGAGATGCTGAAACAGTTCGAGCTTGAAACAAAAGTTTCGGTGCTGAATGGCGAGTTTTCAAATGTCAAGCTGTCTTCTGGGCAACGTAAGAGGCTCGCACTAGTGGTGGCTCTGCTTTGTGAGAAACCAATTATTATCTTAGATGAATGGGCGGCCGATCAAGACCCTCAGTTTAGAAAAGAGTTCTACGAAATCATCATTCCGCGTCTACGCGACATGGGTAAAACTATTATTGCCATTACACATGATGAACATTATTATTCTGGAGCCGATCGGCTATTCACTATTACGAACGGAATGCTCGTAGAAGAGATAGTATGATTGGGCAAGTGTTTCACTTTCACACTATTCTAAGAGTGCAAATGTCTGCTGCGACTGCGGGTTAGACTTGCGGCGGTTGATCCTTGGCGCAATGGCGATGTCTTTCGGCAATTGCTGGGTGATGCAGGCATTGAAAAACCACCCGAAGGTGGCTAGTACTCAAGTAGGGTTACCGGTCAGCAATGGCCACCACCCGCAGTTCTGAACAGCGGTCCCCGGACCCCTCTGCGCACCACCCGCAGCCAGCTCCAGTGCGTCGTCAGACACATCCTGCACAACAACTTCATCCAGTTCAATGTTCATATTGATTCCAAGGTTGAATACCCACGCCCAAGTGGGTGTGGGTTACCGGTCAGCAATAGCTAACACCCGGTTAGTGCATTTTAAGAATGCCTTATGTTTATAAGTCCGCTACTCGATTGGCGTCAATCAGTATTTGCATTATTTGTGTGCCGTTGCGAGTATTGGCTAAACCTCCTGACTCACCCGTAAAAACTTAGATACCTGAGCCATCGCAGCGGGTCTGCGAATGCCGACCGTTTGTTCTACTTTGACCATTGCCGATTCAACTTGCCTTGCCCAACGCTCAGCGTCTTGTTTGGCCAGAAAGGTCTTGGTCACAGGTATGTGACCCTTGCGAACAACCCGAGCCTGCCATTTACCGCTGCGGTTACGTAAAGTAGCCATTTTTCTATCCTCAGTGGGACAGAATTAGGACAAGGTCGTTTTTGTTCGGTCGCTATTGAGTGCAATCGGCGTCAAAAGTTAGTGACTACTACTCCGCCACCCAACTACCCGACTTACCCCCATGCTTTTCAAGCAGCTTGACGGCGTCGATCACCATGCCACGATCAACCGCCTTCAACATGTCATAGATGGTGAGTAGGCTGATGGTGGCTGCGGTGAGGGCTTCCATTTCGACGCCGGTGCGTCCGACGGTTTCGGCCGTGGCCGTGCAGGTGACAGAAGAGCTTGTGACATCGCTGAAAAACTCTACAGTGACGCGCGTCAACGGAATCGGATGACACAGCGGGATGAGCGAGCCTGTTTGCTTGGCGCCCATGATGCCCGCCAAGCGAGCTACGCCTAACACATCGCCCTTGGCTGCATTGCCTGCTGCTAACTTGGCAAAGGTGGCTGGCAGCATGGTGATACGGCCTTGGGCTAAAGCGCGGCGATGCGTTTCGGCTTTGGTTGAGACATCAACCATGTGGGCTTGCCCTGCTGCATCAAAGTGAGTGAGGTCTGCTGTCATGCTTGACCTGCCGCGTCAAAATGAGAGAGGTTTGCTGTCATGCCTGACCTTTTGTTTTTAGAGATTGAAACATCTCCATTGTGTTGAGGTTACTAAATGCCTCTGCGTTTTCAAAGTGAACGGCTTGCGCGCCTAATTGCTCGAGCCATTTAATTGCAGAGGCTTTTTGTTCATCGAGATATTTTGCTAGCCAGCCCGCGGCAGCAGGGCGCAGTAGACAACAGAGAGGCTGCGGGCCGTCGTGGGTGACTGCATAGGCGGCAAGGGCGCTCGAGTTTTCAGTTAATGCTCGTTCAAGGCGTTCGTAGAGATCAGGTGGTAATAAAGGCGTGTCGCAGGGTATGACTAATAAGTTGTTTCTTTTGCAGCGCATGAGCCCAGCTTCAACACCTGCGAGCGGGCCGGCAAAATTTTCACGCTCGTCAGTCACGACAGTACGCCCAGTTTGTTTGTAGGCGTCGATATTGCGATTGGCACTAATCAGCACACGCGTTGGGATGGTCGTCTGTGCAGCAAGGCAAGCCAAGGCATGCTCGATTAACGGCAGCCCTTGGTGCATGACCCAGCCTTTGTCGCGCCCCTCAAGGCGGCTACCTCTGCCGCCGGCAAGGATGAGTGCGTCGTACGGTGTGCCAACAGTTTTCTGTTCAGTGTGACTAGGTTCGCTCATCATGCTTCACTTGGATCGCGGTAGAGTTATTCGAAAATCTGACTGCTTGAAGGTGCTTGGGAATATTGCTGCTTTACGCGTTACGAGCGGACTTTGCTGCAGAAAGCGTCATGCGCTGATTATGCATTTAAGGAGTGGGGTGTTGTTTACTCCAACGCGCGGCAGCGTGATCGTCACTGTCGCGCGCTTCAATCCAGCGCGGGCCCTCGGGAGTCCATTCTTTTTTCCAAAAGGGCGCTTCGGTTTTCAAATAGTCCATGATGAACGTGTTGGCCTCGTAGGCGTCACCGCGGTGTGCACTGGCCGTGAGTACCAGCACAATTTGATCGCCTGGGTACATCTTGCCGACGCGATGCACCACACGCGCAGCTTGTAGTGACCAGCGACTTTCGGCTTGCTGCACAATGTTCATCAACGATTTTTCGGTCATGCCGGGGTAGTGCTCAAGCTCAAGGGCCACCACATCGTCGGCCAGATTCAGATCGCGCACCATACCAATGAAGGCCACGACGGCGCCAACGCCATGATCGCGTTGCACAAGCTGTTGGTGTTCGTGACGCAGGTCAAAGTCTTCATTTTGCACAGCGACAGACAAACGGGCGCTCATGATTCAGCCACCCGTCACTGGTCTAAAAATCGCAACCTCAGCGCCCTCAACCAGCGCAGTCTGTTGCGACACCATCTCTTGGTTCATTGCCACTCTAAATGCATACTGACCACCTAGTGTGTCTTGCCACACGCCACCGCGCGCGCCTAGGTGTTGCATCAGATCGGCGATGGTACGCACGCCTTCAGGTGCTTGTACAGACTCTTCAGCGAGGCCGAATTTTTCGCGTAATTGGGCAAAGTACAAAACCTTTAAGTGCATGGTGGCGGATTAATGTAAGAGTTCAGACAACGAAAGATACCGCACTTTATCGCCTTTGGTGATGACCGTTTCGGGGGCGAGATCAACCAGGCCATCGGCCCAGGCCAAGCTACTCATGACACCTGAGCCCTGATTAGGCCACAGTTGTAAGGCCTGCTGGCCACTCGCATCTTGCTCGAGTTTGACACGCAAAAATTCACGACGCTTGTCTGGGCGTGGCCAGTTAAAGTCGGCCGTTGCGGTGAGGTAGCGCAGTGGGGCCTCTTGTGCGCCCATACGTTTGAGCAAAAAAGGGCGAGCCATTAATAAAAAAGTCACGAAGGAGCTGACAGGGTTGCCGGGCAGGCCGATAAAGTCTGCAGCGCCGACCTTGCCGTACGCCAACGGTTTGCCTGGTTTCATTGAAATTTGCCAGAGATCAAGCGAACCCAGGGCCTGCACCGCACCCTTCACGTGATCTTCTTCGCCAACGGAGACGCCACCACAGGTAATGATCACATCGTTCTCAGAGGCCGCGCGTTGCAACGCCTCACGCGTTGCCTGAGCAGAGTCCCGCACAATGCCGTAATCGGCGATGGCACAGCCAAGTTGCTTGAGCAGACCATTGATGGCGTAACGATTGCTGTTATAGATTGCACCAGGTGCCAAGGGCTGGCCAGGCTCGGTCAGTTCGTCACCAGTAAAAAATACACCTACTTTTAGCCAGGCAAACACTGACACACTTGCGACGCCGATCGAGGCGAGCATGGCAAGGTGTTGCGCACCCAAGCGCTGTCCAGCAGGTAGCACAGGGCCGCCTAGCGTGATGTCTTCACCTTTGCGACGAATATGCTGATGCAACCGAATCGGTTGGGTCAGTTTGATCGCGCCATTTTCGTCTTGGGTGTTTTCTTGCGGTACGACAACATTGGTACCCTCAGGGATCGGCGCGCCGGTAAAAATGCGCGCGGCAGTGTTGGGCGCTAGGGGGATGCCGGTTTGCCCTGCAGCGATGCGTTGCACCACCGCGAACGCATCGGGTAGGGCGTTGAGATCGGCAACGTGCAAGGCATAGCCATCCATCGCTGAATTATCAAAGCCGGGTACATTCAAGGGCGAGGTCACAGCCTGCGCAAGTACTCGGCCTTGCGCCTGCAGCAGAGGCAGGGTTTCGATGCTTGTTAAAGGCGATGCGGCAGTTAACAGACGCTCGCGCGCCTCTTCAAAGTTCAGTAGATTAGCTCTGGGTTTCATAACTCAAGACACACGGTGACGAGTCCCGCTAGTGTACGGTGACTCGCGGGGTACGTTTAGCCGCCAGTTTGCGACATAAAGCGAATGATCTTGGTGGGCGCTTCGCGAAACTCATGACGCTCGGGTTTCAGTTCGATTGCCTCACGCAAGGCTTGCTCAAGCTCTTCGTCGCTCACGCCCGCACGTAGCAGTGGGCGCAGTTCGAGTTTTTCTTCTTGGCCTAGGCATAAGTAAAGCGTGCCATCAACCGACAGACGCACGCGATTACAGGTGGCACAGAAGTGTTGACTGATGGGAGTAATCAAACCAATCTGACCGCGACCGTCTTTGGTGCGCCAGTAGCGTGCGGGCCCGCCGCCCATTTCTTTGATCTCAGGGATCAGATCAAAACGTTCGCGTAGACGATCAAGAATCGGCCCTAACGGGGCGTAGCTAGATTTCAGGCCAGTGCTGCCCATCGGCATGGTTTCAATCAAGCGCAAAATAAAGCCGCGATTGATACAGAACTCGGTCATGGCTTCAACTTCGTGCTCGTTGACGCCAGGCATCACGACCATATTCAGTTTGATTGGAGAGAACCCTGCGGCTTCAGCGGCGGCGAGGCCCTCCATGACATCGTCAATCGAATCGCGACCAGTGATATGGGTGACGCACTCGCGCGTCAGACTATCCAGACTGATATTCAAACGTGACACGCCCGCTGCGCGCAGCGCCTCGGCGTGTTTAGGTAATTGGGTGCCGTTGGTGGATAGCGATAAATCGCGAATGCCAGGCAGTGCGCTGATGCGTGCCGCCAATTGTGGCAAATTGCGACGCAGGAGTGGTTCACCGCCTGTGAGGCGTACCCGCGAGGTGCCCAAACGGGCGAACGCCCCGACGACACGTTCGATTTCATCGAAGGTCAGCCAGTTTTTTGGTTCTTGGTAGCCTTTGAAGCTTTTGGGTAGACAGTAAGTGCACTTCATGTCACAGCGATCAGTCACTGACAAGCGCAGATATTCAATGCTTCGTCCGAAGCGATCGATTAAAGGTGCGGGTGTCTGAGTCATAGTGTGAAATCGAGCCAGTAAGTCGTGCAGATATATCCGTAGAATTACTGTACTCTTAATTTGAGCTTTGGTGCATGGCGACCCTGAGGGTAATCGGGTTATCCAACAACAATAGTCAGCGCGAGGCTCTCAAGTTTAATTGAGTTAGGGGTGAGGGTGACGTGTCAGGTGCGTGAGGTTCTTAGAGGTTTATGATGTATAAGTATTTGATTTTATTGTTATTTTTATCACTTTATTCGCTGCGGTCGAGCGCCCAAGACGCACGCTTGGCGGTTGCAAGCAATTTTGTCAATACCGCACAAGTACTAGTGCTTAAATTTTCAGAGCAAACCCCTTACAAAATCTCGATCAGTGCGGCCTCAACTGGTAAGTTTTACGCCCAGATCCGTCAGGCGGCCCCCTTTGATGCATTTTTGTCGGCTGACCGCCAGACCCCCGAGCGCTTGGTGAATGAAGGCTTTGCAGTGAAGGACACCTTGTTTGACTACGCTCGTGGCCGCTTGGTGTTTGTGAGTCAGACCCCAAGCGCGGCCGCACCGGCCGAGCAGCTTCTCAGTCAAGCGCAGTTTAAAAAACTTGCAATGGCGAACCCCGAGTTGGCGCCTTACGGGTTGGCCGCAAAGCAAACACTCGAGGCGCTAGGCTTGTTGCCAAAGGTGCAAGCGCGTTTAGTCATGGGTGAAAACATAGGCCAGGCCGCTCATTTTGTGTTTAGCGGGAATGCCGACGCGGGTTTGTTGCCGCGTGCGTTTGCACTTGAGACACCTGAACAAAAAAAGCTTTACCAGAACAGTTGGTTGGTGCCTGAGTCGTTACACCAGCCAATTATTCAAACGGCGGTGTTGTTGAAACGTGGTCAAAACAATCAGGCAGCGCGAGCATTCATGCATTATTTGCAACAGCCCGAAGCACAAGGCATTATTGCAAGCCATGGCTACAACTAAATTCTGCGACGCACCGCGATGACAGCGATTTTGGCTGCCCTGTGGGTGACTCTTAAGCTTGCAACCCTCACGACGGTGATTTTGTTGCTGTTGGGTACCCCACTTGCCTGGTGGCTGGCCCGGACGCGTTCACGTTTTAAAGCGCCGCTCTCTGCAATTGTGGCGCTGCCGATGGTGCTGCCGCCTACCGTGCTCGGGTTTTATTTGTTGGTCATGCTGGGGCCCAACGGGCCGCTTGGTCAGCTGACGCACGCTCTAGGTTGGGGCTCGTTGGCGTTTACATTTTGGGGATTGTTGTTGGCCTCGGTGCTGTATTCGTTGCCCTTTGTGGTGCAACCCCTGCAAGCGGGTTTCGCAAGTTTAGATACGTCAATCTTGGATGTGGCCGCAACACTTCGTGCGTCGCCCTTTGATCGTTTCAAAACCGTCGTGATCCCGCTGTGTCGCCCGGCGTTTATTACTGCGACGGTGATGGGGTTTGCGCACACGGTGGGCGAGTTTGGCGTGATCTTGATGGTGGGCGGCAATATCGAAGGCGAAACGCGTGTGCTGTCGGTGCTACTCTATGACCGTGTTGAAGCAATGGCCTACGAGCAAGCGCACTGGTTGGCTGGTGGTCTGTTGATCTTTTCGTTTGTGGTGCTGTGTTTGATGCAATGGTACGGCCAGCGGCTGTCGCACCAGACGGGTGAGGCGCGATGAGCGAACAAACCGGTATCGACTTAAGTCTGAAGCTCGTACGCGCAGGTGAGGCTGCCTTCGAGTTGTCAGTTGACTTAACGCTGCCCTCTTCGGGCACGACAGTCATTTTTGGTCCCTCTGGCGGCGGTAAAACCACCATCTTGCGTGCCATCGCCGGGCTCGAGCCCGACGTCAAAGGCCATATCCGAATCAATCAACAAACCTGGCAGGCGCTTGGCGTGTTTGTGCCCGCGCACCAACGGCGTGTTGGCTTCGTGTTTCAGCACTCAGCACTGCTGCCGCACCTGTCGGTCGAGCAAAATTTACGTTACGGTTGGCAGCGGGTGGGCGGTACCGCAGTTGAATATGCGCAATGTGTTGAGCAACTTGATTTAGCGCCCTTGTTACAACGGGCAATTGGTCAGCTATCAGGTGGCGAGCGCCAACGCGTCGCGCTTGGTCGTGCGCTGCTCACGCGCCCTGGCATTCTCTTGCTTGACGAACCTCTGGCGGCCCTTGATGCTGCACGTCGCTCTGAGATTTTGGGTGTGCTCGAGCGTCTCAAGCAAACCACGACTATCCCGTTTTTATATGTTACCCATGCGGTCGATGAGATGTCGCGCTTGGCAGATTATCTGGTCTTGATGAAAGGCGGGCGCGTGCGCCAGGCGGGCCCGGCACTTGAGGTCATGAATCATCCTGATGCACCGCTCGCTCTGCGCGACGATGCGGGCGTGGTGGTGCAGGCGACGGTCGAGCAGCGTGATGCGCACGGTTTGCTCACACTGCAAAGCCCAATGGGAACGCTGTACGCACATGGCCCTGCTCACGCGCCAGGCGATCGTTTACGTGTACGCATCCATGCTCGCGATGTGAGCCTGGCGCTCAGCCATTACTCTGACACCAGCATGCTAAATATTTTGCCTGTCACCGTTCTTGCAATACGAGACGGAGCAGGCGGTCAGGCCTTGATCGAATTATCTGCGGGTAACCAACCCCAGCAACGCTTGCTAGCCAAGATTTCATACGCGTCAGTGGCGCGTTTGAATATCGCGCCAGGCCTTGCGCTTTGGGCGCAGATTAAAGCGGTGGCGTTGCTGGTTTAGCGAGGATATTGTTGTCGTGCATGAAGAACGCTCAGCACTTCGATTTGTGAAGTCGTAAATCGATATACAACGATGTAGTTAGGCAATACGACAATCTCACGAGTGCCGTCGACCCGTCCGATCCGGTAAAGACACGGATGCACACTCGCCGAGTGTATGGCACCTTGAATTTGACGTTGAAGACGCTTAGCTGCGGCGATATTTTCGCTTGAAATGAAACGAATAATTTCGATTAAATTGTCGCGCGCATTAGCGCGCCAAACGACCTCCCGCACTAAGCCAGTTTCCGACTTTTCAGCTCAGCTTGGTTGATGATGGCTTCTATTTCGGACATCACTTGTTCGTGATTAACCAGCGGTCTTGTGTCTTGCATTGAAGCTAATACTTTATTTTGAAACCAACTTTCGTGGTTCGCCCGAGCAAGTGTTAAGTCACTTTGGGAAGGAGGGATTGAGTCAACCAGTTTCATACAGAGGAGGATACACCTGTTGAAGCAAGATATTCAAGTTACCTTTGGTAAAAATTTGTTAGCAAATATTTTTCGCTTGTTAAGCGTGTGCTTCGGTTAAGTATTTCTGCGAACAATGATTAGGCGATGCCGCGCTTAAATCGCTGCTTTGCAGCCCTTTGTGTCGGCAGGTATCAGAGTTTGACCATGTGACTTACTGTACATGCAATAAGTCACATGCCTAAACTTAAACCTAATACGATTATCCCCACCGACGTTGAAGAAGCGTTGATTCAAACGGGTATTGATTCTGATCCTGACGCCTACTCCCTTACGGACGCTGAATGGGCCGCGGTACAGCCTTTTGTAAAAATGGGTCGGCCAAAGGCTGAGATTACGAAAGAAAGGATCACGATTCGCTTATCTCGAGACGTACTGGCGAGTTTTCGGGCAACAGGTCAGGGCTGGCAAACCAGAGTCGATGGCGCACTGCGCCAGTACATTCTTGAGCATCCTTTTAGCGACGTTTAACTGCTGGCGACATCTTTGGATTGAATGTTCCTAGTGTGGAGCGCAAGAAAAGTTGGTGGTGAGTGGATGACGCTAAACACAATGCCGGTGCATTTGTGCCGTGTGCCCATAATATTTTGAAGTGCCTGCATAGACTTTAAAGACGCCAAGTTTTGAACTCAAGGTCACGCGCCAGTAGGCGTCGTGCGGTGTGATAGTCGGGGCTTTCAATAGCAGGGCCTGAGGGAGCCTCGCCGCGGCGTGCAGCCTCAAAATTTTCTACGGTTGCACGCGCGAGCACCACTTGTTGAGCTGACGGCGTTAACTCTTCATGGATGGCTGCGATCTGCATAGGGTACACCGCGCATTTGGCCTTTAGCCCGATCCGTCGTGCCCATATGAGGTCTAGCCTTTGAGCTTGTGGGTCGCGATAGTTAAACGGGCAGTCAATCGCGACGCGTCCGGCGGCTCGGCAGTCAACCAGAAAACGGCTGCGCAGATGGTTGAGCTCTAGGCTGTCGAGTCCGCGTTCGGCGCCCAGATCGGCCGTAAGGTCTTCGGCGGCAAGCAGGCAGGCACTGACGCGCGGGCTGGCTGCCAAGATGCTTTGTATGCACACGATGCCAAGTGCGGATTCGATGGTGGGAACGATCTCTGTCTGGCCCGCCGGCAAACCCAATTCCGTCTCTAAGGCCTCGATGGCCTTTGCGAGAGCGATAATCTCGTCAGCGCTTTCTACACAGGGCAGAAAGATGACGTCTGGGCTGCCAGGCATGACCCCTTGCAAGTCAGCCAGCCCATCGCCGGACAAACGATTGATGCGTACAGCACCCACTGTGTTTTGTGCGCGACAGCGCGCCATCAACGCGGCGATTTTTGGGCGCGCGGCAGGGCGTTCGGCAGGCAAGGTGAACTCTTCTAGGTCGGCAACCAGCACGTCGGCGCCGCTATCAAGCGCAGCTTGTTGCGCACCTGCGTCGAGCCCCGAGGTGAAGAGCCAGCTGCGGCGCAGTGTTGCCGGACGGCGTGAGGTGGTGGTGCTCATTGGACATGCCTTGGAAGAAACATGACAAGTTCGGGGATGAAGGTCACGAGCAGCAAGACAGTGACCATCGCAAGCATCATCCAGTTCAGTGGGCGAAGCGTTTGCATCATGGTGATCCCGCCAATTTTGCAGGCTGCCATGAGATCAACGCCCACTGGTGGCGAAACTGCACCGATCGCCATGTTGATCGTGAGTAAGATACCGAAGTGCACGGGATCAATGTTGTAGTGTGCGAGCACTGGCATGACCACAGGCGCAACGATGATGATGATCGGAATCGCTTCCATGAACGTGCCGAGCAGCAATAACACCACGGTGAGCAGTAGCAGTACGGTGATGCGGCTATCGGTCCAGTTTGCAAGCATTGCGGACAGCGCTTGAGGAACCTGTTCGGCAACCAAAATCCAGGCGAAAAAGCCTGAGGCACCAATCATCAATAATATCGAAGAGCTACCTTCACCCGCAGTTTTTAAACTTTGCCAAATAGCGCGTAGCGACAAACTGCGATACCAAAAAAGACCGATGAACAGTGAGTAAACGATTGCACTTGAAGCAGCCTCAGAAGCCGTGAAGATTCCTAAACGTATGCCGCCGATAATGAGCACTGGCACCATCAGAGCAGGCACTGCATCCAACAGAGCAGCGCGTAATTCGGCCCATTCAAAGGGATTGCCACCGCTCCAGTTGTACTTGCGTGCCTGCCAGACCGCTATGCAGATCAATGACAGGCTTAACAATACGGCCGGTACGATCCCCGCCATGAAAAGCTTTCCGACCGAGGTGTTGGTTGTGGTGCCATAGATGATAAGCACGATGCTGGGCGGCACGATGGTCGCCGTCGTGCCGGCGCAGCCGACCAGCGCACAGCTAAACCCCTTGTCGTAGCCGGCCCGAGCCATGGCTGGCAGCAGCAGGCTACCGATGGCTACCACATCAGCCACGCCAGAGCCCGATAGGGCGCCGAACAGCAGGCACGACATGACTGCGACGACGGCTAGGCCACCCTTGATGTCACCGACGATCGCTGCGCACAAGCGCACGATGCGTTGAGTTAAGCCCGCAGCATTCATCAATTGCGCGGCCAAAATGAAAAGCGGAATGGCTAACAGGGTAAAGCTATCTAAGCCAGTGACAAACTGCTGCGCCGCCACAGCGACAGGCGCTGCGTCAAATAAAAATAGGTACGCCAGCCCAGCCAGCACCATGCCATACACGATGGGCAGATCGACCAACATCGTGAGCATAAAAACACCCACCAAAAAAAGAGCGCCGGTCGACATGGTTAATCCTGAGAAAATTCTTCGACGTGGGTCGGTGGCCAAGGCTCAAAAAACTGCGCAATGTGCACCACGGCTGTGATTGCGCAGGCAACTGGTAAGGCCAGGTAGACGACGCCTGCTGACACTTCAGTGGCAGGTAACATCTGATCCATCGTCATCTGAGCAAGGTGCCAACCAGCCCAGCCCAAAATGATCAGCCCGATTGTGGTCAGGGCGTGGTTGATGCGATCGACTGCAGCAAGTATGCGCGGGCTCTTGACCATAAAAGGCAGCAGGCCCGCCATGAGATGGCTGCGGTCACGACTGCAGGCTACTGCGCCGATAAAAGCACACCACACCAACACCAGCCTTGGCAGTTCTTCAGCCCAGCGCGGCGTAGTGTGAGTGATGAAGCGCTGGAACACGACGATGGTGACTAACACCGCTAGCACGGCGCAAGCCACCCCAACGAACACTTTGCTGAAGGCTGAGAGGTGGTATGAAATGCGAGTCAGCATTAATTCGCCTCGCGGTACTTCTTAAGTAAACCCATCAGTTCAGGGCCGTAAGTGACTTCGTAGGTTTTCCAGATCGGGGCAACCGCTGCGGCGAACGGGGCCTTATTCACTTCGTTGATCTGCATGCCTTTTTCTTTTAATTGGGCGATGAATTGGGCGTCGCTTTCAGCGATCATGCGACGTTGCTGATCCCGCCAGTGGTCGGCTGCGGCTTTCACCACTTTGCGATCATCGGCAGAGAGTCGGCCCCAGGTGGCCTTAGAGATCACGAGGCTTGCAGGGCTCCAGACATGGCCGGTCAGCGAAAGGTACTTTTGGACTTCAAAGAAGGATGAGGTGTAAATGATAGAGAGCGGGTTTTCTTGGGCATCGAACACCTTTTGTTGCAGCGCCGAGTAGAGCTCTCCAAAGGCAAGTGGGGCGGGATTCGCGCCGAGCGCAACAAAGGTGTCTAATCGCATCTTGTCAGGCGTGACGCGCGTTTTTAAACCCTTTAAATCAGCGGGCGTGTTGATTGGACCGCGGTTATTGGTAATGTGGCGATAGCCGTTCTCCCACCAAGACAGCAGCACAAGACCCTTGGCGTCACCGATCTTTTCGAGGGCGGCGCCCAGTTCACCATCGTAAGCCTTGTAAGCTTGAGCCGCAGTGTTCCAGGAATAGGGCAGTTCGACTACGCCGAAACGCGCGTCTACGGGCTGCAACGAACCAGAGCCGATGATTGCTGCACCTTGGCTGCCAATCTGCATGCCTTCAACCATAGTCTTCTCACTGCCGAGCTGGCTGCTTGGAAATAAGATGAAATTCACGCGCCCAGCGGTCTTCTCTTTGACCTCGGCCGCGAAGCCTTCTGCAGCCTTATGCCAGCTGTGGCTTGCAGCAAGCACGTGACCTAGCTTGATATCAACCGCCTGCGCGGCGGGTGCAGCAGTTAGTGCGAGACCGAGGGCTGTAAGTAGAGTCGCTAGCTTGTGTGAAGGAAATTGCATGGCATGGTCCTTGGTGAGTGGTGGGACGAGTGTGACATGGTGGGTATTGAAAGCTGCAGTACAAAAAATCTAAAGCGACTGTTCGAATCTAGAGCATCTTGTCTTGATAAATTGGTTTCAAAGGTCGTTGGATCGTGATCGAATTCTTCGCGAGCACGTGCCACACTCACTATCTGGCCGAGGCGAGCCTTGGGCTTGGCTCCCAAAGACATAGAGAGCCATTAGATTTGGTATCTTTGCCAGCACGGAGGCTAAAACAGCCCCGTCTGGCGTTAGCATGGTCATTAGTCGTGAATGCATAGAGTTCTGGTGCAGTGACAGTAAACAACTAACTGGCTCAGCAACTAGGCGCTGGCACTTTGGTAAACTCTACCATAGCATTGGCGGCCCATCCTGCGACGGCTTGGGGCGATCCAAGCCATTGTGCTCATCTGCTCAAACGCCCCTACAATCAGCGCAACGGTCAGCGGGTGTAGCCATTTCGCTCAGGCCACGCGCCGTCATTCACTAGCCTAGCCTGAGGCCCGACCCTCAGCATTCAACATCACAGCAGAATCATATGGTTTTCAAAGACTCTTGGCTATGTGAGGCGCTTCGTCTGAAAGAGACGCAATGGGGGCAGCTCGACGATCGGGCTGCCTGTTTGCGGGCGGCGCGCGAACCCACTGCAGCGCAGCAAATCGCTGCGCGTGCCAATCTACTTGGTGAGACGACTGGTGTCACGCTGGCGCTTGGGCGCGTGCAGTCTGGACTTTGGGTTGCCCTCATTGTTGTTTTGGCGATCGCTTTGGCGGCGGGCGGCAGCGTTGCCTCGGCGGCGCTGGGTACCGGGCTTTATCCGGTGAATGTTGTGTCGGCCATCGTTGTGTTGCTGGGTCTCAATCTCTTTAGTCTTACCGTGTGGCTAATGAGCTTGATTCTGGGGGTTGGCTCTGGCGGTTGGCTTGCACAGGGCTGGCAATGGTTGGTTCGCAAACTTGCAACCGGGCCCGAGGTTGCACTGGCGGGGCAAGCCTGGTGGTCACTTTGGCAGCAAGCGGGTGGGTTGCGCTGGGTGCTCAGCAGTGTGACGCATGCCTCGTGGCTAGTGGCCAGTCTGGCCATGCTTGCGGTGCTTTACTTCACGCTGTCGATACGTCACTTTGGCTTCGCCTGGGAGACCACGCTCTTGTCGGCAGACAGCTTTGTCACTTTCACGCAGCTGTTGGGCGCCGTCCCAAAGTGGTTTGGCTTCGCGATACCGGATAGTGAAATGGTTCGCGCAAGTGGTCACTTATCAACAAATTCAGTGCAGGCGCAGGAGCTTTGGGCGAGTTGGCTGATGGGTGCTGTGGCCTGCTACGGAGCCATGCCAAGGGTCGTGTTGTTGCTCGTTAGCCTAGCGATGTTGGCGCGCGCTTTGCCGCGCACCCAACCAGACTTGCCTTCTCCTTGTTATCAGGCTTTGCTAGGAAAGATGCAGTCCGCCGCTTTGTTGCCTGAGGGGCTGCAGCCCGTCGTGGTCGAGCCCGTTGACTCGTCTTCGCGCAAAGATGCCAAGACCGCAACGCCTGCCATGATCACAGGCATTGAACTCGAAAGCGCATGGCCACCTTTAGGGCTAGGTGGCGCCATTGTGCACACCGTCATGATTGATTCGCGCGACACTCGAAAGATTGCCTTGGGTCATGTGGCGCAGCTCAACCCGCAGCGCTTGGTCATCGCCTGCGATGCCCGTCACACGCCAGATCGGGGGACACTGCGTTTGATTGCCGAACTATCGTCCTATGCGGGCAAGACTCTCGTCTGGCTACAACCCGCTGGCGCGGCCGAGGGACCTAACGAAGCCGACGGACGTATCCCAGTTTGGAAAAATCAACTACATACCGCGCTCGAGGTCGAGGTCTTAGTCACCCCCTTGCTTGCCCCCGTTTCAGAATGGTTGGGGCGCTCAGATGACTAATCACTTAAGTGCCCTGCAGATTGCTGTCGTGGGGCATACCAACACAGGTAAAACGTCGTTGCTGCGTACGCTCACCCGCGACGTCAATTTTGGCGAAGTCGCAGATGCGCCGGGTACAACGAAACGGGTGCAGGGTGCACAAGTCAAGCTAGATGGTACCCCTGTGCTGCTGCTGTTTGATACCCCTGGTATTGAAGACAGCATGGGCTTACTCGACCACCTTGAGCAAATCGCAAGCTCCGGCGATCGACTCGATGGCCCAGAGCGGCTCAAATTATTTTTACAAGGTCCCGAAGCCTCTGGCCGCTATGAGCAAGAGGCGCGCGTGCTAAGAAAGCTGCTCGACTGTCAGGCCGGGCTGTATGTCATTGACGTGCGCGAACCAGTGCTCGCAAAACATAAAGATGAGCTCGTGATTCTTGCCGGTTGTGGTCGCCCTTTGCTACCTCTCTTAAACTTTGTGGCAAGCACGGCGTCGCGCGCCGCGCAGTGGCGAGACACGTTGTCGCGCCTAGGGTTGCATATCTGTGTAGAGTTCGACAGCGTGAGTCCGCCGCTTGACGGCGAAGAAACTCTTTACCGAACGCTCTCGATTGTTTTACCTTCGCATCAATCCGTATTGTCTGGACTACAGCTGCAATCCACAAAGCAGAAAGTCGCACGGCGTGCTGCGGGCCTGACGTTGATTGCAGGGCTACTCATCGACCTGGCCGCCTTACGTACGCCCTCAAGTATCGAGCCCGAGTTGCTAGAGCAAGCGATTGTGTTACAGCAAGCAGTTGTTAGACAGCGGGAACAGGCTTGTGTGCAAGCGCTGCTCGCACTATTTCAGTTCAGTCCTGATGATTATCTGAGTCAGCCGTTACCACTGTCAGAGGGCAGCTTGAGCGTTGATTTGTTTAATCCAGAGGCGCTCAAGGATATCGGCGTACATACAGGCGGAGGGCTTGGTGTAGGCATGATTGCTGGGGCAGTGGCAGATGTTTTAAGCGCTGGCCTGACGCTTGGCACTGGCATGCTGATCGGCGCGGCGGCAGGCGGCGCGGCCTTAGGTGTGGGTAAATTCGGCACACTGATGCTGAGCCATATCCGAGGCTTTCGTGAACTGACTGTGGCGGATGACATTCTGCAATTCGTCAGGCTGCGCCAAGGGCAATTACTCAAAGCGCTCGAACGCCGCGGTCATGCAGCAATCGCAAAAATCGACGTGGCAGAGAAAACGGTCGCGATAAAAAGTGCTCTGACCGCCTTACCCAAACCTTTGCTAAGAGCACGTGCACACCCTGAGTGGTCGGCCGTTGGAGATCGTTTTCAGGATGGCACCGCTAGGCAGAAGGCAATTCTTGCGCTTGTCGAAGAAGACGTGCTGAAAAGAGGTGAGTGACGTCGAGCCGACGTATTTTGCCGTGAATACTGCTATCCCCCGTTAATGGGGTCGAGCCGGATAGCCTAGGGTAGAGCCCAGAGCCATTTATGTTTAAGAAATTTTGGCGGAAGCGGTGAGATTCGAACTCACGGAGGGCGTGAACCCTCGCCGGTTTTCAAGACCGGTGCCTTAAACCGCTCGGCCACGCTTCCTTTTCTTGAAGGGATGCATAATAAACGATTTACGATAATTCGTTTTTAAGGCGATCAATATGCGTGCAATAGAAATTACAACTCCGGGTGGCCCTGAAGTGTTGGTGCCCACGACTCGACCTACGCCCGAAGCGGGCCGTGGCGAGGTATTGATCAAAGTTGAGGCGGCGGGCATCAATCGCCCTGACGTCTTTCAACGCCTGGGTCAATATGCGCCGCCACCCGGTACCACCGATTTGCCAGGGCTCGAAGTGGCCGGCGAAATTGTCGGTGGTGATGTAGGCAATAGCGGTTTCAAAATCGGTGACAAAGTCTGCGCCTTGGTGGCGGGTGGTGGTTATGCCGAGTACTGCGCAGCTCCAATTGAGCAGTGTTTGCCAGTACCCAAGGGCTTATCGATGATTGAGGCAGCGGGTTTGCCTGAAACCTATTTCACGGTCTGGAGCAACGTGTTTGACCGCGGGCAGCTTGCAGCCGGTGAAAGTTTGTTGGTGCATGGCGGCGCAAGTGGCATTGGTACCACCGCAGTGCAATTGGCTAGCGCCTTAGGCCATGCTGTCTACGCCACCGTCGGCAGCGACGAGCGTGCCCGTGCCGTTGAAGCGTTAGGCGCAGTTAAGGGTATTAACTACAAGACTCAGGACTTTGTTGAAGAAGTCAACGCCTTGACTCAAAAGAAGGGCGTCAATGTGATTTTGGATATGGTCGCAGGCGACTATATTGGCCGCGAACTGAAGTGCCTGGCAGATGATGGACGTATTGTCTTGATTGCGACACTAGGGGGCGGTAAATCAACCTTCAATTCGGCCGAATTGATGCGACGGCGCTTAACGATCACTGGTTCAACACTGCGCCCGCGCCCGGTCGCGTTCAAAGCCGCGATTGCGCGCGCCTTGCAGCAACAGGTCTGGCCGCTGCTCAGTGCGGGCAAGATTAAGCCCGTGATTTTTAAGACCTTGCCACTCGAGCAAGCCGCCCAAGGCCATGCCATGATGGAGGCTGGCGAACAAATCGGCAAAATCATCCTCACAACGGGTTAAGACTTCCCGCAATACGGTGTGACAGGATACAATCTTGGGTTATCCCGACTTTATGTCGCTGGTTTTGTTTAAACAGCAGGGTTGTGTCTTATGACGATGTCTCGTACGCGCCTGGTAATGGGTAACTGGAAAATGCACGGCAATTTGGCTGACAACGCCAAGCTGCTTGCAGGCTTGCGCGCAGGCGCCGGCTCGATTGCCTCGGGCACGCAGCTTGCAGTCTGTGTGCCTTTTCCTTATCTCGCACAAGCTGGCGAAGCGTTGAAAGGTTCGGCCGTGGCTTGGGGCGCGCAAGATATCAGCGCACAGGCTCATGGCGCGTTCACCGGCGAAGTGTCTGGTGCAATGCTCAAGGATTTTGCCTGTCGCTATGCCTTGGTGGGCCACTCTGAAAGGCGCTCTTTGCATGGCGAGTCTGATCAATTGGTGGCGGATAAAGCCAAGGCAGCATTAGCTTCGGGTCTGACGCCCGTGGTGTGCGTCGGCGAGTCACTTGCAGAGCGTGACGCCAATCAAGTGTTGGCTGTGATTCAGCGGCAATTAGCCCCGGTGCTTGCGCTAGGTGCCGAGGCCGTGAATAAAATGGTTGTAGCGTATGAGCCCGTTTGGGCAATTGGCACGGGCCGTACCGCCACCCCCGAGCAGGCGCAAGAGGTGCACGCTGCGATTCGGGCCGCTTTGCAGGCGATTGGTGCAGGCCAGGTTCAAATTTTGTATGGTGGCAGCGTGAAAGCTGCGAATGCCGCCAGTTTGTTTGTGATGTCTGATATCGATGGTGCGTTAGTCGGTGGGGCGTCTTTAGTGGCTGAAGATTTTCTGGCGATTGCGGCTTAAGGCAGCAGTGGCGGTGATGAGTTTAGTCGTTTAGTTTTCGGAGTCTCTCAATGTCCTGGATGTTTACTCTTTTGTTGGTTGTGCAGATCCTGTCTTCGCTAACCATTATTTCTTTGGTGTTGCTGCAGCAAGGTAAGGGTGCCGATATGGGCTCAGCCTTCGGTAGTGGCTCGGCTGGTAGCCTTTTCGGTGCAACCGGCGCTGCAAACTTTATGTCGCGCGCAACCAAGTGGGCTGCAGTGGTGTTCTTTATCAGCACCATCGGCTTGGCTTACGTCAGTAATCGTGGCACCAAAGGCCACGACACCGGCATCATGCAAAACTTTTCGCAAACTGCGCCGGTGGCGCCGCCTGTAGGGTCGGCCGTGCCCGGTGTGCCAAACAGTGCGCCTGCAACAACGGGCGCATCTGCCAATTCAGTGCCGGGTGCGTCTAGTGTGCCCGGTGTACCTGCTGCACCAGCGTCAGCAATCCCGGGCGTTGTTCCAAGCGGCACGGCACCGGCAGTACCTGTTGCGCCCGCAACGCCTGCTCCTGCCACCAAGTAATATTGCTAGCGCGCCGAGGCTTGAGTTTGCCTCTGCGTGCTACACTCTCGCGCTGACTAAAACTGTGTCAAAACCTCAACACAGCTAGCGCAAAACGTACGAGACAACGCGGTTAAACGGTCTCGTATCCAGCAGTGCAAAGTATCCGCAGTACACGTGCCGACGTGGTGAAATTGGTAGACACGCTATCTTGAGGGGGTAGTGGCGAAAGCTGTGCGAGTTCGAGTCTCGCCGTCGGCACCATCTAAAAGTTGGTTCTACCCCATTCTCTGAACTGCACCCCATGCACGGGCATGAGCGGCTTCCAACAGCGGTTTCCAGCAAAAGTTCTCTTTCTTGATCTAAATCAAGCGTCCACTGTTTTGATTCTGCCGCTTTGTGGTGCAGGCTCCTACACTGAAGTCTCGTCATCCTTCAGGAGCAGATCATGAAATTATTAGTCGCAACCGATGGTTCAAAAAATGCGCTGCGTGCAGTTAAGCGTGCGATTGAGTTAATCGAACAAAGTACCGCTAAAGCTAATTCACTGACTTTAATCAGTGTGCACGACGATGCAGGGATTCGTCATGCGAAAGCCTTTGTTGGTAGCTCGGCCGTGAGTGATTATTTGCGCGAACTGAGTGACAAAGAGCTTAAGCCGGCCATGAAGGTGTTAGACGACTCAGGTATCAAGCACGATATGGCAATTGTGGTTGGCAATGTGTCACGCGAAATCGTGAGTTTTGCCGACAAAGGCAAGTACGACATGATTGTGCTGGGTTCGAAAGGGCGCGGCGCGATTGCTGACTTGTTACTTGGCTCAGTTGCGCAGCGTGTGCTGGCACATGCGTCGCAACCTGTGCTGTTGGTAAAGTGAGCCCGCTCACTGAGTGATTCGCCTGCGTTGTACCGAATTTACGCAGGCGAAGCGCTTAGTCAACTTTAAGCTTGATCTCTTTTGCCAGCTTGACGAACTTATCAATATCACCGTCAATGATCTTTTTGAAGACTGCGGGCCCGTCGTTAGCGCGGGTGTAGCCCAAACTTTCGAGTTTGTCTTTCACGGCAGGCGACTGTAAAGCCTTGTTGACGCCCTCATAGAGCTTTTGTTGCACGGCGACCGGCGTATTTGCCGGCGCAAGCAAGCCATGCCACTGGCTAAGTTCATAGCCCGCATAGCCTTGCTCAGCAACTGTCGGCACGTCAGGCAATTGACCAAACCGCTGGGCAGAGGTCACCGCCAGCGCGCGCAACTTACCGCCTTTGATCAGGCTCATGGCACTTGAGGCAGTGATAATAGCCAAGGGGATTTGACCACCCACGACATCTTTCAGTGCTGGGCCGCATCCGCCATAAGGGATGTGAGTGATGTTGATTTTTGCCTCAATATTGAGAGACTCTCCGGCCAAGTGCTGCGGCGTGCCGTTACCACACGACCCGTAAGACACATCGTTCTTGGCAGGTTTGGCCGCGGTCAGTAACTCGGCCAGGTTTTTATAGGTTGAGTTTGCGGGCACGACCAGTACCGAGGGGATGAACGCGACATTGATAATCGGTGCGAAATCTTTTTTGGGATCGAAGGGCATCGTCGCAAACACGGCAGGATTGATGGCAAACGAACTATTGACCATCAAGAGCGAGTAGCCGTCAGGTGCGCGTTCAGCCACATACTTTGACCCCACGTTGCCGCTTGCGCCTGGTTTGTTTTCAACCACTGCTGCGTGCCCCATGGTTTCTGCTAGAGCGTTGCCAATTAAGCGGGCCAAAATGTCAGTGCCGCCACCAGGCGGAAACGTTACCGTAATGTTGACGGCACGAGCGGGAAAACTGTCGGCAGAATCGGTGGTTTGTGCAAACGCGCTGTGAGTCGGGCTGAGTAAGCACAGGCCGAGTGCCGCTATGGATAGTGTTCGGGTCAAGCGGGGCAAGGTGAGGCAGCTGTGGCGAGTGGTGTGCATGTGGGGCTCCGCGAAGAAGGGTGCGATGACAACGCTTATCTTCGGTGCAGGTGAGGGCTTTGTCAATCACTTGCTTGATTTTTTTCGGGCTCTCCTTGAATGACTTCGGTTCGCCCTAGATGACTCTGGCTTACACCTTGGGTAATGACCAAATGCTGACACTATGGGCAAGTGGGTCAGTGCTCCCTTCACCCGTTAGTGTGACATCACCCGAGCATAGGCGGCCCGTCTTGAGCACCCGAGCGTGCGCGTAGATTGTGCCCGGAGGGCTTTTGCGCATGAAATTAATGGTCAGGCTTGCGGTCACTGCCTCGGCATTACCTGTGGCCCCTACAACCGCCGCATACATGGCCAGATCTGCCAAACCCATGAGCATGGGGCCCGCCACAATGCCCCCTAAGCGCTGAAAATTAGGGTTTGGTGGCAAAGAGAGCGTAGCCGTACCGTACCCAATCTCTAAAATTTGGATGCCAAGGAATTTTGCAAAGGGATGGTGGGTGTCGAGCAAAAACAAAAACTCGTCTAGTCCAATGCGAGGTGTATCAGTTGTGGTGGCAGTCATCAATCAGGTCTCTGTGTCATGTTTGTCGGGTTGACCGTATTCTTGCGTGGGGCTTACTCAGCACTTTAGCCTGAGTCAGACGGGTGGCGCGTGGCGCTGGGTGGTCTTTGAGTACGGGTAGCAAGTGGTTTTCAAGACAAATTCAAACTTTGCTAGCATCTGCAAGAAAATAAGGGTAAACCCTTTGTTTATTGAGATTAAAACATCGAAACGTTGCACTAAGCCAACAAAACACCCCCTCTGTGGCAGGTTTATGTCGAGAATCATAGCCACAGCCTCGGTTTTTTGATGCAATAGCGTCAACTTCCCTTAGCGGAGTTAGGGGGGCAGCGAACAAAACACCCGTTTGTTGCTCTTGTCACTCAAACTTACGGAGATTTCTTAAATGAAAAAGA